>Ga0172379_10010441_pt1 | contig 11240 bp, 12 predicted proteins | sample GrowelOW334metaG_FD_119756 | JGI IMG/M metagenome (GOLD analysis project Ga0172379, IMG submission 119756) | Groundwater microbial communities from an aquifer near a municipal landfill in Southern Ontario, Canada - Groundwater well OW334 metaG | ecosystem: Environmental > Aquatic > Deep... | reverse complement strand
CTTGTTCCGTACGGCAGCGTCGAGTGGTACATCAAGCAGGGCGTAGATGCGAGCAAGCGACCGGATCAGCTTCACGCGAACGCGCTCCTTGCCAGCATGGTTGGAGAGCCCTGGCAGGAACGGGAGCCACATTACAATGTTCTCGTGGTCGCAACCGACCTCTATTCCGGTGACGCGGACAACAACTTCGTGCTTGGCATGGGAGGCATGGCGCGCGGCGTCGTGGTCTCGACGTACCGCTTGCAGAGTTTTCCGCCCATCACACGGGAAGAATGTCTGAAGACGCTCGTCATGCATGAAGTCGGACACATGTTCGATGTGCCGGCGCACGTCTCGAACGTGGAGTTCAACCTCGGACGGCACTGCACGAACACGTGTGTCATGCGCCAGCGCCTCGACCTTCGCGGATGGCAAGGACTCACGAACGACCGTTTGACGCGCGGCGCGTTCTGCAGGGAGTGCCGCGACGACCTCATCGATTTCTTCACCCTCTGAACCCTCTCCCCCACGCGTCCGGCCCCCTCGTCGTGACGCGTTTTTCTTTTTCACGAGAGGTTGACCATTCCAACATTCTCTGTTGAACTGACGCCGTCCGATGCAGGACACCTGGAGGTACCCATGACAGAGTCGTTCCTTTCCACATTCAACCCCAATGCAGCCGCTCAACCCGGCAGCGGAATCTACGGCCTGCCGTGCACGCTCGAGGAGAGCAGCGTCGTGATCGTCCCCGTTCCGTTCGAGGTCACGACCTCGTTCGGTGGAGGTACGGCGCGAGCACCGGCTGCCATCCGAAAGGCGAGCGAACAAGTCGACCTCTTCGACCCCTTCATGGGGAAGCCGTATGAGCAGGGCATCTTCATGATGAAGCCCGACCCGCGCATCGTTGCGCTGAACAGGCGGGCCAGGCCGTTGGCAAAGGAGATCATCCAAAGCGGAGGCGTCATCAAGACCCCGTCTCGACTCCAGCGCTCGCTCGATCGAGTCAACGATGCCTGCTCAGAGATGCTTTTCATTGTCGAGGACACAGTCACGGGGCTGAAAGTGCAAAACAAGATCGTCGGCGTTGTGGGCGGCGACCACTCCGTGTCGTACGGTGCGATCATGTCCGCGATCCGAAACCACGGCGAGATCGGCATTCTGCACATTGATGCGCACTGCGATCTGCGCAACTGTTACGAGGGCTTCGACTGGTCGCACGCCTCGGTCATGTTCAACGTGATGGAATCTGCACCAAAACATGACACCAAGCTCGTCCAGATCGGTGTTCGGGATTACTGCGAAGAAGAATCTGACTACATCCGGAACGCGTATCGCCAGTCGATCCTGTTCGTTCACGGAAGCGAGATCATCCCCGGGAGAAGTCTGGACGTGGACAGCTTTACACGATTCCTCCCCAAGCAGGTCTACATCTCGTTCGACATCGACGGACTCGACCCCGCGAATTGTCCGAACACAGGAACGCCTGTCCCCGGAGGGCTCACGTTCTACCAGGCCATTGAACTGATCAGAGGTATCGCCGAAAGATGCCACATCGTGGGCTTTGACCTCGTCGAGGTTGGCCCGCAACCGTGGGACGCGAATGTCGGCGCACGCATCCTCTACCAGCTCATCGGCTGGACGCTGAAATCGCAGGAGAACGCGACCAAATAAGGTCGTGCCACCGGTCGACGGTGCACATACACACAACACCGCGCTCCCATTCCTCAGGAGCGCGTTTTCTTTTCCAAAGAGGTTGACCAACCCATGAAAATACCGTACGATGCGCCGTGTTCGAAGATTCTGGATATCGAGCACAAACTATGGGCCGTTAGCTCAGCTGGTAGAGCATCGCCTTTGCAAGGCGGGGGTCGTCGGTTCGAATCCGACACGGTCCACCACGTAAAAACTCTCGCACAACGAGAGTTTTTACGTGCCACGTGGCGCAAAAACGATAACACACCTGGTGCGCTTTACGTGGCTTCCTATGCGAGAGTTCACGTGGCGCGGCCAGTTCTGAAGTCCCACAGAGTGGTCCACCCCATGAAAAGCCTCGAAATTTCGAGGCTTTTTGCATAAAAAAAATCAGGCCGTCTGTTTGCAGGCAGCCTGTGAGCGTTGCTACGCGATGAGCGTGAGACCTTCGTACGCTGGGATGGTCTTGATGCCGCAGAGACGCTCGACCTGCTGGGCGAGCAACTCGATGTGCGCATCCGTCGCATCCGGATCGTGGTGGGTTGTGACGATGAGCTTCGGGCGCGCGATGTTCGCGACGTCCGCGATGTACTCGGGGAACGAGTGCCCCCAGCCATGGCGCGGGACGTTCCCGGTCTTGCCGGTGAAGATGTCGTGGCTGTACTGGCAGTCCGTGATCCAGATGTCCGCGTCCTTCGCGAGCTCGATGAGCTTCGGGTCGGGCGTGGCATACGGTTCGTGGTCTGTCGTGAACGCCACGATCTTACCGCGGTACATGATGCGATAGCCAAACGTCTCTTGCGGGTGGTTGAGCACCCGCGCGCGGACGCTGGCCGAACCGTCATTGGCGCTCTTGAGCGTCCAGCGGTCGTAGATGGTGTTGAAGTCCATCCGCATCGCATTGGCCTTGATGAGCTCGAGATCCACCGGGAACACCGGCGCCTGCATTTGCCCGCGCAGGACCGTCTCGATGTCCGCGTCCCACGCCTTGCCGCCGAAAAAGTCGAAATCGTTCGACGCGAATTCGCGCGGCACGTAGAGCGGAGCGAAGAACGGAAGACCCTGGATATGGTCCCAGTGGACGTGGCTCTGGATGAAGGTCCCGCGGAGCCCCTTGCTCGCCTTCATCTCCGGAATCAGGAACTTGCCCAGCTCGCGGAGGCCTGTCCCCATGTCGCAGATCATCAGCTCATTGCCGGACCGCACTTCGACGCATGTAGTGTTCCCTCCGTACGTCGAGCGCACCGCGAACGGAAGCGCCGCAACCAGTTCCGCGATTCGCGCATCGTCCATCCCGCGAAGATCGATACCGCTGGCTGCGAGCCCGCGCAGCACGTCGACGATCTTCTGCGCCACTTGATTTCCCGTGAGCGGCGACGGAACCGACCCGCGCACGCCCCAGAACCGAACGAGCATTTCCGTATTCACCATGGAACTCCTCCTGTGGTTTTGGAACTCAGTTGTCGAGGACCTATCACCAAGATATCTAAAGTTTACAACGTGTACAATTGGTGTTTATAATGATTAGACACTATGCCAAACCAACGCCATCTCCTTACCCAGCTCGGGCTTTCGGAGACCGAGGCCTCAATCTATCTCACGCTCCTCGCGTACGGCTCGCTGACCGCGCAAGACGTGCTGACGCGCATCGGCGGAAAACGACCGACCGTGTATTACGCCATCCGCCAACTCGCGTCTCGCGGGCTTGTACGAAATGTTGCATCGCACGGCGTACGTCGATTCCAGGCCGCGCCACCGGATGCGCTCGTATCGCTTCTTGGCATCAAACGAAACGAGATTGATGCGCTCGCGACAGAACTGACAAACGAGCTCCCCTCTTTCCGCGTTGCAACGGGCACCTCGCTCAAACCCATCGTGACATTCGTTGAAGGTGTTGCCGCCATGAAACAAGCCGTGATGGAAACGCTCTACATCCGGTCACGGCACATCGACATCATCACGCCAAAAGACAATTTTTTCTGGCAGGTTGGCCAAGATTTTTCCCAAGCCTACATCGACGAACGCGTGCGCAGAAAAATCACGACGCGCAATTTGTGGGAAGAACCGCTCAAACCCGAAATTCTTGTAAAGTCGTACCATGGACTTTCGCAGATTCGCATCCTTCCAAAAAAAATCCACGGCACATTCAAAACGACCGTGTTCATCTTTGACCAGACCGTCATGTATATCTCAAGTATCGATTCCGCAAATATTTTACGCGTGGACAGCGAAGAGCACGCCGGGCTCATGCGGGCATTGTTTGAAGGATTGTGGAACCAAGGATCAGAGATGGAGAAACGCATGAAATAAATCTGCCTCGGCGTACGAGGTACGTCGAGGCAGAGAAGAAAGCGGCCATTCGGCGTGGCCCGTCGCCAATAGAGAGCAGCTCTCGCAGTCTTGTCAGAACCCTGACCGGGGCACCGCTTCGAGCTTCACGCGCGCAGAGGCCTTGTGAGAAGGCAGCAGAAGAAAGCAGCCTTTTGCGCACGCGCGGAGGACCTGAAATCCGTGCGTCCCCTATCGAGGACTATCAGTAGCCACCGAACATGTTGTGCTCCCTGGGGGGGAAACCCCTTGCCCCTAACCGATACGCGGGGCTTTCAGTTTCTAGACCCCGCACTGCTATTCAGTTGTATGCAGATGCTATCCTTTGCACGGCAAGAGGAACACATCAGCCCAAAAATCTTACCAATACAACGTGTCTTCTGTACAGAATCACGAATGCTCTCATATACTCATTGCGGTTGTATGAAAGACATCGTCCAAATTCTCTTGTCCCTCGGTTTTGCTGAAAGTGAAACCAAGACCTACCTGTCATCGCTTGAACGCGGACCGAGTACAGCCGCTGACCTCGCAGGGAGCACCGGCCTTTCTCGGCAGACAATCTACGGTGCCATCGAGAACCTCATGGAACGCGGACTCATGTCGATCGCAGAACATGGATCACGAACGTTGTTCAGAATTGAACCGCCGGCAAAACTTCTCACCTATGCAAAACGGCGTGAAGTGGAAATCCAAGAGCAGATGAGTGACCTCGCAAAACTTATCCCAGAGTTAGAATTGCAATGCGGCGGAGAAAAGCCTGTCGTCAAAATGTTTGAAGGAAAGGAGGGCATCCTCGTGTTTCTTGAAGAAATGAAGAACAAAACCGACGGAGACGTTTTTGAAATCGCGGATCTCACGGCGTTGTATTCAATTTTCACTCCAGAAGATCTACGGCCGCTTCAAGATTCCGTCGGCAAATCGCGGCGTGCACATGGAATTTATCGCACGTCATCAGAAAGCCAATTACGGAATGCGGACGCGCTCCTCCTTCCAACAGAATTCGAAGACTTTCATGGGAACGTTGCTGTCTTCGGCGACACGACCGTCCTCGCGTCATTCGAGGGCAAAATGCACTCCATGATTATCGAAAACCACGCCATTGCAAATACGCTTCGGATCCTTCTCCAACTCAGCATCCACTCCCTTACAAGAGATGCCGAAATCTGATAGGCTGTTTTCATGGAATTGAATCCATTTCGACAAACAAACAAACACGAGATGCAGACTCACCCATGGGACGCGGCGGCATTGCGGGATCGGTTATTTTCCCAAGAACCGCGGTTGATTGAAGCCGCGAACCGGTTGGCAACCATCATCCGCTCTGTCCCGCATGACCCGAAATATCCAAATGTCCAGCCACGCGCTCTCATTGTGGGCGGCTTTGTGCGCGACGCAATTCTCGGCGGACATCCGAAAGACATTGACCTCGAGGTATACGGTATCTCGCCACAACGACTCGAGGATCTTTTGAACCAACTGTATCCGAATCTCGTGAACACGGTGGGGCGTTCGTTTGGTATTTTAAAAATCCATCTTGGTGATGATGTGGAATTTGACGTCTCCATCCCGCGCCGCGAATCGCAAACAGGCCCCGCGCATACGGACGTCCAGATTGAAGGCGACCCGGGCATGAGCATCCGGGATGCGGCACGACGGCGCGATTTCACGATCAATGCACTTGCTGCTGATCCGCTCACTGGCGAGGTCGTAGACGAGTTCGGCGGGCTCCAAGATCTTGCAGAGCGGCGTCTTCGCGTCACGGATCCGGAGCGATTCCAAGATGATGCGCTCCGCGTCTACCGTGCGATCCAATTTGTCGGCCGGATGGGTTTGAAGGTTGATCCGACAAGCAAGGCGTTGATGCAACGGATGGTCGCAGAAGGCAAGCTTGACCATCTTTCACGTGACCGCGTCACGGAAGAGTTAAAAAAACTTTTGCTTAAGTCTGAGCGGCCGTCCACTGGACTTGCATTCGCGCGCGAAATTGGTGTGATTAAACGATATTTCCCCGAACTTCATGCACTTGTCGACCTGGAACAAGAACCGGAATGGCATCCGGAGGGCGACGCGTGGACGCATACGCTCATGGTCGTGGACCAAGCCGCAAAAATTGCCAAAAACCCAGACCGAAAATTTTCGGATCTTGAGAAACTCAAGGTCATCTTCGCAAGCTTGTGTCACGACCTTGGCAAAGCAACGACGACGAAAACAATCGACAAACGCGTCCGATCAATCGGCCACGAAGAAGCCGGTGAAGCACCGACGCGCGCGATGTGCGCGCGATTGACGCTCCCAGACGATGTTGTCCGCGCCGCTGTTTCTATTGCGCAAGAGCACTTGAAGCCCGCAACGTTCTTTCGTGACCATGAAAAAGGAACCATGGACGACCGATCGTGCGCCAATGCGATCCGCAAACTCCTTAAGCGCATTCATCCGACATCCTGGCGCGTGCTGATCGCGGCGTCCGAAGCTGACTCGCGCGGCCGCGGATTTCCCGATGCTGCGATCAAACCGTATGAGGCGGGCAGATTCTTTACAAGCTTCATCGAAAAAAACCGACTCGACGTCGAACCAACAAAACCGCTTGTTCAAGGCCGCGACCTCCTCGAACTCGGAATGAAACCGGGGAACCAAATGGGCATCATCGTCAAAAAAATCGAATCCCTCCGCGATGAAGGGACCATTTCGACGCGGGAAGAAGCTCTCGCAGAAGCCAAGCGACTCATTTCCTGACTTTCGACTTTCAGACTTTTAGACTTTCGACTTCAGACTTTCGACTTCCCCATGCCCATCCCTCCACCACCAAATGCTGAACGGAAATTCCATGGGACGATCATGGATCTTTGGCAGTGGGAACAACGCCTGTTTGATGGAACGACTGAGACGTTTGAATGCGTCACGCGGCCGGATACGGTCAGCGTTATTCCGTTCTTGGACGAAAAGACTGTGCTTTTGACGCGACAGGAACAGCCACACAATCCACGACCGTTTTTTGATGTTCCTGGCGGCCGCGTTGATGCCGGAGAAACAATGGAGGCTGCCGTCCGGCGCGAATTGCATGAGGAGACAGGACATAAGGCAAACCGTCTCATCGAATGGCACAGGCAAGAGCTCATCGGGATTTATCGCTACGAAGCCGGATTGTTCCTCGCAACGGGTCTTCATGACGGGTCTGGTCCGCACGTCGACGCCGGAGAAAAGATCGAATTACTCCCAACGAAATGGGACGATCTTGTACGCATGTGCCTGAAGCGAGAACTTCGCCAGGCAAATGTCATGCTTGCGGTTCTTGCAATGGAATTTGACCCAGAGACAACAGATCGACTTCACACGTGGCTGCGGGGTCAGTAATATAGCCTCCATCATATGCGCCGATTCTTTCCGCTTCTCACCGCGATCCTTGTTGGTGCGCTTGCGACCGGGATTGGGATGACTATTTTCCTCAAAAAGGCCAATTCAGACCGTGAACGGCTAGCCGGAATTGCACAGCAAACGCAGGAGGAATCCAAAATTGCCCAAGAGAAAAGCCAAAAAATTGTTGAGGATGCAAACAAGAAGCTTGAAGATGCGAATGCCGAGATCGCAAAGGCGCAACAAGCCGTAAAAGACTTACAAGAAGAACGCGACCTCATCGCCCGGGCAGCCCCTCTCACAGCGCCAAATCCTAAACTAACGAAGGGCTGGAAAGAAATCGTTGACCTTCCGCTCGGTATCACATTCAAAGCACCACCAACATCCCGCGTTGAAACAAATGATGCGGCATCGTTCTCTCTCGCAACGGAATCAGAGAAGTGGTTCTCCGTCACTCCGTACGATGAACGGTTGGAAAGCGAGTTGCTCGCGGAAATCGCCACATCCACACGCGTCACCTATGTCGTCGACGGACATTTGGTTGTGGGTTGGCAAGGAAAAGCAGAAAACCAATTCGGTTCAACCTATCTTCTTCATGTCCGAAAAGACGGGCGAAACAGCCACCTAATTTGGGCACGAACACCAACGGGCACATCAGGGCCACAAACGCTGACCGCCGCGCTCGCGTCCATCAGCTTCGCACAATAATGCCGCTTCCGTTGCTTCTCGCGTGGTACAACGAACAGAAACGGGATCTCCCTTGGCGCAAGACGCGGAATGCGTACCGTATTTTTATTTCAGAGTTGATGCTTCAACAAACGCAGGTTGACCGCGTCGTTCCAAAATATCAGAAATGGATCGCAGCGATTCCAGATTGGAAACATCTTGCAATATCGTCAACTCAGAAGCTCATCAATCTTTGGGCCGGTCTCGGATACAACAGACGCGCAGTATACGCACGTGAAGCTGCGCGGGATGTAATGGCGAACGGCGTTCCAACAACAGAAGAAGGATGGCGAACGTTGAAAGGCGTCGGACCGTATATGGCTGCCGCGCTCACGGAATTCGTGAACCACCAACGCGCGATTGTCGTTGACACAAACGTGCGCCGCGTCGTAGGACGCGCTTTTTCCGGAAAGCCTTTTCCCCTCGCCAAGGATGATACGCAGATTCTTCGCACGCTCGAACACGTAACACCGCGTCATGGAAACCATTGGGATGTTCCGCAGGCTTTCATGGACCTCGCCTCATCACTCTGCCTGCCTCGCATTCCCCTCTGCGACACCTGTCCGCTCCGACGAGCGTGCAAGGCGCGTCATCTTTTTTCTCCAGATCGTCTTGCGCACACATTGGCAAGAAAAAAAACGGTGAAGACGATCGAAGCACGCCATGCAGAAAAAAAATTTCCGGATCGCATCTATCGCGGCCGCATTCTTGCTTGGGTGCGATTGCATGGAAAAACACGGATCGAGGCAGTCGGCCCGCGCATCGACGGAACCTACGATCCCATCGCGGATCGTATGTGGCTCAAGTCCATGGCGCAACGCCTTGCCACGGACGGCTTGTTGCGTCTTGGAACTGGCGATACGCTATCTCTGCCTAAATCTTAATTTTTCTTATGCAAGAAATGACGTGTACATCCTGCGGGATGCCTCTCACGGACGGCGAGCCGCATTGCTCACTCTGTAAACAAACAATGACGTGCAACGTGGACAATTGCTCCTGCCAATGCGGGAACATGGTGAAGATGGAAGAGTTGAAGTGTGACATCTGTTTGGGAATGTAGGAGGTGAGTCAAAAGTCTGAAAGTCAAAAGTCTCAAAGTTTTTACGTAAAAAACAAAACCCCCGAAGCTTTTGGCAACGGGGGCTTTTGTTTTTTCTCTTAGTAGCGAGGGCCGCGTGGCGCGCGCTCTTCCATCGGACGTGCTTTGTTGACCGCGATTTTGCGGCCGCCCATGTCGGCGCCGTCAAACATCGAGATCGCTTTGTCCGCTGATTCGTCATCCGCCATTTCGACGAATGCGAAACCGCGAGGGCGTTGTGTTTCGCGGTCCATTGGGATGAACACGGAAACAACTTCGCCGGCCGGGGAGAAGAACTGTCGGAGCTCCTCTTCCGTTGTGCGGAAAGGGATGCCACCGACAAACAACTTCGTGGGCATGCAGTTGATCTGAAATGAATTATGAACGGATATCGTCTGCGCATGACCCAACTCCCTCGACCAACGGGCGGACCTTCGCACGTACTATCCACAATTAAAGTAGCATGATTTTGGATATTTGTCAAACCCCGCGCAATGACCAAGAAATTTCGCTCAACGAAACAAAAAGATCTTCCGATGTTCCGCAGCGGAGCGCAAGCGAAGCGATTCCGCATCTCCTCGAGATGCGAGTGCGGGAAAAAAGAATCGCGGAGACTGTCTGAGCGAAACCTCTCCAAAATGTTTCGCGAGTTTCGACGCGATTCTTTTTTCCCGCACTCGCATCCCCCTCCCACTCTTGACAGACTTTTTCACTTTCACTTGACGATGAAAAAAATGTGCTATACTTCTTTTATGTTCGCTCGATTGCTTTGCATGAGCGACATCAATCCCGAAAAGAATCGGGGTGAACTTACACAGAAAGGAAGGTGAATTACCATGGCAAAAAAGAAGGCCGCAAAAAAGACAACGAAGAAGAAGGCAACCAAGAAGAAGAAGTCATAATTTTCTTCTCGCCCTTTTTTCAGGAGGAAAATCCTCCGACGGAAGTCGGAGGATTTTCATTTTTATCGTTACAACAATTCCGATTGTTTCTTTTTTTTCACGCCTTTCGCTTTCACAATTCCATATTCCCCATCATATCCCGGACGGATTTCGACATTCCCCTCTCGCATATTGATGATTGATGCGGCGATTTCTGGCGGCGCGATCCGCTGAAGCTCAGCTTCCGAAAGATCAAGCAACATGCCAAATTCTGTGCGTCCTTCCTGCAGCAGATCGTCCATCGCGGCTTTGACTTTCTTTGATGCTTTTCCCACGCCGACCGCGTCCGCAACGATTTCTGCAAGCGGGACAATCGATCGAAACGGAACGGAGGACGGAGGACGCGACGGATGCGGCGCGCGATCCGCGAGCTCTGCGACGCGATTCAACACGCCAATGGTGAGCGGTTTTCCGCATTTCGGACAGACGCCCTTCAATCGTTTTGTTTCTTCCGGTTCGCAAAAAAAATGGCAATCGCGATGTCCGTCCATGTGGTATTTTCCTTCTTCCGGAAAAAATTCGAACGTTTCAGTAAATTTTTTCGTATCATGTTCGACAAAAATCCGATGAAGTTCTGCATAGGACGGTTTTTGCATTTCAAATACATTTGCTTCGCGCCCAAGATTGTCGCAGGAATGGGCATCAGAATTTGAAACGAGAAAAATCTGGTCAAGCGCAGAGAGCCGCCAGTTCATCGCGGGATCGGATGATAATCCTGTTTCGATTGCGTAGACGTATTTCGTCATTTCACCAAAACATTCTTCAAGCGAATCATAACCAGATTTTGATCCAAACACGGAAAACCACGGCGTCCAGGCGTGCGCTGGAATCAGCAGACAGGAAGGATCCGTATCGAGTGCGATTTTCAAAAGTTCTTGCGAGGAAAGACCGACGATCGGGCGTCCATCGCTTTTCACATTACATCCGCGGTCGACGAGTGAGGCCGTGAACCGATGCAGCGCCTCGCGCGACGGGAAGAGAACGACATGGTGCACGCGCCGCACCTTGTCGAGATGTTTGTAGATGCAAGAAATTTCCGTTGAAAGAAGAAACGTCGTCGGTGAAGAACCGTCCGCGAGACGGAAGACGCCATCGCCAGATTCTTCGAGCAGCTGGTCAATATCTGCCTGCCACGCCGGGTGGAG
>Ga0172379_10010440_pt1 | contig 11240 bp, 9 predicted proteins | sample GrowelOW334metaG_FD_119756 | JGI IMG/M metagenome (GOLD analysis project Ga0172379, IMG submission 119756) | Groundwater microbial communities from an aquifer near a municipal landfill in Southern Ontario, Canada - Groundwater well OW334 metaG | ecosystem: Environmental > Aquatic > Deep... | reverse complement strand
GCACCAATTCATCTTTAATCTGCATAAACGCCGGCCAAATATAATCTCCGAATTGGATCTCCACCACCGGTTTAAATCCACGGACAGCAAGACCGATCGCCGTCCCCATAATGCTCGCTTCAGCCAAGGGTGAATTAAAGCACCGGTCGGCACCAAACTTGTTCGTAAGATTCTTTGTCGCAGTAAACACCCCACCTTTACCGTCTGCAACATCTTCGCCGTAGACAATCATCTTCGGATTTCGTTTCATCTCTTCATGAAGAGCATGATTGATCGCATCCACCATCACAATGTTCCCGCCGGAATGTACCGGTTCAACAAAATTTTCTTTGGGAACAAAAATATTCGGCGAAAAAACATTCCGTTCTGCTGTATCCGCAGTGGGGCTGGAAGCAGCTTCGGCATAATCCGCAGCATCCTCCACTTCTTTTTTCACTTCAGCCCGGATCAATTCTAGGTCTTTTGCCGAAGCATAAGCGTTCGTTGTGAGATACGTTTCGAATTTTGGTAACGGATCTTTCGCTTTATCATCTTCGATTTCCTTCGCCGTCATATATTTTTTCGGATCGTCGGAGGAAGAATGTGGAAATAACCGGACGCAGTGCGCTTCAATCATTGCCGGTCCTTTCCCGCTGCGGCAATACTCCACGGCATCCACCGCCGTTCGGTACGACGCGATAAAGTCAGTTCCGTCAACATCAAATGTTTTCAGACTGGGATATGCGCTGTACAATCTCGCAACAGAACCACCCGCGATCTGGTCCTTAACCGGAACGGAGATCGCAAACTTATTATTTTGCACGCAGAAGATGACCGGAAATTTTTCACGGCTTGCCCATGCCACCGCTTCTGCAAATTCTCCTTCACTTGTCGCACCTTCACCGGACGAAACGTATGTCACCTCGTCATTTCCTTCTTTGCGTGATCCCATCGCTGTGCCGACCGCCTGCAAATATTGCGTTCCGGTCGGGGAAGATTGTCCAACAATGCGGTACCGCTTATCGCCGTAATGAGACGGCATCTGCCGACCATGTGACGACGGTCCTTCGATGCGATGCATATTTTCGCAGAATATGTCTTTCGCCGTTGAACCCATCGCCAGAGAGAATGCAAGATCGCGATAGTACGGATACGACCAGTCGTATCCGGGCCGCATTGCCATAGCAATAGCGACCTGCGCAGCTTCATGTCCCGGTCCGCTGATATGGAAGAGGATCTTCCCCTGTTTTAGCAGGTTCATTTCCTTTTCATCGATATATCGTGCGAGCATCATCGTACGATAGGCAATAAGAAGCCGATCTTTGCTTAATACGCCGTTCGCTGATGATGAAGCTTTTACGGTACCATTACCGTTGGCTGCCGGTTTCTTTTCTAGCACAGCGGATTTTTTTGACGCCATTACGTTAGTTCTCCTCTACTGCAGCTTCATTGTGGTGAAGCAGTGATAAAAGTTCTTCTGCGGAAATCTGTTTGACCTCCAGCGAAAAGATGTCGGCAAAATGTTTGACAAGATGCCGGTGGACTTCGGTTAATTCGACCGAACCCCCAAGCACATTGTGAAGCGATGTCACTCCCTTATGAAAAATACCGCACGGAATAATTCTGTCAAAAAATGAAAGATCGGTTTGTACGTTCAATGCAAAACCGTGCATTGTAATCCATTTACTGACTTTTACGCCAAGCGCCGCGATTTTATCATTTTTCACCCATACGCCGGTAAATTCTTTTTCGCGTCCGGCAGTAATTCCGTAATCATTCAACGTACAGATAATCACTTCTTCGATATCGCGAAGATACCGGTGGATGTCGTTATAATGCTGGTTCAGATCAATAATCGGATAACCGACAATTTGTCCCGGACCATGGAACGTAACATCTCCACCGCGATCGATCCAGAACATATCGATCTTCTTCTCACGTAACTCCGTATTGCTGGCAAGCAGATGGTTCTCATCCGCTCCTTTCCCGAGTGTGAAGACCGGTTCATGTTCCGTCAACAACAATACATCGCTGATCCGCCGATCATGGCGTGCAGCAAAAATTCTTTTCTGCAGTTCCCAAGTTTCGGCATATCTGGTTCGGCCAAGATCGACGACGAGAAGTTGATTCATAATTTTTTACAGATCTACGAAATTTTATTTCCTCGAAGATCTTTTTATCTCCTAAATATGGAGTGCGCGGCCGTATGCATCAAGCGCCGCTTCCATCACCCCTTCAGTTAATGTGGGATGTGCATGAATCGTATTGTATAATTGCTCTGCAGTTGTTTCAAGCGTGCGGGCTGTCGCCAGTTCTGCGATCATTTCTGTTGCTTCAGGACCGATAATGTGAGCACCAAGTAATTCACCATACTTCGCGTCGAAGATCAATTTTACCATTCCTTCAGTCTCGTTCAGCGCCAAAGCTTTGCCGTGGGAACGGAAGGGATATCGTCCAATTTTAAGTTCTTTTCCGGTTGCACGTGCTTTTTCTTCAGTCATACCGACACTTGCTACCTGTGGTTGGCAATATGTGCATCCCGGAATGTTTTCGTAATCCACAGCGTGAGGATGCTTACCGGAGATTGCTTCTATGCAAACGATTCCTTCGTGCGACGCTTTGTGCGCAAGACACGGCGGTCCAGCAACATCGCCGATCGCATAAATGCCATCGATGTTTGTCTTAAGATATTTGTCCACTTTGATGAATGATTTTTCCGTCTTCACTCCAAGCGCTTCCAGTCCGAGATGTTCGATGTTTCCCTGAACTCCGATCGCGCTCAAGACGATGTCTGCTTTAATTTCCTTCACACCATCCTTGTTGGAATATTTCACAATCGCTTCATTTCCTGTGGTGACACTTTCCACTTTCGTATCCACCAATACTTCAATTCCTGATTTTTCGAAATTTCGGCGAAGGATTTTTGTGATTTCACGATCCTCAACCGGCAGCAGGCTGTCCAGCATTTCGATGATTGTTACTTTTGTTCCGTACGCGTTGTAAATGTATGCAAATTCCGAACCGATCGCCCCGGATCCGATAACAACCATTCTTTTCGGCACTTCAGGAAGAACCATTGCTTCGCTACTGGTAATAATCTGTTTGTAATCAACCGGAATATTCGGCAGTATTCTTGGGCGTGCACCGGTGGAAACGATAATATGTTTTGCGTTCACTTTTTCTTTTTTCCCGGCAACGTCCATCTCCACGACCCCTTTGGCAACGATCTTTGCCGTGGCATACGCATGGTCCACTTTATTTTTTTTGAAAAGAAACTCAATTCCCTTTGAACTCTTTGCGGAGATGTCACGGCTTCGTTTTACCGCTTTAGAAAAATCCACCTTCAGATTATCGAATGAAAATCCGAAATCTTCGGCATGCTTGAATGTCGTTAATACTTCGGCATTTTTTATCAATGCTTTTGTCGGGATACATCCCCAGTTCAAACAGACTCCGCCTAATTTTTCTTTTTCAACCACAAGTGTTTTCAGTCCTAATTGACCGGCACGAATACCGGCAACATATCCGCCCGGGCCTCCGCCAATAACCACTACATCATATTGCTTCTCTGCCATAGTTTCCTCTTGTTAGAAATGAGTTTATATATCGTAACTTGGTGCTTCTTCCTGATCAATCTCTTTCTGTTCGTGGTGTGCAGACGGTACCGCTGCACGGTAAAGATATCGCCCTACTCCAAACAGCACGAATGCTGCGAAAACATAAAAGAGCGCCTCACCTTTCGTAACAACAATCAACAAAACACAGAAGAAAAAAGAAATCGATTTCACAGGATGTTTTCGTACTTCCTTTGCCGAAAATTTCGGTAGGGTATCGTATTTTATCTTGCTTACCATAATCAATGAAAGTGCAACACTTAGCGGAGCAAGCATCAATGCCGGAATTCCTTCCAGTTGATGGGCGTCATTCATAAAGGTGAAAAGATAAGAAACAATCGCAAAGGCACTTGCAGGAATCGGTAATCCGGTAAAATAGTCTTTATCAAAACCAACGAGCTGAACATTAAACCGTGCCAGCCGGATACCACCCATGATCATCAACAGTGAACTTATGATCATTCCCCATTCATTGAGTTGGTAGAGCTGGACTTTATAGGCGAGAAATGCAGGTGCAGCCCCGAATGACACAATATCGGAAAGAGAATCGATCTCAACGCCGAACTGACTGCTGGATTTTGTCAGCCGTGCCATCATCCCATCCAGTGCATCAAACACGCCGGCAAGAATTATAAAATAAATCGCCTCAATAAAATTCCCGTCACTTGCCTGCACGATCGAGAGCAGTCCGCAGAACATATTCAAGACTGTGAACAGCGTCGGTACGACTGCGCGCGTAATTCTCACTTCCACTCCGCAACGATTGTTTCACCGGCGATGGTCTTTTGATTCAGCACCACTTTTACCTCGGCAGACTTCGGCACATAGATGTCCACACGTGACCCGAATTTGATCATTCCGAATCGTTTTCCGACTTCAACATTGTCTCCAACTTTCACATCGGCAACAATCCTTCGCGCTATAAAACCGGCGATCTGTTTAAAAAATACTTTCCCATTTTTGTTTTCCATTCCGATATGTGTCTGTTCGTTCTTCATTGAGGCTTTGTCCTCGAACGCAGCGAAATATTCCCCTTTCACATAATCGTAATATCCCACCAATCCGGTGATCGGATTGCGGTTCACATGCACGTTTACCGGAGACATAAAAATACAGATCATTTTCGCTTCTCCTTTGATGTATCGATCTTCTATCACGTCTTCGATTTTTATTACGGTACCATCCGCCGGTGAAATAACCAATTGATCTCCTGCCGGAGTGATCCGTTCCGGGTCACGGAAAAAATTCAACGTAAAGATAAACAGAAGAATCGCCGCAGAAATCAGGACCGTCTTAACGATTACATGACCGATGAGGAAGTAAGAACCAAAGACAAGAAGTATGCAAAAAAGGACGACTGCAAAAAACACATCATAACCATACTCAGTAATCAAGATAATGAACTCCGAAATTTCAAAAATTGGGCCACCTGACCAGGCATTGTACAAAATTTAGACGTAAAATTACCGAAAAATTGAGGCAAAGTCAATCTTGCATATTTTCGATAGTTTTGCTATTTTATTCAAGAGGCGTTTGAAAAATCTCATATCAATGTCATTCTGAGGAGCGATGAGGAATCTTGTTTTTCCATTCAAATGGAATAACAAGATTCTTTGCTTAGACTGACAAAGGACAACCTATTTTTCAGATATTTCTACAACAAAATTAATTTACCATATGAAGAGTATGCACTGGAAATTTATAACACAAAAGAAAAAGGCTACATTCTATTTTTTCAACTGTAAAAATGTCCCGAAAATCCAACGGGACTTTTTTTTTGCCGGAACTAGATAATAACTATTGAGAATATCCCAATTCCAAAAACAATTTGAAAATCAAGTCCCTCCTGCCATCGCTTGGAAGGGAGACAATGTCGGCTTATTGATCGGCAGACCCGCTCATCAAATAACGAATGCGCTTGTAGCATTAGATGCGACGAAAGAAATTGCCGTTGAAGCAGTACGGAAAAAAGCGAATCTTATAATCACGCATCACCCGTTATTGTTTCATCCGGTGAAAACACTGACACCGTTGTCGCGAGTCGGTGAACTTGTTCTTTTTCTTACGGAACATAAGATTAATCTGTATGCAGCCCATACGAATCTGGACAGTGTGAAATGGGGAGTGAATTTTTCGCTCGCAAAACAATTGGGGTTGACAGATATTACCATTCTCTCGCCGATCAAAGAGAGTTTAGCTAAGATTGTCGTGTTCGTTCCGCGCGATCATTCCGATGTGGTTGCAGCAGCAATGCATGCTGCCGGAGCCGGCACTTTTTCAAAATACGACACATGCAGTTTTCGCAGCGAAGGTACGGGCACGTTCCGGGGAATGAACGATGCACAACCGTACCTCGGCACGGTAGGTGAGACAGAAAAAGTTCAAGAAGATCGTTTGGAAATGCTCGTTGAACAATGGAAGATCAGCGGCGTGCTTTCGGCAATGTTGAAAGCACATCCCTATGAAGAAGTCGCCTATGATCTTTATCCATTACTCAACAAAAATACGGAATACGGACTCGGTGCTATCGGTCTGTTGCCGAAACCATTATCCCAAAAGTCATTTCTGACAATGGTGAAAAAGAAACTCGGTACCGATGCGCTTCGGTTTTCCGGCAACTCCTCCACTGTCCGCCGAGTTGCAGTGTGCGGCGGTTCAGGCAGCGATTACATACGTGACGCCATCGCTCAAGAGGCTGATGCCATGGTCACCGCAGACATGAAATACCATACGTTCCAGGATTACGAAGAACACATCCTTCTTGTAGACGCAGGACATTACGAAACTGAAATCGGTGTTCTTAAAAATCTGGCAAGCGCTGTTTCCGGCATTTTTTCGGAGCAGCATCATAACGGAAAAGTTTATATCACACAAAACAGCACTAATCCCGTACATATATTTTAAGTAAGGAGTATCCATTGGAACAAACGCTTCGGTTATTATATCTCTTGCAAAAAGTTGACAGTCATTTGGACGATGTAGAAGAATTAAAAGGGGACCTACCGGAAACTGTTAAGAACTTGAAAACAGAAATTGCCGAACTGGACGAAAAAGCTGCTTCTAAACAGAAGTATATTGATGAATTCGTCGCAACTCGAAACAAGGCGGATAATGATATCAAAGATTTTGAGGAAAAGTTAAAAAAATATAAAGAGCAGCAATATCAGGTCCGGAACAACAAAGAATACGACGCCATCACGAAAGAAATCGAATTTGCGGAAGAATCGGTGAAAACGCTAACCAAACAATTCGAGGATTTTGAGAATCAGATGTCGATCGCCAAAAATGAGCTCGAAGAAATTGGAACGCTGCTTGCAGATCTGAACGAGCAGTTACAAGAAAAGGCGGATGAACTTGCCATAGTTTCTAAAGAAACGGAAGAAGAAGAATTAAAATACAATCACGAACGGGAAAAAATTGTCACTCGTTTGAATAAAGATATACTCGGTCGCTACGCGAAAATACGAACCGGTAGAGGAAAAGCGGTCGCCACAATTAGGAAAAATTCCTGCAGTGGCTGTGGCAACAGAGTTCCTCCCCAACATATTATGGAAATCCGCCGGAACGATAAGATCTATCTTTGTCAGCATTGCGGCCGTATCGTCGTTTCCGACGAACTAGCACAAGCAACGAACAGCGTTCAATGAAGTTGAACGCGTTTACGGACGGCGCATCGCGCGGGAATCCCGGCGACGCCGCCATTGGAATTGTTATCAAAAGCGAAAACGGAGCAACTATCTCTACAAAGAAGCGGTATCTCGGCACAGCAACGAACAATGTTGCCGAGTATACTGCATTAGTGGAATGTATTGAATTGGTGCATTCCTCTGAAACTTTTAACTGTACTGAGCTTGTTGTACATACAGACAGCGAGTTGATGGCCCGTCAATTGAACGGCCAGTATAAAGTGAAAGATGCAGGATTGAAAGTGTTATTCAATCAAGTGAAAGCGGCATTGGCGGGGGCATCATTCACATTTTCCATTCGTCATGTCCCCCGTTCCTTAAATAAGGAAGCGGATGCATTGGCGAACGAAGCAATCGATTCAAAACCATAATTTTTTATGACAGAATTTTTCATCATCACGATCACAATGATGATGCTGACCTTTCGCTCGTTCGAACCGGTCGCCACAGTTTTTAATTCATCATCTATTCATTCTCATCAGCGAGATGTTGTGCACAGCCAACAAGCTGCCGTGGTACGCCAGGCAATCGCTGTAATTCATTCACGAATTATGGAGGAAAGTCCGAACTCTTTCCCGATGCGCCGATAGGCACACCGGGATGGACACAGTGCCGGATAACGTCCGGGGTCTCGATTCGTCGGGATATGGAAAGTGTCACAGAGAATATACTGCCCACCGTTGACGAATACACCCGCCAACGGTGGGTAAAGGTGAAAAGGTGCGGTACGCAATCAAGCGTACTTAATGTAAGAGCGCACCGCGGCATCAGTAATGCTGCCGGTCCGAAAGGATCCCGTGCAAACGGGACATGACAAACCCCACTGAGAGCAAGACCGCGTAAGTTTCGTTTCCCGTCCGCGGGAATAGAGATGTCCGCTCAATTCTTTACCGAGACGAAACGGGTAGGTCGCTAGAATCGCACAGTAATGCGCGATCAAGAGAAATGATTGCCTCTTCCGCGATTACATCAACGAACAGACAAAATTCGGCTTATCGGCAAGCCCCGCACTTTGTTGGCTGTGAACAACACTTGAGAATGGAAGATGCATTCTCTCACAAGATGACAATTATTATTGTTATCGCATTGGAGAATTGCATTGACCTCAAAAAAAGAATTCCGGTGGACGGTCGCTCCCGCTCCGCCAACAGAACTCGTCAAACAACTGTCTGACGAATTAACAATTTCTTCGTCGCTCGTTTCGGTCCTTATTAATAGAGGAATTGATACGTTCGAAAAAGCGAAGAAGTACTTCCGCCCTTCCATCGATCAACTGCACGATCCATTCCTGATGGACGGCATGTATATTGCCGTCGACAGGCTGCTCCGGGCAAAGACGAACAACGAAACGATTCTGGTCTACGGTGATTACGACGTGGACGGCACGAACGGTGCCGGCATGCTCTATCTCTATTTCAAAGAGATCGGTTGTAACGTTACGTATTACATCCCCGATCGGCTGACCGAAGGATACGGCATTTCGCAACCCGGTGTTGAGTTCGCTAAAAAAGAAGGGGTCACTCTGTTGATCGCCATCGATTGTGGAATCACTGCCCTCGCCCAGGTGGAATATGCCGGACAGCTTGGGGTTGATGTCATCATCTGCGACCATCATGAACCTGCGGACGAATTGCCGAATGCCATCGCCATACTCGATGCATTAAAACCGAATTGCCGATATCCGTTCAAGAGTTTGTGTGGAACCGGTGTTGGATATAAATTTATTCAGGCTATTGCCCGGACGCTCGGACACGAAGAGAAGATTGAAAAATATGTTGATTTCGTCGCGTTGGCAACAACTGCGGATATTGTTCCGCTCGTCGACGAAAATAGAGTCTTTGTTCGGCTCGGACTGGAACGGATTAATAACAACACGCGTCCAGGTATTCGCGCTCTATTAGAAAGTGCAGGATTAAAAATCGGAGCGATTACAACTGGACAAATTGTATTTGCAATGGCACCACGCATCAACGCCGTGGGAAGACTCGGCGATGCCAAACGAGCAGTGGAACTGCTGGTCAGCGACGATTATCAGGAATCGATCGCCTTTGCCCGTGTACTGGAGCAGGAAAATCTTAACCGGCGCAAGATCGATGAAGGAGTTTTCATCGAGGCACAAAATCTTGTAGAACAATATTTTAAAGATAACGGCGACGGTGCAATCGTGATGCATCAGGAACAATGGCATCCCGGCGTGGTTGGTATCGTTGCCTCACGAATGGTGGAGAAATATTACCGTCCCGCTGTGATGTTGACAACGCTGGAAGGGGTGGCAAAAGGTTCTGCACGCAGTATCGCCGGAGTCAACATCCACCAAGCCCTTAAAATGGTTGAAGATAAACTGCTTCAATTCGGCGGACACAAATACGCCGCCGGACTCAGCGTCGACCTGGACCGCGTGGATGAATTCCGAAAGGCTTTTAATGCCGTCGTCAAAGGAATGTTAACGGAGGAATTGTTGACCCCGGTTATTCATATTGATACGGAGATCAATTTGGCAGAACTAACACCGAAGTACCTTAGGATATTAAAACAATGCGCTCCGTTCGGTCCCCAGAATATGCGTCCCACATTTCTGGCAAAAGGAGTGCAGGTGATCGGTTCACCGAGGATTGTTGGGAAAGATCACCTTCGATTTAAAATTAAAAAGAACGGTGTCACGTTCGATTGTATTGGATTCGGTCTCGGGTCACTGATGGATACGGTGAAAGCCCGTGCAGCACAACTTGATCTTGTTTTTTCGATCGACGAAAACGACTTTACGGGTGTTTCTCTGACGCAGTTAAAAATTAAAGACTTGAAATGATCATTATCGGCATTGATCCCGGCACGCTAATCGCCGGTTATGGCGTAATTGAACGCAACGATACGACGCTCTCCCTGATCGATGTCGGTGTGATCAAAAACGGAGCGGATGTTTCCATGCCGCTGCGGCTGAAGAAAATTTATTCGACAGTGTGTTCGGTAATCGATACATTCCATCCGGATGAATTTGCAATTGAAACAGCCTTTTATTCCAAGAATGCACAATCGGCATTAAAAATCGGTCAGGCGCGCGGCGTTTCCATCCTTGCTGGCGTGAATTATGAAATTCCTGTTACGGAATACTCTCCGCGTGAAATAAAAAAAGCGGTGACGGGAAAAGGGGCTGCATCAAAAGAGCAGGTGCAATACATGATGATGGCGATGTTGAAACTGAAATCCATTCCAAAATATTTTGACTCAACAGATGCACTCGCGGTGGCAGTATGTCACGCGTTCAAGATCAGCGCACCGCGATCAGGATTCAAAGACTGGAAGTCATTTATCGCCGCCCATCCAGAACGAATACTAAAGAATAAACGATAATACTATCGACAACGGCGTCTCAATAAGGAATTTTATGATCTCTTATCTCAAAGGCACGTTAACAAAAAAATCCCCCACCGAGATCATTGTTGATGTTGTCGGTATCGGATACTCCGTGAATATCTCGCTTTCTACCTACGAACAGTTGCCAGAACTTAATGGTGAAGTGCTTATTCTCACCCATCACCATGTCCGTGAAGACGCGCAATTATTGTACGGATTTATCACGGAGAACGAACGGGAAATGTTCAAGTTTCTCATTGGCGTTTCCGGCATTGGACCAAAAATGGCGCAAACCATCCTCTCCGGTATTCGGCCGGACGAACTTGCCCGGACAATCACTGTCGGCGCGATATCTTCTCTCACGGCAATTCCCGGTGTGGGAAAAAAAACTGCCGAACGAATGGTGCTGGAATTGAAGGACAAAGTAGTAAAGATGGATGGATCAGATAAGATTATCGACTTGCCGAACACTGGGGCATCGGTCCGTTCGGAAGCGTTAACCGCTCTTATCTCACTCGGTTTTTCACGCGAAAAAGCAGAACATTCACTTCGTGATATCTTGAATGCTATTAATGGAAAAAATATTTCTGTTGAAGAATTAATCAAACGG
>Ga0172379_10010439_pt1 | contig 11241 bp, 12 predicted proteins | sample GrowelOW334metaG_FD_119756 | JGI IMG/M metagenome (GOLD analysis project Ga0172379, IMG submission 119756) | Groundwater microbial communities from an aquifer near a municipal landfill in Southern Ontario, Canada - Groundwater well OW334 metaG | ecosystem: Environmental > Aquatic > Deep... | reverse complement strand
GGAATTCGTACCGCGCTTCAACTGCGTGCTTCGCCCCTTCTTCCGCCAGCCCAAAAACGAGCCGCGCGACGGCGCCCGAACTCGGACATTCTTCGAGCGTTTTGCCCAAGGGCGCAAAAGCTGTAGTTGCGTTCTGCCGGAACTCGACTACACTGCTCCTGTGCTTGTTGAAACTCTCTCAATCAAAGAGAGCAAGGCGGAAAAGCATCTTCTTCGGCGGGAGGCTGTCGCGAGAAAAACCAGCGCGTCAGTCCTCGAAGATCTGCATCCTCGCGACGTCCTTGTCGCGGTCTTCTCTCTTTACCCCTCATTTGTTTGGCGGCTGAGTTGTGGTTTTGACGGAGCCGCTGAAAATATTTTCATCAGACGCTTGACAGGATGACGTTTGTCAGTAGCCTGACGACACATGTCACAGGAGAATTCTTTTACGTCAAAACCCAAACTTGCCAGCCTCTCGAATGCCGAGCTGGGAATCATGGACCTGGCCTGGGATAAGGGCGAAATCACCATCTGGCACGCCCTCCAACACGTCAACTCCCAGCGGGCGGAACCGCTACAGCGCGCCACCGTGCAGGTTCAAATGCAGCGGTTGGAGGCCAAAGGCTGGCTCACTCACCGGGAAGAGCGAAATACTTTCATCTTTCGCCCTACCCGTCCGCGCGAGGAAACGATTCCTTCCATCTTGGAAGACATGGTCAGTCGGGTTTTTAAGGGGTCCTGCACGGGACTGGTGCGTTGCCTCTTCGAACACCGGAAAATTTCCAAGACTGAGATTGAACAGCTGCGTCAACTGATCCGGGAAGCCGAAAGGAATAAACAGTGAACTCGCTGAACGCGTTATTTTACCACCCGGACCTGACCAATGCGGCCATCCTGCTGGCGCTGGAATTGGGACTTCTTTCCGTAGTTGGATGGTTGGTCATTCGATTGCTAAAACCGGCGGCACCCCCGTTCCGCAGTTTGGTCTGTGGCGGGCTTCTGATCTCGTTGGTGGGAGTGGCGATGCTTTTTCCGGTTTTTCGCGCGGTCGGTTGGGGCTGGAAACTTCCGACAATATCGGAATCCAGTCTGATTCCGTTATTAACTGCAAGAGCGCATGGATCGAAATCCCCGATTGATGACGCCCGCTCTTCTTCCAAAACTCCTCCTTTGCTGAATTCTTCAAAGGCCGATTCGGATCTAACCGAATCTTCGAAACCGGTAATGAATGGGGATGCTCCGGACCGGTTGGCGGAAGAAAACCAATTCCTTCCCGCGGCAATGGCCGTTCTTTCCGGTGTTTGGCTTCTGGGAGCTTTGGTTTTATTCGGTCGCCTGGCCTGTGATCTAATTTTCCTGCGCGGATTCACTCACGGGCTGCGCTCTGTGGAGGATGAGCGGTTTCAGGAAATCCTGACGGATGTATCGCGACGGTTTCGGCTGAAGAAACCACCGCAACTTTTCGCATCGCCGGTGGTGGAATCGCCGATCACCACCGGATGGTGCTGCCCCAAGATAATTTTACCGGAACGTCTGCTGAGTTCAATCACGGAAGAAGAGATTCGCGGGGTGGTGTTTCATGAAATGGCACATATTTTGCATCGTGATAATCTTATGGGATTGATCCAGCGGGTGGCGGTGGCTTTCAATTGGTGGAACCCCTTGGTGTACCGTCTCTCGACCGCATTTTCGGCGGCGAGGGAGGAGGTGAGCGACACCTACGCGATTCTTGCGATGTGCGAGCCAACGAGTTACGCGCGCTGTCTGGTATCGCTGGCAGAGAAAATCTCGCTGGTCAACACCCTACCGGCGACATCGGGAATGGCTGGCGACCGTTTCGATCTGCGGCAACGCATTCAAACCATTTTGCAAACGGGACGGCCGATGCTCACCCGGACTTCACGGATCGAAAGAGTCCTTATTGTGGGAACATTTGCTGCCTTGACCCTGATCATATCCATCACCAATGGAACGGAGGTCCGCGGAGAGGACGGACTCCCCCTTGCCCAGCAACCCTTTGTCACCAAAGAGGAAGGTTCAGATAAAAATGCTGCTTCGAAGTCGGAGAACTTTGCGAAAAGAGTAGAAACCGCCTTCAAGTTGTCCTGTGCCAAGGCCCAGACCGGCTTGGGATCTGCCTACTTCAACGGACAAGGGGTAACCAAGAATGAAACCGAAGCCGTCAAATGGTATCGCATGGCGGCGGAGCAGGGATATGCACCAGGCCAACACGGTGTGGGTCTCTGCTACGCACGAGGGAGAGGCGTGCCGGAGGATGATGAGGAAGCCGTGAAATGGTACCGTAAGGCAGCGGAACAGGGATTTGCCCAAGCCCAAGCGGACTTGGGGTATCGATATGCTACGGGTATAGGTGTCACTGAAGATCCGGTTGAAGCAGTGGAATGGTATCGCAAAGCCGTTAAGCAAGGGAATCCCCAGGCTCAGAATAACCTCGGGAGTTGTTATATCAAAGGATCTGGCGTGCCAAAGGATGAAACCGAAGCGGTCAAATGGTATCGTAAAGCCGCGGAGCAGGAATGGGCGTTGGCACAAGACAACTTGGGGCGGTGTTACAACAAAGGCTCGGGTGTTGCCAAAGATCCGGTTGAAGCGGTGAAATGGTTTCTTAAGGCTGCGGAACAGGGGAACGCCAGAGCACAAGGAGATTTGGCTTGGGCCTATGACAAGGGGGAAGGGGTGACCAAGGATCCGGTTGAAGCGGTGAAGTGGTATCGGAAATCCGCGGAACAGGGAAATTTGGATGCCCAATTCAACTTGGGGTGTTCTTATGCAGATGGTGAAGGCATCGCCAAAGATCCAGTTGAGGCGGTGAAATGGTTTCTTAAAGCTGCGGAACAGGAAAAAGTCAGTGCCCTGGTTCGCTTGGGGCATTGCTACCAGAGCGGAACAGGAGTATCCAAGGATGAGACCGAGGCCGTCAAGTGGTATCGCAAAGCCGCGGAGCAGGAGGATGTCCATGGACTTTATTCTTTGGGGTATTGTTACGCAAATGGAATCGGCCTGAGCAAAGATGATGAGGAAGCCGTGAAATGCTACCGTAAAGCTGCGGAACAGGGATATGCCATGGCCCAGTACGCCTTGGGATCCCGCTACGAAGAAGGACAAGGAGGGTTGACCAAAAATGAATCCGAAGCCGTCCAATGGTACCAGAAAGCTGCGGCGCAGGGGTATGCCAATGCCCAGAAAAAACTCCAAGCTATGGAATCCAAACAGAATTGAAACACGCAAACGAATGTCTTGATCCGACGAGCAGCGCGGCCGACACGGCCGCGGCTACAGCGCTCTCTTTTTGATACGGCTATGTGTTTATTGAAAATGTTGGACGAAAGATGATAAGAATAAGAAGTATTGAAAAAAGATTGAAGATATAAACCTGAATCCCACTATGAAAAAATCCTCCCTCCTTCTGCTCTGTGGCGCTTTCTTTGTCATAGCCGTGGCCCTTTTCTATGCTTGGACGAACTGGTCTGGTGCCCGTGAGTTAGAGGCGGCCCTCGCGCAACTTGCGGAGAAAAAGGAATCCATCCGTATGGAGGACTTCATTCCCCCGCCGGTCCGCGATGACCAGAACGTAGCAAAGGCGCTGATCTTCCAGGAATTCTTCACTTCGGGAGAAGAGTCCCGCTTGGGAAAATTTGCCTTGTCTGTGAAAAACCTTTGCGAACTGTTTGCCGGGGAGAGGAGCCTGATTCAAAAGGCAAAAAAGTTCGATCCGGCGTTTTCCGGAGATGAAGCGGCGGCAGGACGCGTTGTCTTGGAATACTTGAGTCCGTCGGCTCCGATAGTGGAGGAAGTTCGTGAGGCGCTTCGCAGGCCACAGGTGAACTGGCCGCTCGATTATTCGAAAGCCTTTATTAACGATGCGGTCCATGTTAACCCTGTCCAGTCTGTCTCCCATATGCTGGGGGAACGGGCACTGGCTGAACTGGCAGCCGGCTTTCCGGACAAGGCATTTCAGGATACCATGATGCTTTTGGCATTGGCGGGAGCTACAGGGTCCCCTGGGACTATCGTCTGCTATGCGGTTCAGAATGTCATTCTGTCGGGGGCCAGTAGAGTCATCAATGATGGCCTGAGTCGTGGCGTGTGGAGCGACAAGGAGTTGGCTGCCTTTTCGGTAAGCCTCACGCATCAGGACAAGATGCGGCAATTCGTCGATTGTCTGCGCATGGAACGGGCGATGAGCCAGCAGGGAGGCTCGTTTAACCCGAAATATTTGGCGTTTCCCAATGGGGACTGGGGTACCCGTCGCACATGGACAAAAACATTCAAAAATATTGTCTTGCAGACCAGGCCTGTCGGCTGGGTTAAGCGCGACAGAGCTCTTCATCTTCTTCGCATGCAGCGGCTGATCGAAGCCCTTGGTGACGGCAACTGTGTTTCCCCGACCGAGGTTCGCAACATCTCATCCCCCTCTGCTAGCGTCTCAAAATGGGACCGGAGCACAACTCCTGTTTCCTATCTCCTCCTTTCGGGCATGCCCAGTTCGGTTGAATCCGTCTGTTTCAGACAAACCCTTCTCGAAAGCACCCGGGCCGCCTGTGCTGTTGAACGCTATCGCCTCGCCAACAAGCGCCTGCCCGAGCAGCTCAACGATCTTGTTCCAGCCTTCCTGCCAGAGGTGCCAAAGGACCCGCTCACCGGAGCCCCGCTGTTTTACAAGCCCTCGCCCGAGGGATCGTTCGTTATCTACGGGGTAGGATCGAACCAGACCGACGACGGCGGATCCGTTCATTCCCCACAAAGCGAAAACCCTCGAATGCAGGCAGATTGGGGCGTATTCGTATCCAGGGGATAAGGGCGATAAAAAATACAATGATAATTATAAGATTTGGAATATAGCATAAAACAACCTCCACAAGCCGGATCCTGGCGACGGCAAATAGCCGTGCTTGATCCTTAACGCAGCAGAATAAATACACCACTATGAACTCCACCGTCCTACTCAAAGTTGCCATGCCACTCATTTTTATTTTGATGGCTGCATTCTTCATTTTCATCGCTCTTAAAACACTCATTGGGCGCCGCCCCTTAGTGTTTTCCTCCCGGTGGCTTTTCGCATTTATGTGTTTGGCCTTTCTTCCGAGTATTGCGCATTCTGTAACCTTCGGATTTTCATCACCAAAAGGACTTGGTATGATCACATGGATGAACCCACTAATGTTCACTGTGCTGCTGGTTTTTTTCTGGATACAGATGAAGGGATACATGGCGTTCGCCATTTCAGATTCCTATTTTCGAGAAGCACTGTTGGCTTCGTCGAGTTCCCTCGGATTCTCGATTGAGGAGACGATGTCACGGCTCAAGATCAAGGAAACAGGCCAGGAGATGCAAGTCGCCATTCAAGGATGGATAGGAACCGCTCAACTCAAATCAACAGGCAAGGAATCGAACGAAGCGGTGAAGCAAATCGCTAACGGAATGGCCAAGTATTTTCAGAATACACCCGGAAAGATGAATTACTTGAGTTCCTACTTTTACCTAATTATTGGAGCCTTCATGATCGCCATGGCCCTCTGGATGTTCACATTGAAAATAAATGAATGGTAACAGACTGGCCACACAATGAAAACGCAACCTATAAAACAACCTCCAACAAGCCGATTGCTGGCGACGGCAAATAGCCGCGCCTGATCCTTAACGTCTCGACATAGCAACAAATGAAAACTTCCGTCAAGATTGCATTCCTCACATTTGCATCAATCACAGCGCTGGCTGTAGTATTCGGCGCCTACTTTCTCGCAACAGCAGTTATCGCGTGCGCCCATCTGACTATTATACTGAACGAGATGGGACCGTATATATCTCGCTTCGTCGTTCTATATTCTGCCATCAACTTGTGTTTTCTGATCATGCTCGGTAAATCCGCATTTCGGCTCTTTAGATTCAACGTGGCTGGCGTGTCGCTGCTCTCTCTCTCGCTGAAATTAGAGTTGCTTTACTTGATCATCATCTCATTTGCGTGGTTATTGCCATCACCGCTCGGAATGAGTGCTGCCGGGGCGACGGGGATCGGAAATATGGGAATAGCCCCGCAACTTGTCATTGCATATCCCCTAACAGGGCTTCTTGCACTTTGGATTCTAAAGAAACTCAAAATGTTGAATGTTCAACCACCGGTTTCAGCCTCCCTCGCTCCCCTCGGCGGCTGAACTGCATCGTTAGGCAACCTAGAATATACTCTATGAGCGCACCATCCTCAGCAGCACGATTGATCCTGCTATCGGCTTTAATTTTCCTCGCGTTTCAATTGAACCTTGCCGCACAAGGTTTACCTCGGGATCATAAGCAGATTATCGCGGAGCAACGAATTCGCGATTTAGAGAGCCAGATCCAGACAATGAATCAAAGCATTCAGAATATCCAGAACAAGCCAGTCTCTCATACGACAAACACCGGTGGAGCAGTATTTTGGCTTTTCGGCGCCTTTTGTGCGCTGTGGGCACAGAATACAAATCGAAATCCATGGCTTTGGTTTTTTCTTGGATTGCTTTTCAGCCTGATCGCCGTCATCGTTTTGTTGCTAAAGAATGCAGAAGACAAGAAACTGCCAAATCCAAGATTGTTCAGTGAAGGACGAAGACTGCAATAAGCCTTGACAGCCCACCCAACAACTCCCCGTCGGTTTGTTGACGGACGCATACCATGACTAAACCACCAGCCAAGAAAGCAAAAATTGAACTGCATCTGCCACCAAAAAACGAAAAGAATGGCTACCCAGATCACACGACGTCAGCCCGCCGTTCCTGTTCCCTGACATTCCACATCGGGACAGCAAATAAACACTTATGAAGAAAATATTAGCGACACTTATAGGCATAGCAGTGTTCGGTTTCCTCATGGCTTTCCGCGAGGAGATTCCCAGCGTATGGATCCGCGCCTTGATCGCGGCTGCGGCAGGTGGAGTGATGGGCGCAGTGCTGATTTTAGCACGCAAAGCCTAATTGCACACATAAGCTACTTCAGGCAGCAATACCGGCCTTCATCGTTGGGCCACACTAGCCGCAGACCAATCCAACTAATGAAAACAACACTTCAAACTCACTCTAAAAGGCCGATTTTCGGCGTCGCGTCCTGGCTTCTTCCCGCAGCGGGTTCGCTAATAGCATATTTTGTCATTAACGCAGCTAGAGCGCGCGGCGGTTTTCTGCCCGGACTTTTCGAAGTATTTGCAAGTGCGCTCGCTATCACTTTCTGCGCCTTCATTTGCGGGTTGACTGCTGTTTTGCGCCATGAGCGTTTCCGCTGGCTCGGCATTATCCCGCTCTTGGCGGGACTATGCGGTTTTGCTTTCTATTCGTGGATTTGGTTTCACTGAAGGTTTCAAAACATGAAAAGCACGGAGCCCAACAATTCAGTAGAGCGTATCGACAGCTCAATCAATGATGCGCTGATAATTTTGCCTCCCCAGAACAGCCAACAACCACTGAAAGGAAATCCAATGAACGGAACAAAACAATAATACCTAACGCAAGTTCGCGCTAATACAGCTTATCCAACCTATAGAGGAATAATCGGAATCATAGCCATTCTCGGTTATCTTCTTGCGGGTCTGAACGCACTTGCCTCGCTTATTGGGGGATTTGGCACCATGGGAAATTCATTCTTAGGCGGCGTCGGAATTATCATCTTCGGAGCAATTGTTTCGGGTCTCATTTTTCTTGGTGCCCGCTTTTGGAAAGAGGCCGCATTAATTCTTGCTGACATTGGTGACTCCATAACCGAGACCAATTCAAGAAACGGACAATAAGAAATGAAGAAAAGAGATGTTCTTGTGCTTGCGGCTGCTGTTGGATTAGCAGGGGTTGCTTGGGAATTCTATTGTTCTGTTGGCGTGCTCGACAAAAACCCTGATAGAGCAGCATTAAAGATTGCCAAATCGTATGGAGATTTTAACGAGTCAGAAGTGAGTGTGTCAGACGCCCCATCGGTTTTCACGAAGGATCAATCCTTTCTCGTGTCGTCGCTTGCGGAGCAGAAAATCATCACTTTTGATGTGCATCGGCCGGATACATTCGGGAAACTCTACGTCCACCTTTTAAAGTGGAAGGGGTTCGGATGGAGATTGTTTCAATATGAAAACGCAACCTATAAAACAACCTCCAACAAGCCGGATGCTGGCGACGGCAAATAGCCGCGCCTGATCCTTAACGTTCTACGCTTTCCCAGAAGGAACTTGGAATTCGTACCGCGCTTCCACTGCGTGCGTCGCACCTTCTTCCGACAGCAGGCTGGAGAATAATGTGAAGCCCGTGACTTCCCACAAATCCAAATCCGATTCCGCATGGCGGCGCAGGAACGGAAGCAGCGCGGCGCGCGGGACGTTTTTTGCGCGGCCGATTGTGATGTGCGGATGAAACGGTTTCAGGTCGGGCTCCAGTCCCGCCTGCAACACGGCGTCCTGGATGTGCTGATGCAGCGCGAATAGGTGCGGATGTCCCTTCCCAACCCCGGCCCAGACGACGGACGGACGATCCCCGCCAAAAGCTCCCATGCCTTGGATCGGAAGAAAAAATGGCCGCACCTTCACCTTCGCGAGCATCTCCTTCAAGCGGGACTCGCCGACGGAATCAACCGCGCCTAAAAAACTCATCGTCAGATGAATCTGCTCTACCGGGAGCCACCTTAACCCTTTGATCTTCGGGTCGAGTCCGGCCAGCATTTCCCGGCTACTGCGAGGCAATTCCAAGCCGATGAAAAGCCGCTTCATCATATTTCGACTTACCTGACAGGGAACTGCTGATCTTTCAGCGGTGTGACGATCCCGTCGATTTTTGAGGACTGTCCGCCGATGTCCTCGAAGATCTGCATTCTCGCGAAGTCCTTTTCGGCCGGGTAGCTGGCGGGATTTGCGAGCTGCGCGGGCGAGAGCCGCTTGCGGGCGGCCAAGTTCGGGTTGAGGGAAGGAACTGCGTCGGAGATCTGCTTGCTGATATCCGGGCGCAGGACAAAATTCAGGAACGTCTCGGCGTTGACCATATTGTCCGCGGCTTTCGGAATCACGAGGCTGTCGAGCGCGAGGTGCGCGCCCTCGGCCGGGATCACCCACTTGAACTTCTTGTCCGCGTTGAGCAGGGCCGCGGCTTGGCCGCCCCTGACGATGCCCACCGCCGCTTCGCCATTGAGCAGCGCGGCATCCGGGCTGTCCGAGGTTTTCACGCGCGGAAGCCACCTGGAAAGGAGCGGCTTCACTTTTTCGAGGTTCTCATCGGATGCCTGATTGATCGGAGTTCCCTGCGCGAGAAATCCCCAGGTCACGATCTCGCGGGCATCATCGAGAACCACAATGTTTCGGCTGTTTTTTTCCGTGAACACATCGGCAAAGCCCTTGATGTCGTCCTGGATCTTCTCGGTGTTGATCACAATCCCCACCGGGTCGGCCAGGAACGGAATGCTGAACTTGTTGCCGGGATCGAAGCCCATGTTGAGAAACTTCGGCCCGATGTTTTTCAGATTTGGGATCTTGGCGTGGTCGATCGGATGCAGCAGTCCGTCCTGGATCAGGGCACTGGTGACGTCTTCGCCCGGCAGGATGATGTCGTATCGGTCCCCGTGAAGCAGCTTGGCGAGCATCTCCTCCTTCGAGGCGTAGTTCTCGACGGAGACGTTCACGCCGGTCTCCTTCGTGAACTGGTCGAGGAGCGTTTGCGGGATGTGCCCCGGCAGGCAGAAGACGCGGAGCTCTTTGGTTTCGACCGGCGCGGGAACCGGCGTGGCTTGGGATTCGGCCGCCCGCGGCTCCGGCGCTTTTCCGCATCCGGCCAGAACGAGCGCCGCCAACACAACAATCAGGGTTTTATTCATTTTCTTGAACTACTCTCAGGCATCACAGAACCATTTACAGCAGAATCATTTCTTCAGAGCCTTTCCATACTACACTCCGTCGGCATGCCTTCCTCCAGTCCTGAATGATTCTGCTGAAAATGGTTCTGTCATCCTTTGGTGGTTTGTTTTGGGCAATCGGAGCCCATCCGGGTCGGGGGGAAACTCAGAGGATTTTCAGGCGGGTCAAATCCTGCGAATCCACGATGCCGATCGGCTGGTTGTTCTCGTTCACAACCACGAGATCGTCGATCCGATGGTGCTCGAGAATTTGCAGGACCTCGGCCGCCAGCTTGTCTCCGGAGATCGTAATCGGGTTCTTCGTCATGAAATCCCCCACCGCGCGCGGGCCGATGTCCGGGTGCTCGGGAAAATGCCGCGCAAAATCGCCGTGGGTGAAAATCCCTTCGAGCCGCCCGTCCGCGGAAACGATCACCGCCGCGCCGGCCCGTCGGGCGGTCATTCCGCGCACCGCATCCAGCACGGTGTGGCTCGCGGAAAGCGTCACCAGATCTTCCGCCGTCCGCATGATCTCGTTGACCCGCAGGAGCAGGCTGCGTCCGAGGCTGCCGCCCGGATGAAACCGCGCGAAGTCTTCCTTCCGGAATCCGCGCGCCTCGAGCAACGTCATTGCGAGGGCGTCTCCCAGAATGAGCATGGCCGTGGTGCTCGATGTGGGGGCCAGGTTCAGCGGGCAGGCCTCCTGCGAAACCCCGACGTCCAGCACGGCGTCGGCAGCCTTCGCGAGAGTCGATTCCGTGTTGCCGGTGATCGCGATCACCGGGCACCCCATGCGGGTGATCGCAGGCAAAACGGCCAGCAACTCGTCTGTCTCCCCGCTGTAGCTCAGCGCGAGCACCACATCCCCTTCCGCGACAACGCCGAGGTCGCCGTGCAGCGCGTTCAGCGAATTCAACACCACCGCAGGCGACCCGGTGCTCGTCAGCGTCGCCGCGATCTTTTCTCCGATGTGCCCGGATTGCCCGACTCCGAGAACCACGACCTTCCCCCGGTTCTCGACCGCCGTCTTGATCGCCTCCACCGCGCGGCCGAAATTCCCGTCCAGGCGCCCACAGACCGCCGCCGCCTCCTCCATCTCGATTTCGAAGACCCGCTTTCCCCGTTGCAAATGCTTCATCGTCGCAGCATGCCCCAAACCGGCGACCCGTGAAAAGACGAAACCCATCCACGAGGTCCGTCCACGTCGCGCCCGGGGGAAAACATTTTGTTCCGCGCGCCCGTCATGTGCTATGTTCGCGCGTGCGAAAACTTCTTTTCATCCCGCTCGTTGCCGCCGCCGCGGCGGCTTTCGCGCAGGATCCTTCCGAGTCGCCCGGAGACTCGCCCTACGAGCAAATGCAGATCCTCGCCCGCGCGATGCAGCTCATCCGGCAGGACTATGTGGACGAGTCGAAGGTT
>Ga0172379_10010438_pt1 | contig 11241 bp, 6 predicted proteins | sample GrowelOW334metaG_FD_119756 | JGI IMG/M metagenome (GOLD analysis project Ga0172379, IMG submission 119756) | Groundwater microbial communities from an aquifer near a municipal landfill in Southern Ontario, Canada - Groundwater well OW334 metaG | ecosystem: Environmental > Aquatic > Deep... | reverse complement strand
TCAGCAAGCTAACCCCCCACACTTATGTTAATAAGTCGGGAGGTGAATTATCCATGCAATTTGCCAACCCCGCGCGCTTATTACTATAAGCGTGGGGGAGGCGGGATTCCGGTTGATTTGCTTGCCTCGCCGTAGCTTTTTACTCAGTAAAAAGCGTAGGCGGGATTAAAATTAATTTAAAAAGCGAGCAAGGACCCCAGTTAAATTTTTAAATTTAACGGGGTAAACAAAATTTCTATGGAAAGATTTAAGAAAATCTTTGCCGCTGGCGTAATTTTCGTCACCGTTTTATCAATGAGCGTAGTCATGGTCCCAGAGACCAAGGCCGCGGCTTCTGCCGGTGACTTAATCAAGATGGCCGGACTTTCGTCCGTCTATTACTTGGCTGCTGACGGTAAAAGATATGTTTTCCCTAATGAGTCAACTTATTTTTCTTGGTACAGTGATTTCTCCGGAGTTGTGACTATTCCTCAACTTGAGTTAGAGTCATATCCTCTAGGTAAGAATGTTACTGTTAGACCAGGCACTAAATTAGTTAAAATTACCACTAATCCGAAAGTTTACGCTGTTGTCGCCGGAGGCTCTTTAGTGGGCATCCCTGACGAAGCTACGGCCGTAACTTTATACGGAGCAAATTGGAATAAGAGAATTATTGACGTGTCTGACGCTTTCTTTACTAACTACAATACCCTTACCAGCGTAGTTAGCGCGACCTCTTATCCACAAGGCAGTTTAGTGAAGTTCGGCACTGAAGCTGATGTTTATTTCATCAATGCCGATACTACTGGCTCAAAAATCGCCAGTGAAGCGGCTTTTCTAGCCAACAGATTTAAATGGGCTGATGTTATCACCGCCACTATCGCTAAACCGGTTATTGGCGCTGATATCACGGGCGCTGTCGGAACTTTGACTGACACTTCGTCAGGCGCGGGCGGAACTATCGGAGCCGGCACGGGTTTAACCGTTGCTTTAGCTTCAGACACCGCGGCCGCTTCCTCAATTCCGGCCGGTTCTCCTACTAATTTCTTAAAGATTAATTTAACCGCTTCTAACGATGGCGCGGTAAGCGTTAATTCTATTAAGTTAAGAGCTTATGAATTAGGTATAGCTACCTATATTGATAGCGTTACTTTTTATGACAATGGCATAAAAGTAGGAACTTCCAGAGATGTAAATTCCGATAAAGAAGCTACCTTTAATTTCTCCACGCCGATTGTCGTAGCCGCCGGAACCACTAAGTCATTATTGGTTAGGGCGACTATACAGGCTAGCCAAACCGGAAATTTTGCTCTAGGTATTGCTGCTGCTTCTGACGTTACTACTAACGGAGCTTCGGTAAGCGGTTCTTTCCCGGTTAGAGGTAATCTTCAATCCATTGTAAGCGGAACCAATATTGGTACAATTACAATGACAGAAAATGGCGCGTCTAATACAACCAATGACTTCGGCGAAGACAATGTTCTATTAGCCAGCTTTAATTTAGCCGCGGCTAACGAACCGGTTATCTTCGGATCCATGAGAATGAAGACAGGCGGCACTAATGATGACGGAATTGTTGGTAACATGAGAGTATTGGTTGACGGCGACGAAGTTGTCAAAGGCGTTGCATTAGTTGATAAGTTCGCTAATTTTGATATGAAGAACACGGTTATCGCTAAAAACGACACTATCACCGTTGAAGTCTACGGAGATCTTGGCATTGGTAATGCTGCCAATACTATTAATCTTTATTTTGACGATGCTAACGACTTAGTTTTCACCGGTCAAGATTATGGTTATGGAATTCAAGTTGCCGCCGCAGGATTCGCCGGCTTAGATGCAGCTCTTGATGGTATTGTGGTTACCTTAGCCGCCGGAGATGTTACTATTGATATGGATAAAACCGCCACTCCGTCTAAAGACGTTAGGGCTGGTGATACCTCTGTTGTTTTAGCTACTATCAAGATGCTTTCATCCGGGGAAAATGCCACTATCGCCGATATTAGTAATACTTCCGACACAGCTGCAAGCAGAGATTTCTATATTACAGGAACCGGACTTTTGTTTGATGAAATTGATAATCTTTCATTAAAAGATGTCAGTTCCGGAGCTGTTTACGATATTACAACCGCTTCCGGTACAGCCGCTCAAGGAGCTAACACCATCCTTCTGTCTATGACTGATGACATCGGCTTAGTTAAGGGAGTTACTAAAACCTTCCAGCTAAGAGCTGATTTAGCCGGAGCAAACGATACTAATACAATTGATAGTACTGACACCTTGCAAGTTGTTTTAGAAGACGGAGCGTTTAATATTACCGGAGATGTTTCAGACGATGACTTAAGTGATAATATAACCCCAACGTCAGTATCAAGCTCTATCACTACCGTAAAAGCGGCTTCTTTAATCTGGCAAACGGTTCCTTTAACCAACAAGACAATCGTGCCGGGTGCTAAAGACCTTGTTATTTACGCCGCTGGCCTTGAAGCCGGAGCGTCTTCAGCCGTTACCTTAACTTCAATTAAGATTTCGGCCACCTCAACTTCACCTACCGCGTTTGATGATAACAACATTTCCCAGCTGAAGCTTTATATTGACGGCAAATTAGTTAAGACGGTTGCCGGCGGTATCGTAGAAGGCACAGGCTCGGCTGCGGGTTATATTAACTTTACTTCTTTAGACGCGACCAACAGGGTAATTCCTGCCGGAAAAACCGTTGTCTTAGAAGTTAAAGCCGATTTCTCCGCCAGCTTTAGTCCGGTCGGTTATATTCAATTGACCGTTACCGGCACCGCGGCTGACATAGTCGCGAAAGATATAGACAACAATAATGTGGACGAAAGCGTAGCTAATGCTAACACTATTTCCAGAACCGTTATCATTACTACTATCGGCACATTGAAAGTTGAATTAACCACTACGACCGACTTGAAAACTAACGCCAATACTATTGTTTTGGCCGGTGGAAAAGTAACTTCCGGCGATAAATATCTCGCCAAGTTAACCATGACTACCACTAATGAACCGATTAAGGTTAAAACATTAGTCTTAGGCAATTCAGGCACGGCTACGGCCAATGATATTTATACGGTAGATTTGTATGATAAAAACGAAGTATTAATAGCTTCAAAATCCGTCAGCTCTGCCGGTTACGCGAATTTCAGCGACTTGAATTTAACCTTGTCCGCGGATAACGCCCATGAATTCTATGTCGGCGTTACCATGAAGGGCATAAATGTTGAAAATGATCCTACCAGCACCGCTACTTTCGCCAGAACCGCCATCTTTACTTTGGCTTCAAGCACCCAGCTTACAGCTTTAGGGCTGGCCGCTAATAAAGCGGTTACTGCCATAGGCGTAGATTCAGGTTCTGATGTTGATAACGTTGAAGCCGCCACCGCTACAGTAGCCGCCGGTGAATACGCGAACTGGGGTTTAGCTACCTCAACCACCGCGACTGTTACCGGCTCTCTCTTAACTTCCATTACTAACCCGATGTCTAACACAACCTTGTCTGACGGCAATGATCAGACTATCGGCAAATACACCTTTATCTTTAATAATGGAAATAACAGAGTAAGCTCTACTAACGTTGAGTTAAAAGCGGCGTTAATAGAGTTGAAATTAACCATCGCCACATCAAGCGGAACAACCGTATCCGACATCCAGGCTTATATTGAAGGCGATAACGCTAATAAGACAAATGCAGTCCAGGCCATTGCCGGAGTAGCCACGATTAATCTGGCGGATTTGCCTGATGTTTCAGAGCTCGTTGACGGAACAGTTACCTTGATTATTGAAGGAAATATTGCAGGTACTACCAGCGCTGATTTTGTTCAAACCAAAATCAACAGCTTGGCTACCGACTTCACTTACAATGGTAACAACCGCAGCGGCGCTAACAACACGACAATCGTCCTATTGCCTTATACCGAGGTATTAGGCGCGAAATTATCTAACTAATTTAAACTAGCTAATAGTTTAATCAGAGATAATTCTAAACGCCCCTCCCGCTTCCGCGGGAGGGGCTTTAGTTTGCAAAAAATAGTTTTAATGGTAAAATATTGGTATTAATCATAATCTGAAATCATATGAAAAAAGTATCAATATTTTTATTAGGGTTATTGTTTTTAGTCGTCGGCGCAGCGCGGGCCGAAGAGCTGTCAACTCGGCTTAAAGGCCGGATTTTATTGCAGGTTGAGTCTAACGGCGAGGCCTGGTATGTTAATCCGGACACGGAAAAACGGTTTTATCTCGGCCGTCCGGCTGACGCTTTTAGCGTTATGCGCGAGCAAGGGCTAGGCATATCCAATAAAGATTTTGCTTCATTCTCCGGAGTTGCTCCTAAACGGCTGGCCGGAAAAATTCTTTTAAAGGTTGAAAGCAAGGGCGAAGCCTATTATATTAATCCGCTTGATTTAAAAATGCATTATCTCGGCCGTCCGGCCGATGCTTTTAGCGTTATGAGAAATTTGGGGCTCGGAATAACTAATAGCAATTTAGCTTTAATCGCGGTTGATGAAAAATCAAGCCCGGTTATTACCGCTCCTAAAAGCGAAGAAGTAATTATCGCGCCCGAGCCGGAAATAACCGCGACCACTACCGAAGAGGTGATTATTGAAACTCCGGCAGAAACCGCGACCGGAACGGAAGAAATGATTGTTGAAACTCCGGCCGAAACCGCGACGACTTCCTGCGTTTGGCTGGTTGAATATTTTGATAATAAAAGCCTTCTGGGAACTCCGGTCGCGACCGGCAGTGTTAACGCCATAGATTTTGACTGGGGGAGCGCCGGGCCGGAGCAGTTTTCTTTCTTTGACAGATTTTCTATCCGCTATACGGCTAATTGTGATTTTTTAGCCGGCAATTATGAATTCAGGACGGTTTTTGACGATGGCCTCAAAGTCTATCTTGATAATGAAAATTTTATGCAGTCATGGGCTGATAATGACAGAGAGATGACCTTTAATAGAGAACGCAATATAGAAGCCGGCAGCCATGAAGTAAAGGTTGAATATTATGAAGCCTCCAGAAACGCTAAAGTAAAAGTTTCTTGGGTGAAAATAAATTAAAATAAAATTATGCCTTTAAAAACTTATTTTATAATTCTAAAAACCGGAGTCTATTTAAGCTTTATTTCGGTTTTTTTGGTTTTTTCCAACCTGCTTTTTCCTTTCATAACTTCTAAACAGATTTATTTTAATATTCTGGTGGAAATTTTAATTATTTTCTGGCTGGCGCTCGTAATAAAATATCCGGCCGTTCGGCCGAAAAAATCTTGGATTAGTTTCGGTTTAGCCGCTTTTTTTAGCGCTCTGCTTATTTCTTCAATTTTCGGCGTTGATTTTAATTTAAGCTTTTGGGGGGACATTGAAAGGATGCTGGGTTGGTTTCATATTTTTCATTTTTTCTTGTTTTATCTTATTGTAATTACGGTTTTCCGCCGCTGGACCGATTGGCGCAATCTATATGTAATTTCCGTAATCGCGGCTACCATAGTCTGCCTGTACAGCCTTCTAAAAATTCCTTATTCAACTATCGGTAATACGGCCTACGTCTCCGGCTACGCCATTTTTAATATTTATTTCGCCTTGATTTTATTTTTCCGCCGCGGCGGCGAAGAGCGTTCCGGGCGGGAAGATTGGCTTTTAAAAGCTTTGTATTTAATACCGGTTTTTATAATGCTCTTAGTCATGAAAGCGACTAACACCAGAGGGGCTTACGTTGGGTTAGGCGCGAGCTTTATTTTGTTTTTTGTTTTAACCGCCGCTTACGGCCTAAGTAAAAAAGCAAAAATTTACGGCCTGGGCGCGGCCGCGGCTATTATAATTTTTATTTCTTTAATATTTTCATTTCCGCAAAGCAGTTTTGTAAGTAATACGCCGATTTTAAGGACTATAACGCAAATTTCCTCTAAAGCCGCGACTTTTCAAACCAGATTGATTTCCTGGAAAGCGGCCTTAAAAGATTTTCCCAGCCATCCGATTTTAGGCACGGGCTATGGCAATTTCGCCATAACTTTTGATAAATATTTTGATCCAGTGTTTTACAGCTATACCTCTTCGGAAACCTATTTTGATCGGGCGCATAATAATTTAGTGGACCTGGCGTCAACCGGAGGGCTCTTAAGCCTGTTAACGTATTTTTCTATTCTCGGGGCCGTATTTTATTATTTGTTAAAAGGCAAGCGGCAGGGTAGAATTTCCACCAATGAATTTATTCTGCTGATTTGTTTGTTCACGGCTTATTTTATCCAAAATTTAGCCGTGTTTGATTCTTTAGTCACTTATATTTCTTTAATGATGGCCTTAGGCTATGTTTATTGGCTGGCTAACGGCGACGAAGAAGAAGAGCTTTATTATCAAGAAGGTTTGACTAATAAGGAATTGGCGGTTTTAGCCGGCGCCGGCATAATTCTTCTGTCCGTGCTTTACCAATGCAATCTTAAGGTTTTATACATGCTTGACGGCACGATCAGCGGGCAGATGAAATTATCTCAAGGCGATATTGCCGGCGCGGCGGATGAATATAAAAAAGCTTTAAGCTATAATACGCCTTTAGACCGCGATAGCCGCGCCAGTTTAATTAACGCGATTAATGGCCGCCAGGAGGCGCTGGCGGCGCTGGGCGGGCAGCCGGCTAAGGAAATAGCCGATTATGTCGTAAGCTTGGCCGAGGCTAACGTGGCCCTAAATCCGGCGGATAGCATGATGCAGATGCAATTGGCGCAAACTTTAAGCACGGCCGCTTTTATTTATCAGGATGATAAAAGCAAACTGAATTTTTATTCTGACCGCGCTTTTAAGGCGATTGACGAATCCATAAAAAGCAGTCCGGGGCGCGTAACCATTTATTTTTCCAAAGCCCAGATGTACATAATCAGAAACGATAAAGATAAGGCCATAGAAACTTTAAAATACGCCATCAGCTTGAATGAAAAATATCCGGAATCATATTGCTATCTGGCTAAAGTCGGCATCTATTTTAAAGAAGAAGCCGTGGGCTACGAGGCTTTGGATAAATGCCTTGACCTTGGCGGCGCCGGCTACTTAAGCCCGGTTGATTTCATAAAAGCGGCGCTTAACCATTATATGGAAAAAAAGGATGAGCCGCGCCTAATGGTCTTGTATGAAAGATGGACCGGCTTGGAGCCGGCTAACGCGCAAGCCTGGGTTAACCTGTCGCTATTTTACGCCCAAGCCGGAAAAAAAGATAAAGCTATCAGCGCGGCCGAAAAGGCCGGCGAGCTTGATCCGTCGCTTAGGCCGGCGGCTGAGGAGTTCATCAGGAAGCTGCGGGCAGAATAAATTTAGAAAAATAGTATAAAAAGCCGCCATTGACAAAACGGCGGTTTTTTAGTAGAATAGAAAGTTAATTTGTGCTGTAAAAAAATAAAAATAAAACAATAAAATCAGGGAGGGGAAAATGGTGGAAAAGGGGGAGCAAAAATACAAAAAATATACTCATTCAGACATTGGATTATTGACGGCGCAAGAGGCAGTTGAGTTATTAAAAAATCCGGAAATGCGCCTAGAAACTACTTTCGCTAAGCAAGCTTTGTTATGTCATTTAGCTTCTTTAGATTTTAAAGGTGACGTTGATAATAAAAGAATTATTAACGAATTCGTCAAATTTGTCAAAAAAAATGGTAATAAAGAAGATAAAATGACAGTATCTTTTTTAGAAGGAAGGAGGAAATGGAGAGTTTAAAGAATTTTTTCTAACAACCCCCGGTTCTGGTAATTATAGGACCGGGTTTTTTTATTCTAAATAAACTTTTTTCGTTTCCGCGATCATTTTTTCCAAGCTAAAGTCGGCTTGGGCTTTTGCTTGCGCTTGCTGGCCTAAAATTTTAGCCAAGGTTTTATCAATGATTAATTTTTTCAAGGCATTGGCCAGTTGTTCCGCGTTAGCCGGTAGAACAATCAAACCGTCGGCTTGTTTTAAGTCTGTCGCGGGATCCATGATCATTTCCGGTATGCCGCCGACCCTAGTCGCTACAATCGGCAAACCGGCGGCCATAGCTTCTAAAATAGAGTAGGGCAGGCCTTCTTTGACCGAAGAGCAGGCATAGATGTCAAAAGCCGGCAATAATTTGGCCGCCTCGCTGATTTGCCCGGCTAAAATAAAATTATTTTCCAGATTATATTTTTTAATCAATTTTTCTAAATTTTTTCTTTCCGCGCCGTCGCCGATGATTAAAAAAGCAGCCGGTATTCTATCGCGGCTTTGCGGATTGTTAATCAAAATATTGGCGGCTTCAATTAAATATTCAAAGCCTTTGGTTTTGTATAAATTGCCGATAGAACCGATAAGTAAATCGGAAGTCGGATTGCCCCCTTTATTAAAGGGGATTTTTTTTCGCGCCTCCTCTTTGGAATAAAAATTTATCGGCGCCAGGCCGTTATGGATAGCAATTAATTTTTCCGCCGGCGTGATATTATATTTTAGGGCAGTTTGCTTATCATATTCGGAAACGCAGATTATTTTATTTTTAAATTTGGCCGTAAATTTTTCCGCGTATAAATAAATTTTTTTCAGCCAAGCCGGCAAAGGCTCGTTAAACACCCAGCCGTGAACCGTGTAAATGACTTTTGTTTTAGCGCGTAAAGAAGCCAGGGAGCCTAAAACAGAAATTTTTGAGCTGTTGAGATGGATTATGTCCGGTTGATAACTTTTTATTAATTTAATTATTTGCCATAAGGCTAAAAGGTCGTTAATCGGCGAAAGATTGCGTTTTAGATTGGGGATAATAAAACATTTAATATTGTTTTCTTGTAAAATTTTAGCTAATGTTCCATTATTTACCTGTTCGCCTAAGGCCACGGCTACCTGAAAATCATCTTTTAAATTATTGGCCAAATCAAACACATAGCGCTGGGCGCCGCCCCATTCCGATTGAGTGATGAAATAAAGGATTTTTGGCATAAATTAGGGTCAATTTATGTCATTGCGAGGAATGAAGCGTAGCGAAATGACGAAGCAATCTCTGGTTAAAATCCGACTACGTGAGATTGCTTCCCTGCCTGCCGGCAGGCAGGGCTCCCTCCGGTCGCTCGCAATGACAAAGCTTATTTTAGGGTTGACTTTAGGCTTATTTTATTTAATAATAACTTATAGTTGAGTAATAATCAACCCTTGACTAAGTAGCTAAAACTTAGCATTTTTAAGTTTAATCAAATCTATGAAAATTTTGTATTTTGGCGCCGGTTATGTGGGTTCCTGCTCGGCCGCGGTAAACGCTGACAGCGGGCATGAGGTTTTAATTTATGATATTAACCAAGAGCTGATTAATAATCTATCGTCTTTGGATAAGGACCGGATAGAGTTAAGCTTATTTGAGAAAGGCTTAGGCGATTTGATTATTAGAAATAAGGAAAGAATTAAATTTACTTCTGCTTTGGCCGATGTGGAAAAATCAGTTGACGCGGCCGAAGCGGTTTTTATGTGCTTGCCGACGCCGGAAAAAGACGGTAGCGGAGAGACTGATTTGTCTTTTTATGAAGCCGCGGCCGAAACTTTAGGCAAAATTTTAGCTAAAAGGAATAATGGCGCGCAAAGCCAGTATGTTTTATTGATTAATAAAAGCACGGTGCCGATTGATATGGTTGACCGCACTAAAGAAATCATGGAAAATCTTGGAGTTAAAAATTTTGGTGTTGGCTCCAATCCTGAATTTTTAATTGAAGGCAAAGCCGTGGAAGGCTCGCTCCGGCCGGAGCGCGTAGTCGTCGGAGCTTGGGCGGAAAAAGATTTTAAAATTTTCAGCGATATCTATGGCCGCTTTAAAGAAGCTTCTAATATCGGCTATTTTGAAGTAAGCCCTATGGAAGCCGCGGCCGGAAAATTGCTTGCCAACTATATTTTATTTAACCGCTTGGCCAATTGCTTTGATGTGGCCGGGCGGGTGTGCGAAAAGTTTGCCGGCCTGCATTTTGAAAATATCCGTAAAATTATAATAGCTGATAGCCGGATCGGCAGCTGGGGATTTTACGACAGCCTGTTCGCCGGCGGCAGCTGCCTGATTAAAGACGCCCGCTCGCTGTCTTATCAATTAAAAAGCCGCGGCGCCAATGCCGATGTGGTAGACGGCGTTTTAGCGGCCAACCAAAGGCAGTTAGATAATTTTTTAGCCAGAGCCGAAGCGGAATTGGCTTTTAGCTGGACGGGAAAAACTGTCGGCCTTTTAGGTTTGGCCTTTAAGCAGGAAACGAACGACACCCGCTACTCGGCGTCTTTAAGCGTAACGGAATTTTTATTTAATAAGAAGGCGGCGCTGGTTAAGGCTTATGATCCGGTCGCCGGCGGTAATTACTTAAAATATTTTTCCAACAATAAGGACAGCGGTAAAATCAGGCTGGCCGGTTCCGTGGCTGAAGCGATCGCCGGAACGGATATTTTAATAATCGCCACCGACTGGCAGCAATTCAGGGAAGCGGAAGAATTAATCAAAGAAAATTTGCCTAAAGGCGCGATTATTATGGATGGGCGCAGGATGCTAGCGCAAAAATATGAAGAATTGGCTAAGGCCGGCTATAATATTATCGCGGTCGGTTCGCCTTTAATAAAAGCGAGAAAATTATAAATTTAGCCCAAGTAAAAATATATTAAATTTATGCAAAAAATTGGTTTTATCGGCCAAGGCTGGATCGGAAAAAATTATGCTGATGATTTTGAAGCGCGCGGCTACGAAACGGTCCGCTACGGCCTTGAGCCGGAATACGCGGCCAATAAAGAAAAAATAAAAGATTGCGAGATTGTTTTTATCGCCGTACCAACGCCAACCACGCCCGAAGGCTTTAATTGCGATATTTTGCGCCAGGCCATAAAGCTAGTCGGAGCCGATAAAATAGCGGTTATAAAATCAACTGTATTGCCGGGAACGACAGAAGAAATTCAAAAAGAAAATCCTGGTATTTTTGTTTTACATTCTCCGGAATTTTTGTCGCGGGCCACGGCCGTCCACGACGCGGCTCATCCGGACAGAAATATTATCGGCCTGCCGCTTGAGTCTGACGAATACAGGCGGAAAGCCGAATTAGTCATGTCGGTTCTGCCCGCAGCGCCGTTTAAAATGATTTGCGCGGCTAAAGAAGCGGAAATGATTAAATATGTTAGAAATTGCCAGGGCTATTTTCGGGTGATTTTCGCCAATTTGGCTTATGATTTGACTAAATCTTTAGGCGCTGATTGGCAAAAAGTTGAAGAGGCGATGTCGGCCGATCCGGTAAACGGCGGCTATTATTACCGGCCGATTGATCG
>Ga0172379_10010437_pt1 | contig 11242 bp, 8 predicted proteins | sample GrowelOW334metaG_FD_119756 | JGI IMG/M metagenome (GOLD analysis project Ga0172379, IMG submission 119756) | Groundwater microbial communities from an aquifer near a municipal landfill in Southern Ontario, Canada - Groundwater well OW334 metaG | ecosystem: Environmental > Aquatic > Deep... | reverse complement strand
ATTTGGTTCGCTAAAATCATATTCGAAAAAAAATCCTCATAAGAAGAGATTACGATTGTTTGATGGAGAAGAAGATACTTTGAAAAAAGTCCAAAAAGTTCTATCGAATTTAACAGGAAAACCGCTTTCTATTCAAAAAGATCCACGCTCAAAGACAAAAGTTCTTACTTGTGCTGATCAAAAAGTTGTTAAAGTTCTTCAACTACTTACTGAAATTTCTGGTCCCAAAGACAACGCTTTGTACATTCCTTCTTTACTAATAAAATCTCCTTTATCAGTAATATCTTCTTTACTGGCTGGATTGCTTGATTCGGATGGATATGTATCAGCGAAAAGAATTCGTGCAGATTTTGCTACGGAAAGCGAAGAATTAGCCAATCAAATATCAAGTTTACTTAGCCTCTTAGGTATCCACAGCGCGATACGTTCAAGGAAACAAAGAATTGAAAAATGGCATCTGATGTACGAGGTAAAAGTTGATGGTTTGTTACAAATAAAATATTTATCACATCTGTTAACTCCATATATGGCAAGTGAGATGAAAAAGAAAAGGCTTCAAACTCATGCGATTCGAAGTAGTTGCAAAGCTTCGTTTTTATCTCCATTATCATTTTCTGATCTAAAACCCTATTTTGAAAAAGCTGGAATTTCATTCCACTGGATACCATTAACAAGGCGAGCGACAATTATCGGAAAGAAAAAATTCTGGTTAGCAAAATTCTCTGAAGGATTGGGAATGAATGCTTGGAAAATGATTGAGTTGCTTGAATCTTTGCTTGTTCTAAATGTGTTTTCAAAAGATGAGAAACAACAACTTCAGCAGTGGCTTTTTCTTCATTTATCAGTTAGGCCGGTCATAAAAATCCAACAAGGGGTAAAAGAAGGTAATTTTTATGATTTTACAACTGAAAAATATCACAATTATCTCGCTGGCGAACATGGGTTAGCAGTTGTACATAATACTGGATTTGATTTCACACCTCTACGCCCCAAAGGTGATAGTGTAACGAAATCTTCTGGTGGATTCGCTACAGGACCAGTGTCGTTTATGAAAGTGTTCGATGTAGCAACGCGTCAAGTGATGCAAGGTGGAAAACAGCGCGGAGCCAATATGGGAATTTTGGCCGTACATCACCCAGATATTTTAGAGTTTATTACATGCAAGAGTGAAGAGGGTGAGATTAGCAACTTCAATATTTCCGTTGGAATGACGGACAAGTTCATGAAGGCAGTTGAAAGCGATGATGATTTTGAATTGATCAATCCTCGAACAAACAAACCTGTGCAAAAGATTTCAGCACGATTGTTAATGGACCAAATTGTTTCGTTGGCATGGAGAACTGGCGATCCTGGAATGATTTACTGGGACGCGATAAATAGAAATAATCCACTGTTCGACTCAAAAGGACCGATCTATGCGACAAATCCGTGCGTGGTTGGACATTCGATTGTTGCAACCCCAGGTGGATGGAAAAAAGTTGAAGAGATAAAAGAAAATGATGAAATCTACACGATCAAAGGTATTGGTAGAGTAAAAAAAGTCGAAGTTCATGATGATGTTGAAGTTTTTCAAGTACGTTTTTCAGATGAAACGTTTATTTATGCAACTGCAGCTCATCAATTTTATGCTTCGCGTTGGGAGGAACGTAACTCTCATTCCTTTCAACCGATTCGCCTTGATCAGTTACACACGGGGGACATAGTGCAGCGTTTCAAAACACCTTTAGAAAAGAAAGAAATTCCTACTTATGGTCGAATCATTTCTATTAAACCAATGGGTAAAGCGAAGGTATATGATCTCTATGAACCAGAAAGTGATACTTGGATTATTGATAGTTATGTTTCTCGGGGATGTGGCGAACAACCTTTGCACCCATTTGATGCATGTAATCTCGGATCTATCAATCTATCTGTATTCGCAGTAAATGGGAAAAATGGGTCAAAAACTGTGGACTGGGATAGGCTTTCTGAAGTTGTTACTGTTGCTGTGCGCATGTTGGACAACGTGATTGATGCGTGCAAATATCCACTTCAACAAATTAGCGAAACAGTAAAACAGCACCGTCGTATCGGCCTAGGAATTATGGGTTGGGCCGATTTATTATTCCAGCTCAATATTTCCTACAATTCTGAAGAAGGTGTTGCGTTAGCAGAAAAAGTGATGAAGCATATTCAAACAGTTTCTTGGGAAGCTTCGGAAAAGCTCGCAACAGAAAAACAAACGTTCCCAATGTGGAAAGAGAGTTGGTTTGCGAAAGGATTTGATCCAATTTCCCATCGCTACCAGCACAAAGAGAAACCAAGGAAATTCCGCAACGTCGCAATCACGACAATTGCACCAACAGGAACGATTTCCATGGCAGCTGATGCTTCTAGTGGTATCGAACCAGTGTTCGCGCTTTCGTTTGTGAAAAATGTTGTGGATGAGTCTGGATTAACATATATCAATAAGCATTTTGAGCAAGCGCTACGTGCATATGCAGGAAACAATGGAGAGTTTAACTCGATTGCGGGTGAAGTTGCTCAGAGTGGAAGCGCTCAACACATCGAGGATATTCCTGAAGAGATCAAACGCGTCTTTGTGACAGCGCATGATATAAGTTGGGAGTGGCATGTGAAAATGCAGGCTGCGTTCCAAAAGCATTCAGACAATGCAGTGAGTAAGACCATCAACTTTCCGGCTAATGCTTCTTTGGAGCAAATTCGAGATGCTTACATGATGGCGTGGAAATTGGGATGCAAAGGAGTGACGGTGTATAGAGATTCTTCAAAGAGCATGCAGGTGCTTGCGGTTGCTCCACAAGCGAAAACTGAACAGCAAACAGAAAAATCTGAAAAGCCAAAGAAAAAACAGGAGATGATCATTCAGAGCCGACATAAAGTTGTCCCATTGAGTGAGCGAAATGATTTTGGAACATTGATGAAACGACAGATACAGGAAGACGATATTGTTCAAGTAACTTCAGATAAAGAAACATGTCCAGAATGTCACTCGCAGATGCAGTTTATGGAAGGGTGTTCCTTGTGCCCACAGTGCGGGTATAGCAAGTGCAAGCTTTAGATTCCTTGAAAGCAATGATCCTATTCCATCAGTTTTCCGAAGTCCTCTTCAATCTCCGTGTCATTAATCTCTTTTTGAATGGTATCAAGATCCTGGCTTGAGCTTATTTCGGGTGTTGGAACAGGAGATACTTCTAATGGTGTTTTCTCTTGAGTTTGTGTAGTTGGTTCTTCTGCCGTCATATCTTGTTGGTTTGATGTTGTTAATTGCCGAATACTGCATCCAGAGAGCAGGATTGTGGAAAGGACAAGAGCAATGAGTGAAAGTTTTTTCATGGTTCTCCTTAATTTTCAACAGTATTCTTTTTTGCGTTGTTTCGTAATACAGGAATCATACTTGATAGAGCTTTTCGTGCTTCAACAAATTTTGCTCGTGCTTGCTGGGCGAGATTTTTTGCTTCTGTAACGGCTGTTTTTTGCACTTCTAGTTCATCAACAGGAATGTTTGTATATTTCAATGAGGCCTGTTGACAAAGTGTCGCTGCTTCGGTAAGCGCGTTCTTTGCTTTTAGTGCTTCTGATTCAGCGACAGAAACATTTTTTCCATCTTGCTGTTGGTCGGCAGTGATAGATTCAAGTTTGCCGAGTACAGTTTGGAGACGATGTTGTACGCGTTCGCAATGGCCATTTAAGCGAAGTGAACGAGCATCTCCCCGGGTAGAACGTACTTCTTGAAGTGTTTGAATAAGATTTTCTTGTTGTTCTTCTCGAATTTCACGGATTTCTTGACGATTTTGTTGGCGAGTGCTGGGAGTAGGAGATTGTGCAGAAACTACTTGTGTGAAAGCTGAAAAAAGTATAAGTGTTGTAAAAAGAGTGGTGGTGTACTTCATTGAGATTTCCTTTCAAATACTGATTCGCTTAGCTACGTCTATCATAACGCGAAGATGGTAAAATACACAAATCATGCAGGAAATCATTTTAGCATCTGGATCAGAACGTCGAATAGCGTTGATGAAGTGGTTGGGAATTCCTCACAGAGTTGTTCCAAGTGACTTTGATGAAAGCTTGGTAAAACCTTCTGACTTTGAAGACGATATTGAGGGATTTGTGGTTACAGTTGCGATGGGGAAAGCGTTGGCTGTACTTGAGAAATTTCCAAATGCTTTAGTCATCTCAGCGGACACGATCGTGTGTCTAGACGGTAAGATCTTCGGAAAACCTCGTGATCTTTCTCATGCTCGTGAAATGCTTCGACAACTACGTGGCAAACAACATACTGTCTATTGCGGTGTTGTGATGATCAACGGAGAAACACAAGAACGAAGGATAGAAGTTATTAAAACGCAAGTCACTTTTAGTAATTTTTCAGACAGAGAGTTGGAACAGTATATTGCGACAAGTGAACCGTATGATAAAGCCGGCGGATACGCGCTCCAAGGTTGGGCAGCAAAGAGGGTGGAGAGAATCGATGGAAGTTCGTTGAATGTTGTAGGTTTCCCATTAATAACTGTTCGCGATATGTTGGAAGAGATGGGAGTGCTTGTTGAGGTGAATCTTGAGCAGAGTATTCTTGAAAAAACAGGATTTACATCCTAATCTGGCGATAACTGGATACCGGAATGACAGATATAACGAGCATGATCCAGTACGCGGAGATAATGCGGAGAATATGCGGAAAAAGATTGCATTGAACACGGGTCTTGTATATCTCTTTACTGGTGATGGTAAGGGAAAAACGAGCGCAGCTCTAGGTATGCTCCTTCGGGCTTTATCTCATGGGTGGAAAGTGGGATGGGTAAGTTGGTACAAGCAAGCTTCTTGGGGGATCAGTGAACATCAATTTCCAGCAATTCTCAAAAAATCTGTTTTAGATCGTTTGCAGTTCGTGGCAAAAGGGCAAGGATTTTTTCTGGGCAAAGATAACAAAAAAGTAGTTCAAGCTGGAAACGCAGTGATTGTTGATGGCGTTTCGGAAGAGGAACATAAGAAAGCAGGAATGGATGCTCTAAAAGAAGCGCAACAACTTCTTCCTGTCGTTGATGTGTTGTTTTTAGATGAAATTTGCAATGCCATTGCAGACAAACTCATTTTAGAAGAAGATGTTGTGTTATTATTGGCGAAACGAAAAAAAACTCATATTGTATTAACGGGTCGAAAAGCTTCACAACAGCTTATGCAAGTTGCTGACCTTGTAAGTGAAGTAAAAAAAATCAAGCATCCATTTGATGTTGGAATAATGGCTGTGAAAGGTTTAGATTTTTAAATTTTTTCTCGAAATATTTCTCTAATTTGTCTTTTTTCTATGGTATGATGGGTATATGTCAGATCCTGTCCAACCATACATTCCGCAAGGAAATTTCCCTCAAGCATCGATGAATCAGGGCGCTCAATCTGGCGATTTAAATCAACAACAAGTTCCTACAATTTCAAACACTCAGCCAACAAGCATGAATATGCCGATTCAAGTTCCACGCATGAAGGAATTTGGAAACGCTTCATTTGAAAAAACAGTGATAGAAAACATTCCAGGAGCACAAACTGTTGAACAGGAACCTTCTCCAGAAATTTCTCCAGAATTGGAAGGATGGATGGAAAAAGTCGAGCGGAATGTGATAAAACCACCAGATCAAATCGTGGTTGCTGATGAAACAGCAACCAATCCTACGGGGAATTACGTATCTCAGCCTGTCATTGTGTTGCCTGCAACACAACAAGTTGTTCAACAAGGAATGAAACAGAATGTCAAACAGAGTGTGCGCTGGCTTGCAGAGTGGTGTTTGCGCATGATGAAAAAATTCAACGGTATTGTCGTATATCGAGATGCGCTAGAAAAGAAATAAAGAGGTGCTATGGATCCTGTTAGTGATTTTATGACTAAGCTCACATCAATGTTGATGTTTGTTGGCCTGGTTGCGCTTGGTGTAATAAGCTTTATTGTCTTGTTCTACATGTTCATTCAATGGTTTAAGCATCGTAAACGCGAAGAGTACAGTTTAAAGTTTGTCCATTTACTCGTTGCGCTTCCGAAAGACAATGAAATAAAAATCGACGCAGCCGAGCAGATGTTCGCCGCACTTCATTCCCTAAAAAACGATGGTTGGTTTTCTTTTCTCAAATCTGAAGATCATATTTCCATTGAAATTGTTGGGTTGCACGAAGAAATAAAGTTCTACGTTGCTTGTCCTCAGCACTTGAGGGATTTTATTGAAAAACAAGTGAATGGTGCATATCCTGGAGCTGAGATTAAAGAAGTGGATGAGCCAAACATTTTCAGCGAGGGTGGCAAGGTCGCATTTGCATCTCTTGTTTCCAAGGAAGCTGATTACTATCCCATAAAAACATTCAAAGATTTACCCACAGATGGTCTTTCATTGTTAACATCTGCACTTTCGAAGATGCAAGAGGGGGAAGGTTCTATTGTGCAGTTTGTCATTCGTCCAGAAGGAGAAGGATGGCAGAATCGTGGTCGGAGCTATCTTGCCTCAACAAAGAAAAAAGAAGCAGATCCCGAAAAAGCAAGTTACATGAATGATCCAAAAAAATTTGATGCAATAGACACAGAGATTAGCAAACCTGGTTTTCGCGTTGCGATTCGCGTTGTCGTGAGCTCAACAAGTGAGCAATCTGCCCACTCACATCTATCGAACATTTCTGGATCATTTGCCCAATTCACATCGCCGCACAATAATCTCAAGAAAGCGAGAATTTGGATCAAACAACTTTTCATGATCGATTTTATCTATCGTTACATGCCGTTGTTCAACCGCGGTTCTTCGGTGTTTAACAGTGAAGAATTATCAACCATGGTGCATTTTCCAAATAAAACAGTGGAAACGCACCATATCCATTGGCTTAAGGCAAAAAATGCCCCAGCTCCTTCACAAATTCCAGCAGAAGGTCTTTTTATGGGGACAAGTACATACCGTGGAGAGCGCCGGCAGATTTTTATGTCGGAAAAAGATCGACAACGGCATATGTACATTGTTGGAAAAACGGGAACAGGGAAATCTGAATTTTTGAAGGATATGGTCTTACAGGACATTCGTGCTGGCAAAGGACTCGCGGTCATTGATCCGCACGGGGAGTTGGTTGAAGATGTGCTGCAAATGATTCCTCCTTCTCGAGCAGAAGATGTGATCTACTTTAATCCTTCCATTGTTGATCGCCCTATGGGATTGAACATTATGGAAGCTGAGACAGAGGATCAGATGCACTTTGTTGCTTCTTCAATTATTGCCTTGATGTATAAACTGTATGACCCTCATAAAACCGGAATTATTGGTCCTAGGTTTGAGCATGCAATTCGTAATGCAATGCTTACGATCATGGCTGATCCAGGAGCAACTTTTGTTGAACTTGTTCGCTGCTTAACCGATCAAAAATATGTACAGGAGATTTTGCCCCGTGTGAAAGATCCCATGGTGCGAAGATACTGGACAGATCAGATCGCGCAAACGAGCGATTTTCATAAATCTGAAGTTTTGGACTACATTGTTTCGAAATTTGGCCGATTTGTGACGAACCGGACGATGCGTAATATCATTGGCCAAAGTAAATCAGCGTTCGATTTCCGCAAAGTTATGGATGAAGGGAAGATCTTACTAGTGAATTTGTCCAAAGGTGCATTAGGAGAAGAGGATTCAAAATTTTTGGGATTGATCTTAGTTCCAAAGATCCTGGCAGCTGCCATGAGCCGCGTGAATCTACCAGCTGAAAAACGACGAGACTTCTTTTTGTACGTGGACGAATTTCAGAACTTTGCGACACAGGATTTCGCAGTGATTTTATCCGAAGCTCGTAAATATCGTTTGAACCTCACAGTTGCAAACCAGTTTGTTGCGCAGATCGAAGAGGATGTGAAGAACGCTGTTTTCGGGAACGTTGGTACTTTAGTATCTTTCCGCGTTGGTGTTCCGGATGCAAACTTTTTACAGCACGAATTTGCTCCAATCTTTAGTGAGAGCGATTTAACGAATGTAGAACGATTTCATGTATACATTAAAACTATTGTTGCCAATGAGCCTGTTCCTCCTTTTAGCATGGACTTGACGCGCGATTTGGAGAGGGAGGATAAGCTGAAAAACTTGAAATTGGCTGAGATGGTAAAAGAGCTATCCTTACTAAAGTACGCAAAACCTCGAGATCTTGTGGAGCAAGAAATCAATTTGCGGGCAAAGCTATAAATGCTTTGTATGATTCGATGGTTATATCTTGCGTTCTTACTTTTAAGAAGTATATGATGATTATATGAAGGTTTGGAAATTCTGTTTCGTTATTCTTCTTTGCCTAGGCATTCTTGTTGGTTTTTTCCATCTGTATCGAGTGATCTCTGTGGGAGCAACAAGCCCCGTATTTCTTCATCAATTTGCAAAAAATACCGTGGAGTATAACGTTGGCAAGAAACTCCAATATCTCAAAGGGGTATATGACGGTGTTTCAAACAAAACATTTCTTGTCTATTCATCAGGATTAAATGGGCAATATTCCGCAGTTAATCCTTATGTTATTGAGTATAACCATACCACTCATACATGGGGTCCAGAAATTAAGGTGGATGATACCTATGAATGGCATCATGATAGTCATAATTATCCGCAAATCATGATGGATAAAAATGGGTATTTGCACATTATTAGTTTCGGTCATGTTTATCCTCCAGTGCATCTAGTGTCCCAGAATCCACGAGATGTTTCAGCTTGGAATAAAACACTTATTGATACTCCAGAATCAAACAAGGCAACATATCCTGCAGCATATCAAGCTGCAAATGGCGATATGTACGTGATGTACAGGCAAGCGCTTTCAGAATTTACTCCTTGGCATGAACCGGAGTACATGATGAAATCGACTGATAACGGGAATACATGGACGTTCCAGCGCATCCTTGATCCTGTTTTTAACATCGCTGATGGTTCTGGTACTTCGTATGTGAAGGGGATTTTGTATCAAGAAAATCCGGAAGGGTTACATATTACAGTTGGATTTCATAAAGGACACGATCAAACGCACAACAAACATTGGTATGTATTCTATCGTTTCAGTGATAATCATTTGGTTTCTGCCTCAGGAAGAGATTTTGGAACTACTGCTGATCGAAATGAATTAGAGGCTTGTCCAGAATGCTTGATAGTTGATTATGGTCGAGACAAATCCTATGAATTGGGATCTCAAAGTATGTCAGTTTTCGCTGATGAGACTGGAACCCCAACGGTTTTCTATGTTGACTATACAACTCCTTATCATGGCATTCTGTATTCTAAGAAATGGACAAATGGTGCTTGGGAAGAAAGATCATACCCAGAACTGGGGCAAGTCGTAGGTGCGAGGAATTTTGAGCGATTTCCATCAGGTCCTGCTGATGCGTATATTCGAGTTTGGGAGGGCGACCTTGCCCCAATGTATCAGTATTCCTATGATGGATATACATTTACTCGAATACAAAAAATAAATGATTTAACGGCAGAAGTTCATTTTATTGACCATTATCATCCAGAAATCAAAATGCAAGTTGGAGAGGATTACTACAACAGCTGGATTAATCCATTGCCAGTAGGGAAACGATTTGTTGCAGGGGAGAGCAACTTTGATACTTCGGTTACTTGTCCAGCAAATGAGCGATATATTAATTATGCATGGTCTGGAAATCCATATTTTGTCTATCCAAAAACAGCACCATGTGATCTCTATTCAATTGGTTCAAGGAACGATGCTACTGCAAATATGATCTCTCCACAATTAGTTTCTGTTGAGCCTAATACGACATATACATTAGCGTACGATGTGAAAACAGAAGATGTTACGGGAACTTCGCAATGGACGTCGGTTGTGTTGGCACCGGAGTACACAAGTCAGGCACAACCTGGACAACCGCAAGAACAAAATAGAATTACGGACGGAAGACATGCAACCGTGGAACCTACAACTGGAACAACTGATTGGGTTAGAAAATCATATACATTTACTACAACAGCAGACACAGCTTTTGTGAGGTATCAATTACGGCTAGATGGGTGGGACGGTGTGTCAAGAGGGAGAGCGTACTTTAAAAATGTTGAGATCACAGAAAACATTGTACCTCCTTCTCCTAGTCCATCTCCATCTCCTATCCCTTCCACTAGTCCATCACTAACTCCAACACCCGCTCCAACTCCTTTTCCTTCTGCGGGAGATATTAACGATGATGGGGTTGTTGACTATAAGGACATCAGCCAGTTAATAGAAGCGTTTGGTACGAGCGATGCAACGAGTGACATTACCCAAGATGGAGTAGTCGATGTGTTTGACTACAATGGGGTTATGGAGGAAATCTTATCATACGATTGATATAACAAGTTTTGTAAAGTAAGGGATTAATCCGCAAATGAAAAGCTTCATTTCTTATTGAAGAAATCGGATAAGCATATTGTTGTCAAAGCAATCTACTATTCCGCTATCATCTAAGTCAAATCTTGTAGTAGTACTTGCACAGTTGGTAAGAATTCCATTAGCGTCTTTATAATCGACAATCTGCTGTTGTAGGATCGAAAACTTTACTGTCTTTTAGAAAGATGATTGCAGCACCATAGAGTTTACGTATTTCAATAGACTCATTTCCATGCTCACTTGATATGATAAACTATACATTCAGGGCGCGTGGCGCAACGGTTAGCGCAGGAAGCTTATACCTTCAAGGTTCCTGGTTCGAATCCAGGCGCGCCCACACAACTCATAAAAGAATTACGCGGTATTGTTGAAGGAGGGAAATATGTCGACAGATGAGATGAAGAGACTTCAAGATAAAGAGTTTTGGGATCTATTCTTTAAAACAGAAGAGTTGGCAGATTATCCAACATTTGAAAACGAACGCGTTACAATTGAGATGAAGTATTCCACTGGCGAAAAAAAAACGTATGCTGGAATCCGATTAAAGAAGATGTTGAAAAAAAAGCTTTCGTAGACCTTGCAATAAACAATCCTTGTATTGAGAACTCTCTTAACGTTCTTCTATAGAGCTAAGAATCCGATAATTCCAAGCACAGTCACTAGTGTTCCGGCTGCGAATACTGCTGCTGTTTGAAGCACTGATCCAGCTTGTGGGAGAGTGGGTGCAGGAGTAGGAGATGCTTGAGCGATGATAGTTGGTTGTCGATTTCCAAATCGAACGACAATTGTTGATCCAGTTGTAACAGTAACTTCTTGTTCTGTTCGTGTAGTTGAGGTCCACCCGCTCTTACTTATTTCTCGAATGCGAATCTTGTCT
>Ga0172379_10010436_pt1 | contig 11242 bp, 11 predicted proteins | sample GrowelOW334metaG_FD_119756 | JGI IMG/M metagenome (GOLD analysis project Ga0172379, IMG submission 119756) | Groundwater microbial communities from an aquifer near a municipal landfill in Southern Ontario, Canada - Groundwater well OW334 metaG | ecosystem: Environmental > Aquatic > Deep... | reverse complement strand
CTCACTCGGGGCACAGAGCGTTTCTGTGTTAGTGTCGGGCCATGCCTCGTGTTCGTCAAAAAATTGCAATCCGAACGCAAGTCGTTCAGTGAGATTCATCGTTCTTCGTCCTGGCGTTTTTGTCGCCATATATCTGGAGTCTGACGCAGATATACTGAAGTAGTCTGGCTTCTCCAATCCGGAATGCCAAAGAATATAATTTGTGGTTGGCCCTTCAGTGTGTGTAAGTTCCGTAATATCACGCGCTTCGAGATATGAATTAACTCCTACAACTTCCTCACATTTTTGAAGAAGAATTTGAAGAAGAGAATCAACTCTCGGGATAATAAGAATTACACTTATTTCTTCTGGTTTTGGATTATTAAATATACGGGGATAATGAAGTCCACTCCGTACATCAATATCTTTTTTCAACAATTTCCTCCAAAACTCTTCTTGTGCGGAAATGCGCTCGACAAGCGAAGATAATGACCTTTTCGTTTCTTTCATTCGAGAATCCTTTCATCAATGTGAATAAAAATAACTAGCATTACTCTACAACTTTCTTGAAAACTGTCAAGAAAATACACGAGACTATTCAAAAATTAAATTTTTAGCATATAATTGTTTCATGCCTCAAGATTTAAATAATATTCGTCACTCACTTGCTCACCTTCTCGCCGCCGCTGTCGAGGAACTTTATCCAGGTGCAAAACGCACTATTGGACCAACCATTGATAACGGCTTTTATTACGATTTTGAATTCGCTCCAAAATACACACCTGTACTTGAGGACCTTCCAAAGATAGAGGCAAAAATGCGCGAGTTACTTCCTACCTGGAAGAGTTTTGATAAAAAAGAAACGAGCGCAAAGGATGCAAAAAAGATGTTCGAGGGGAATGAATATAAGATAGAACTCATCACTGACCTTGAAGCAAAGAATGAGGCCATCTCGCTCTATCAATCAGGCAATTTTATCGACCTTTGTCGTGGCGGTCACGTAGAACACCCCGATACGATTAACCCACGCTCATTTGAGCTCTCACGTCTTGCAGGAGCCTATTGGCGTGGCGACGAGAAGAACACCATGCTTACTCGCATCTACGGACTCGCGTTCAATACCCCCGAGGAATTAAAAGCATACAAGGAGCAGATGATAGAGGCTGAAAAGCGCGACCATCGAAAACTTGGCAAAGATCTTAGTATTTTTACTTTTGATGAAGATGTAGGACCTGGGCTTCCTCTCTGGCTTCCTCACGGCACGGTTATTATCGAAGAACTAGAAAAACTCGCAAAAGAGAAGGAGTTTGAATATGGCTATGTGCGCGTGCGCACGCCTCATCTTGCAAAAGAATCAATGTATAAAAAGAGTGGTCATCTCCCCTATTATGAAGATGTGATGTATCCTCCGATGGAATATGAAGGAGGAAAATATTATCTGAAGGCAATGAACTGCCCACATCATCACAAAATTTTTGCGGCAGAACCAAGAAGTTATCGTGACCTACCACTTCGCCTTGCTGAATACGGCACTTGCTATCGCCATGAAAAGTCAGGAGAGCTCTTTGGTCTTATGCGCGTACGTTCTCTTCAAATGAATGATGCGCATATGTACTGCACGGAAGGGCAATTTGATGAAGAGTTCCGCCAAGTTAATAATCTCTACCTCGAATATTTTAAATTGTTCGGCATCGAGAAATACACCATGCGCTTTTCCACTCATGACCCAAAACGCCTTGGTGAAAAATTCGTAAATGAACCAGAACTCTGGAAAAAAACTGAGGACATGGTGCGCCGCGTACTTATTGAATCAAAGGTGCCTTTTGTTGAAGTGGCAAATGAGGCCGCGTTCTATGGTCCAAAAATCGACATTCAGGTATGGAGTGCTATTGGACGTGAATTTACCCTTGCTACAAACCAGGTTGATTTTGCAGTGCCTCGCCGTTTCGGACTTACCTATACAACCGCCGAAGGAAAAGAAGCAACACCACTTTGTATCCATCGAGCACCGCTCTCTACTCACGAACGCATGGTGGGCTTCCTTATCGAGCATTATGGTGGCAACTTCCCACTCTGGCTCTCTCCAGTGCAAGTTAAAATTGTTCCCGTAGGTGAAGCACACGAAGCATATGCAAAAAAATTAGAACAAACGCTTCGTAAGAGTTTTGTTCGCGTAGAAGTTGCACGTGCAGTTGATACCCTTGGAAAACGTATCCGCGCAGCAGAAACCATGAAAATTCCTCTTATCCTTGTCGTGGGTGATAAAGAAATTGAAGCGAATGCGGTGAATGTGCGCACCCGTGGAAAAAAGGAAACAGAAACAATTCCTTTTATCACTTTCTTAGAAAGTGTTGAGAAGCAGATAAAGGAACGCGCTTCATAAGATTTTTCTCCAATAAAAATGTCCCGCAACGCGGGACGTTTTATTATGTTATGCACCAATACCGAGCGGCACATCATCATAATCATTTGAGAGGATTGAAACCGGAGAAATGGTTTCAAATCTATCTCGTTTCTTTTTCACCACAACAATTGCAGTAACTACAGGGATTCCGAGTGCCATTGCAATCAATCCCCAAACAAGTCCTTTTTTCATACTGCCTCCAACATTTGTGAAAGATTAGTGGAAAATAATTACTGTAAGAAGTATACCAGAATGCACTATATTTGTCAACTAGCTCCATTTTTGCTATTCTACCCCAATGCAGCCTAAGACTTCTCATATACTCGTAATTGTAGGCCCTACCGCAAGTGGCAAAAGCACACTTGCTGTCTCTCTTGCAAAACGCTTCCACGGGGAGGTGATTTCCGCAGATTCACGCCAAGTATATAAAGGAATGAATCTTGGATCGGGAAAAATAACCAAGGAAGAAATGAAAGGTGTCCCCCATCATCTCCTTGATGTTGCTGACCCAAAACGTACCTTTACCGCTTCGCATTATGCGCGACTCGGCCGCGCTGCAATTCATACAATTCTTCACAATAAAAAACTGCCCATTATATGTGGTGGTACTGGTTTTTATATTCGGGCACTTGTAGACGGCCTCGTAATCCCTGAAGTGAAACCAAATACAAAACTTCGCCGTATATTAGAAAAAAAATCAGTAAAAGAGCTTTTTAACCTCTTAAAAAAGAAAGATCCGGAGCGTGCTACAATAATCGATGCAAAAAATCCTCGCCGTCTTATCCGTGCACTCGAAATAATCAACACGCTTGGTAAGGTGCCAAAGCTCAAAAAAAATCCACTTCCCTACCCAACCCTTTTTATTGGTATCGCAAAAGATAAAGAACAATTAAAACGGCTTGTACGCACTCGACTAGAGAAGCGAATTAATATGGGGATGCTCACTGAGATAAAAAGACTCCACACCAAAGGAGTCTCGTGGAAGAAGCTTGAATCATTTGGACTTGAATATCGCTATTCCGCCCTCTTCCTCCAAAAGAAGATTGATAAGGAGACATTTATGCGAGAGCTCACGAATCAGATTCTTGATTATGCAAAACGCCAAATGACGTGGTTCCGCCCCGACCCCCGTATTCATTGGATTTCAAAACCCTCGGAAGCGATGAAGCTTGTAAAAGATTTCTTATAATAGCAGAAATATTTACTTTATTTACACTCTTCTTCCTGCCTTGAGGAATATCGCGCAGACCGCGAAAGCGGCCGAGCGAAAAGAAATTTTTCAACAGAAAAATATTCTGGTTCCGAAGGGCAGGAAGAAGAGTGATATTACTTTAGTTTATTCTGAAATATCTCACGAAGCTTGTCAGGACTTGCCTGACCACGGGTTTTTGCCATTCCCTGTCCCACGAGAAATTGCACTGAATTGGCGTTCCCTTTCTTAAAGTCTTCTACTGCCTTTGGATTTTTTGCAATAATTTCGTCCGCAAGACGCGAGAGCTCTTCTGTATTATCTACGGTACGTGTACCCGTCTTTTCCATGATTGCCTCAGGATCCTCTCCCGTCTCGTGCATCTGTACCAATAGATTCTTTGCAAGGCGGCTCAAAACCTTCCCCTCCTGCACTAATGCAACAAGATGTGCAAAATGTTCTGGACTAATATTGAGACTCTTCAACGAAAGGTTCTTTGTATTCATAAGCCCTCGCACATCGCTCGTAAAATAATTGATAAGAAGCTGGTAATTTGGCTGACTTACTTGTGAGGCAAATTCGGATGCAGACTCTTCAAAGAATTGGGCACTTTCTTTATTTTCCACAAGAATGTCCGCCTGTTCACTCGTCATGCCAAATAATGCAATAAATCGCTGTCGTTTCGCTTCAGGAAGCTCAGGAAGCTCTTTCCTTATAGTCTCGATATCCCATTTCTCCAAATCAATGGGAGGAATATCAGGCTCAGGAAAATAGCGATAGTCATGCGCCGACTCCTTTGAACGCTGACTCTCGGTCGTGTGTTTCACATCATTCCATCCACGCGTTTCTTGCACTATCGCCTCGCCGCGCTTTAAACACTCTTCTTGGCGTGCTAATTCAAATTCGATTGCGTCATGCACTGCACGAAATGAATTAATATTTTTTACTTCAACTTTAGTACCTAACTCCCCTGTCTTGTTGCTAATAGAAATATTCGCTTCCACGCGCATATGCCCCTTTTCCATATCCGCATCGGATACACCAAGGTAGCGCAAGATAAGTTGGAGTTCTTTTGCAAATGTTACTGCCTCTTCTGCATTCTTTACATCAGGTTCTGTCACAAGCTCAAGAAGTGGTGTGCTCGCACGATTGTAGTCTACATAGGTTGCCTCTTTATCTCTTCCTGTTTCCCCTGGTAATTCATGCAGGAGTCGTCCCGCATCTTCTTCAAGATGAATGCGTTTAATACGAATATCCTTCAATATCCCATTCGTAACAAATGGTTCGTCATATTGAGAAATCTGATAACCCTTCGGAAGATCGGGATAGAAATAACTCTTGCGATCAAAATGGGAGTGTGTTGCAATGGTTCCTCCGAGTGCGAGCCCAAGCCGTACTGCCGCGCGAATTGCCTCCTCATTTGGCACTGGAAGCGTGCCAGGATGCCCTAAGCAGATAGGACACGTATTGATGTTCGGCTGATTCTCCTCAAAATTATTCGGACACGCACAAAACATCTTTGTACGCGTTTTTACATTCATATGAATTTCGAGGCCAATAGTAGGAATATACATTTGAGTTTTTATACGTATATCCCTATACTACAACAAGTTTTGTACATTGAAAAACCAAAAGGAGAACATGACATGGCAACTATTACAATAAGCGGTCTTCCCAATTCTGGGAAAAGTACCACCGCGGATATACTCGGAAAACTCATCGGCTATAAGCGCTATTACACGGGGGGTATATTTCGAGAGATGGCTGCAGAACGACATATGACGATTGATGAATTCTATCCAACTGTCGATGCTGCTACCGAACAAGAAGTAGATAGGCGCCAAGAAGAACACCTACGTAATGAAAATAATATTATTGTTGAAGGAAGAATCGCCCCTTTCCTTGCATCAGAAAAAAAGAAAATAAAACTTTTCTTTACGGTATCTCAAAAAGAAAGCATTACACGCGAAAGAAGAAGAAATGAGAAATGTCGTGCAATGTCAGATGGTGCATTATGGAAGATTATTTCCGGACGCATTGATGCTGAACGAGCACACTATCGAAAATTGTATCCTCATATTGCAGATCATCTTGATCCTTCTGCATTCGATATCATCATTGATACTACTGAGGTGTCAAAATATGATGTTCTTTTGAAAGTACTGAAAGAAATAATTACCGAGATATAATACCGATTGGTAGAGCAACATATTGGAATGGAGGAGCTCAACCAATAGCATGCGAGTGTGTAATTATCTTATTATGTACCAATAAAAATCCCCCCGCCAATGGCGGGGGTTATTATTACTTTTTATTCTGTTTTGGAACTAATCCATACAACACCAGTTCTCGTTTGATTTCTTCAAACACATCTTCCGGAGAACCTTCCCCATGAATAATGCGCGTAACTGCGATCTTCTTTGTTTCGTCCTTCATTGTTTCTTCGACACTTTTCTTCGCACGAAGCGCAATTGCCTGATTATATTGCTCATCAACTTTACGAAGGGTTTCAAGTGTCTCGTAACGGTCAATGGTTTTTCCTGAGCTCAGAAGTCGCTTTGTGGCCACCTCAGGGCTTACCGCAATAAAAAATGCAAGATCTGGTACGAGGTAGTCGTTATGAAGCACAACCTCATGCCACATATATAGCTCTTCAAGTGGTACGCCACATGCAGAACCATATGCGTAATTGCTGAGATCATAGCGATCAACAATTACAATCTTCCCCTCTTTCAATGCCGGCTTAATCAAACCTTCAATATCGTAAAGACGATCAATGAGAAAAAGAAGTTGTCGCTCTAATTCAGCAAGAGGTTCTTTTCCTTTGATCTTCTTCATAATCTCTTCGAGCAGTCGCAAAAAAATAACAAGTTTCCGATATTTCTCTGACAATGATCGAAGCAAGGTCATCTCTATGCGCGCTTTCAGAAGCATAACCTGCAGTTCAAGATCCTGAAGAAGCTTCTCAGAAATCTCTTTTCCTTCAATAATTGCACGAATTGTCCGTCCAAATGGATTCTGAACTGTTGGCTCTCTACTTTCTACTACTATGTATCCCAGCTGCTTCAAAAACGGTGCAAGATATTTCACTGCCTGCAATGTTTTTCCAGAACCAGAAATTCCTTCCACAAGAATGAATTTCCCTTGTTCTTCGGTTTTGTTGCCCTTGTTTCCCATATGATGCTCCTTCCTCTGTATAAAAATAAAACAACTGAGAATAGTATCTCAGTTGTTTTATTTGCCGTCAATTGACTAAATTAGTCTATTATTTCAATACCCATATTCTTTGCACTTCCCGCGATGATTTTCATAGCTGCTTCTACATCGTTTGCATTCAAATCAATCATCTTTTTTTCCGCGATATCTCGAAGTTGTGCGCGAGTTACCTTTCCTACTTTCACCGTATGCGGTGTTGCGGAACCTTTTGCAACGCCTGCCGCTTTCCTTAAAAGCGCTGAGGCAGGTGAGGTTTTTAGTTTGAAATCAAACGTTCTGTCTTCATAAATCGTGATTTCTGCAGGAATAATATCTCCTGTCATATCCTTTGTCGCTGCGTTAAATTGCTGACAAAACTGAGCAATGTTTACTCCGTGCTGTCCAAGTGCAGGACCAATAGGAGGCGCAGGATTTGCCTTTGCTGCTTCAATCTGGAGTTTTAATACTGTTTTAATCGCTTTTGCCATAGGTCTCTTTTATACCTTAAATCTTCTGTACTTGCAATGAGTCGAGCTCCAAAAGCGTATCGCGTCCAAATATTGGCACCAATACTTTTATCTTTCCGTGCTCCTCATCAACTTCTGCAACCTTTCCTTCTTGTTCCTTAAACGGTCCGTCGGTAATTTTTACAATATCACCAGCTTTGATATCTACTACATATTTTGTCTCTTCTCCTCCCATCTTTGAAAGCAGTGCTTTTACTTCTTCTGGAGAAAGTGGGGTTGGCGTTGTGCTATCCGAACCAACGAATCCTGTTACGCGGGGCGTATTACGCACCACAGACCATGAATCGTGATCGAGAATCATTTCTACAAGCACATATCCTGGATAAATCTTTTCCTCCATAGTATAGCGCTTTCCACTCTTTACTTTAATTTTTACCTCTTTAGGAACTACGACACCAAATATCTTATCGCTCATAAACATAGAATCCACACGTTGCTTTAAATAACGTGAGACTGCATCTTCATATCCAGAATACGTATGCACCGCATACCAGCGGCGCTCAGAAGAAACGGTATTTTTTATATCCTTCTTTTCGTTTTCTTCCATAATTATTTCAAAATAATTTTCTCAAGAGTCTGCACAAATGCAAAATCAAGAATTCCTAAGTAAAGCGATACTGAGACTGAAAACACAACCACGAACAAGGTATAACGGATTGTTTCTTGTTTCGTTGGCCAATTCACACGCCTCAACTCCTGTCGAGATTCCTGCCAAAACACCTTCATCTTCTCAATTGTAGTGGTCATATATTAAACGTGAGTACTATACCATTCAGCATCAATTAAATCAATTGTTATACATCGAGATTCTTTACCGTTGCCGCATGTGCCTGGATAAAATTCTTACGAGGCTCTACTGCCTCCCCCATCAACACATCGAACATCTTATCAGCCTGCACTGCATCCTCAACCATTACTTGCTTCAATGCTCGTGTCTGAGGATTCAAGGTTGTTTCCCAAAGCTGTTCAGGATTCATTTCACCAAGACCTTTATAACGCTGAATATTCAACCCTTCCTTGCCCTGTACCTTAAAGATAGTTTCGAGTGCTGATTCGTTATACACATACTGCACGTCTTTTCCCTTCTGCACACGAAAAAGGGGTGGTTGTGCAATATAGAGGAACCCACCATCTACAATCTTTGGGAAGTAACGATAAAAAAGAGTCAGTAACAAAGTTCGAATATGAGCACCATCAACATCGGCATCAGTCATAAGAATAATCTTGTGATAACGAAGTTTTGTAATATCAAACTGGTCTGAAATTGCAGTGCCAAGCGCAACTACAAGTGAACGAATTTCTTTATTTAAAAGCATCTTATCAATACGTGCTTTCTCCACATTCAAAATTTTTCCCTTGAGTGGCAAAACTGCCTGAGTACGCCTATCGCGTCCTTGCTTACAAGAACCGCCTGCAGAATCTCCCTCGACAATAAAAACCTCCGATTCTTCTGCTTTTCGTGAACTACAATCAGCAAGTTTTCCAGGAAGCGTTAATCCCTCAAATGCGCCCTTACGTAAGACAGTATCCTTTGCTGCTTTTGCTGCCTTTCTTGCTTTTGCTGCAAGAAGATTTTTTTCAATAATTTTTCGTGCGTCTCCTGAGTATCGCTCTAAAAATTCTTTAAGACTTTCTGACACTGCAGACTCCACTGCTGAACGAGCCTCAACATTTCCAAGGCGTGCTTTTGTTTGTCCCTCGAATTGAGGTTCTCGAATTTTCACAGAAACTGCGGCCACAAGACCCTCTCGCACGTCGTCTCCTGTGAGATTTTCTTCAGATTCCTTCAAATACTCTTCACGGCGCGCGTAATCATTCAACGTGCGAGTAAGCGCTGAACGTAACCCAGTAAGATGGGTGCCTCCATCCGGTGTATAAATATTATTTGCAAAACTCAACTCCTCACTTTCTACGTCCTGTGTATATGCAAATGCTGTCTCAACTTCAATACCATCTACTTCCTTGCGTGCATAAAAAGGATTTACCTGTATTGGAGCTCGAGTACCTAAAAGATGAGTAAGAAACGAAACTAACCCTCCCTCAAAATAAAATCCGTAATAGCTTGGTATATCCCCACGCTCATCAACAATATCAATACGTACTCCTTTAGTGAGATATGCCTGGTTTCTCAAGTAATCCAGAATCTTTTTAAGATCATATTCGATCTTTGGAAAGATAGTGGAATCGGCATAAAACGTAATGCGCGTTCCATTATTGTCTGCCTTGCCTACTTTTTTTACATTATATTGTGGAACACCAATCTTATAATCCTGCATAAAGGCACCACCATCACGCCATACTTCTGCCTTCATATTTGTTGAGAGCGCATTTACTACTGAAACACCTACACCATGAAGACCGCCAGATACTTTGTATGAACCTTCAGTAAATTTACCTCCTGCGTGGAGCGTACAGAGCGCTGTTTCAAGCGCGGATTTTTTTGTTTTTGGATGAATATCAACAGGAATACCACGGCCATTATCAGTGATACGAACTCCATCTTTTTTAAGAAGTTCCACCTTAATATAATTGGCGGATCCTGCCATCGCCTCGTCAATCGAGTTGTTTACGATTTCCCACACAAGGTGGTGTAAACCCTCCGGCCCCGTAGTGCCGATATACATACCTGGACGTTTTCGAACAGGATCTAAGCCCTCAAGGACTTGAATGTCTTTTGCACTATATGAAGATGCTTGTTTTTTTTCTTTTTCAGCCATAATTTCAAAAAGAAAACGGCATTATAAAACCCCGTTGTTCGTGCCGTTCTTTACCCTTCAAGTATATCATTTTCCATGCCTCAAAACAAGGCATGCAATAGGCATTTTAGCCGCTTAAAACCTTATGTTTTTTAAGCTTCTTGCGAATAAAGAAGAAGGCAAAAACAACAATCATTATGCCTAAAATTGTATAAAGCGAATACTCTCCAAAATCAGATATTTCACCCGCGTATACGACGAATGCCTCACCCAAAGACCATCCTAAAATACCCATAAGAAATGCGCGTACACCGCTCCCAATGAAAGTCACTATAAAGAAATTTTTAATAGGATATCGCAATACTCCACAAACCGCGGACACTAATACGTTAGGAAAAATAGGAAGTGCACGAAGTCCGAAAAGTAAAAACTCATCAGTATAGCGTCCTGTAAAACGTTTATTTATTCTTTCAACATCGCTCCATGAAATTGCGAACCATTTTCCCCATTTTTTAATAACCGGTTCTCCCCCAAGATATGCGAGTGCATATACGAAAAGGGAACCTACCGCCAACCCAAGACCACCCGGAATTACAATATACGTAATACACTTTAATACTACACTTCCAAATGAATCTCCCGCAGGAAGAAGAAAAAATCCTGCAGCAAGGAGAGAGAAAGTAGAAGGAATAGGAGCAATAATTTCTTCAATGACTGAAATTACGAAAACTCCCCACGCTCCGTAGTGTTGGATAAAGGGAGTAATTTGTGTGATAAGTTCGTTTAACATTGATTACTTATATTCAAGATACAGAAAAATAATACGAATCGCAATTCACTTAATTTTAGGGAATTTCTCTCACCTCTCACTAATATCTTCAGTGCTACAGTTAACTGTAGCATCTCTATACTCTCTTCTCTCTTCTATTTAGAAAATAAAAATTGATCATTTAAAATTCAAAAACGCCGTTTGGCGTTTTTGTACCTTGTAGCCCCAAGCCTACCTGCCGGTAGGCAGGGGGGATTTCACGCGCTCCACCAGTAAGACTGGTTCCGCTTTTAAAAACCCTCGGTTTTTAATATTTTCCGACACAGGGAACCGAGCGCGGTTCCCCGACCCCCTCCACTAGTTCAATTCCCCTTGGCTAACAAAAATATCCGTCGAAACGGATATTTTTATTAGTAGCCCCAAGGGGAATTGAACCCCTGTTTATGCCGTGAGAGGGCATTGTCCTAGCCACTAGACGATAGG
>Ga0172379_10010435_pt1 | contig 11243 bp, 12 predicted proteins | sample GrowelOW334metaG_FD_119756 | JGI IMG/M metagenome (GOLD analysis project Ga0172379, IMG submission 119756) | Groundwater microbial communities from an aquifer near a municipal landfill in Southern Ontario, Canada - Groundwater well OW334 metaG | ecosystem: Environmental > Aquatic > Deep... | reverse complement strand
TAAATGTGGCAATTTCACTACAACATCTTTATCTATTATTTCCTTAGTCGTTATCTCGCATGTATCAATATTATTTTTCATCATATAGTCAACTTTAAATTCGAGTTGCAAATTAAAAGGATTCCAAATGATATTGACAGTTCCATTTTTCACATAAAATTGTCATTATTTCCAATATAACGATGTTATCAGAATCAAATTAAGTATCTTTGTGGTCAAAATAAGAAGTAAACAATAATGTCAACAGGGTTTAGGATTATCGATTCGAACATATCTCTTGAGGAAAATTTCTCAATGAATTTTCAGCATAATACATTACCTATTAAAAACTCACCTGAACGTTTAGAGTCTGGAATGGTAAGTATTTGTACAAAAGGATATGCCGAAATTGAGGTTGATTTCATTAAATATCATATAGAAAAAGGCACTATTTTTTCGGCTTTTCCAATGCAGATTATAGAACAAAAATATATCAGTGACGATTTTTCGATTGTTTATATTGCTTGTTCCAAAAATATGTTGCAGAGTGTATTGTACCGATTCCCTCCGGAATTTGAATTCTTTCTAAAAGAAAATCCTGTATATAAAGCACCAGAAGAAATATATCTAGCTGATATTGAATTTCTGAAACTCATAAAGGACAGGTATGAAGATAAAGGTAATATATGTCGTAGTGAAATCATTGTTAGTATGGTACGTGTATATTACCTTAAAATTTACAATGAAATTCATCACTTATTGTTGAAATACATAGTTAAACATACTCGTAGAATGGAGATTATGAGAATGTTTATTAACCTGATAATGCAATATTACAACGAAAGCAGGGAGGTGGCTTTTTATGCAAACAAACTTAACATAACCCCTAAGTATCTTTCTATTGTAACACAGGAAATAAACGGGCAAGGTGCAAAAAAAATTATTGATGATTTTATGATAACGGAAATAAAGCTACAATTAAAATCTACTTCAAAATCCATATTGGAAATTTCTGAGGAACTAAAATTTCCCGACCAGCCTTTTTTTTGCAAGTATTTTAAACGACATACGGGATTGACCCCTAAGCAATATAGAAATTAATAATCCAAGAAATGTGCCTTTTGACGTTTTAAATAATGTTTCAATTGATGATATTGCACTATTATGATCCATCAATATTAATATTCACTAATCTTTAATACACCTAACCGATAATCCATATGTTTTGGCTGCATAATGTTGTCCAAAATCATCATCATCATGCCACAAGACAAGCACGTAAGCAGTAGTTACATTCATACTTGTTGAATACCACCAAGTAGCCCAATTCCCAATTTCTTGAAATACAGCTACATTATCTCGAAAACCACCAGCTATTCCAGTAAATCCACTTTCATTACTTGCTCCTGTATTAGGACTATTCCATAATAATGTACAATTTGCTTTCAATTTACCCCCCGACACAGTGTTGCTATCAAGATAATTCGATAACATTTCCCATTCGGTAAACGAAGGAACATGCCATCCAAGCGGAGCAACGTCTCTGCTATCATTTACGGCATACCAATTATATAACCTTCCAAATATGGCTGAATAATTTGTATCATTGCTATAATTACAATATGCGCCTATCGACAAATTGCTCCATGCTGTATTATCACTAACATTTGAAATTGTGTTGCCATTTCGATATTTTGTAGTTTTAAGGTTTTCTGCCATCCATAGTTGTGTGCCAATTTCTACTACTGAATAATAATTACCGTCAACGTCGACACACGAAACAAAGTTAAAAGATAGTGTTTGCGATTGGGTTGGAACTAAAACAACGATTGTTGCATATATTCCGCCACTATATCCGGTAAATTTTAATCGGTCACCTGTTGTATATTGCATTACTTTAATTGTTTTTGCTTTATTTAATAGGTTTCCTGTTTTTAGATTGGTTGTTTTGATTAATTTAATTATTGGAGGAGCATAATCAATATACCTTATTTCAGCACAATTATTCTTTACATTGCTGTTGCTTATAATTTTTGTGGAATAAGTAAATAATGCAGCATTAATTTTAATTAAATATATTCCATTATCAAGACCATTTAATTGGTAACGATGATGTCCTTCAGGTAAACATTCTTGTTTTTTAAGTATTAATTCTCCTTGTAGGTTATATAAATCAATGGAAACATTGGTTTTTTCTTCTATATCAAATTCAACGATATAATGAGATGTAGAAGGGTTGGGATATATATTAACCTGGTTTGGATTTGAAGTTAATTCATTTATTCCAGCCGAACCAAATAGGTGTAATGTATCCACACCACTAAGAGATATACTTGTACATTGGGTGATATTTTCAACTATAACAGAATCTACAACATTACTTGCACCTGAACCGGTAAAATTAATTTGATAATCTTGTCCATACATTTTTGCTATAACAAATACCAATAAATAAAATATTGTAAACTTTTTCATATGCTTTTTTGTTTACTATTTATTATTCTAATTTTCAATCAATTTATTGAAAAATAAGATGTTTATTTTTAAGCCTTTCTACTCAACAACAAATTTCTCTTGAAATAATTGGCAATTGTTTTTTTCTAATACCAACGAGTAAAGACCAGAATGCAAATCAGAAATATTTATGGAAGAATTATTCACTTTTCCCTGTTTGGAAATATGTCCGTTGATATCAATTAATTTGTATATTATTTCATCTTTGCAGTCCAGGTTTTTAATGGTTATTTTGCCTTGAGCCGGATTAGGGTATAATTCAATTTTTTTCTGATCATGTTCTTTAATATTTGTAAAGTTAAATTCTCCTTCATAAACAGTTGCATATAAACCGTAACTTGGAGGCAATCCATATTGACCGGCAATGACATAAATTTTATTTTCGATAGATACACAACCAAAAAATATATTTACTTCAGGCAAAGGAGTTATCTCAGTCCATTCATCTGAGATGTCATTATATAACAGTATTTTATTAGTACAAACATCCAAACCATTAAGTGTTGTTACTCCTCCTAATACAAGGATTTTATTATTTACCACAACAGCTCCGGGTTTAAATAAGGTATATGGTAAGTCGGCTTTTTGCACCCAGGTATCAGATTTAACATTATAACACTCAACAGTAGCAATGTTGGTCCAGATATTTGTGTCATTACCGCCTCCGCCAATAACATAAATCAGCGAATCAACAGTTACAATCGCTGGATTGTTCCTTAGAGAAGGGATTTGACATTTTTCTGACCACACATTTGTAGCTGGATCATAGACTTCATTCTTTTTTGTAATAGCAGTCCATGAGGTAAGTCCCCCAATAACATAAATATTGTCCTCGTATACTCCACAATCAATATGTTGTCTGGAAGTAGGCATCTGACTGCGAATTAACCATGAATTTGTTAAAGGGTTATATTCATAATTTGTATTTCTGAATGAGTCACCTCCTATGGCATAAATTTTACCATTTACTGAAGCTAAGGCAAGATTCATGGTAGGGCCCGGTAAATCGGCTAGTTTTGTCCATATGTTTAATACAGGATCGAACACATAAAAAAAACGGGTAAAGGTAGAATTGTTACAACCAGCCACAAAGTAAATCTTATTATTCAACACAACTGCTTCCCCATTTCTGTATCCTTCAGTAAGAGAAGCCATTGGAGTCCATGTTATTGTTTGTGCAAAGGTTGTGTTTAACCAAGTAAGTAATAAGAATATAATGATTGTTTTTTTCATAAAATACGAAATTTTTGTTGTTAATATTTGAATATAAATAAACACAGCAAATTAAATAGCCTTTGATTTTGTATCAAAGTTTATTCTGATTAATGGTTATTTAAAATGATAAGCTGTAGAAAAATAATGATAAGCGGGATTTTTATTTACTAAACTCTTTTAAGATTTTTCAAACAATTCCGGCTTATTTCCATAGGCTCTTTAATGCCTACCATAAAAGCCCTATGATAGGTTTTAGAATAATTTTCGATTTTATTTATAAACTTAATATTTGCAATATTAGAACGATGAATTCTCACAAAATATGCAAGTGGCAATTCATCTTCCCATTGTTTCATGGTTTTCAATACTATATAATTATTCCCATCAATTGTTTCCAACTTAGTATAATTACCAACTGATGTAATTATAATAATCGAACTTATTTCTATAAACTTTGCAGTATGGTTATTAAGTTTTAGATAGATGGAGTCGCTATAATCAAACTTTTTTGATGCTGAACGATTATTATCAGTGTTTTCAAGTATCCTTTTTAAGGATAATTCAAGTCGTGCCGGATCTACAGGTTTTAGTAAATAATCCGTTGCATTTACTTCAAAGGCTCTTATAGCGTATTCATTAAATGCTGTAACAAATATCACTTTAAATGTTAATGGAATTTTTGAAAGTAAATCAAATCCATTTTCTCCTGCCAATTGAATATCAAGAAATACAATATCAGGCTTCTGTTTTACAATGAGTGCGCTTGCATCGGCAATATTATCCGCTTCACCTACAACTGTTATTTCGGGGAAAGTCTTTAATAAAAACAGCAATTCTTTTCTGGCCGGACGTTCGTCATCAATGATTAATGCATTTAAGCTATTCATTTTATTCCGAAAATTGATTTTTAAAATTTCTTATTATAATTTGGGATATCACCCAAGAGTTTTCTTCAAATAAATTAAATGAATAATTATCCTGAAAATAAAGTGCTAGCCTTTTCTTGGTGTTTTGAATTCCGGTTCTCGTACCTTCTGTGCTTTTGAAGTTCTCAACCAATTTTCCTGTATTCCGAATGCTGATTTCAAGGTTGCTGTTTATTTTAGCACATATTTTAATAGTTAATGGTTTGTTGCTTGTTTGTGTACCGAACTTAATTGCATTTTCAACAAGAGGAAGAATAATAAAAAATGGGATTTTCAGATTATTTAGCTTTTCATCGATGTCGTAAACTACGATTAGCTTTTCCTCAAACCTTATTTTTTGAATTTCCAAATAGTTTTTAATAGCATTAATTTCATTCTCAAAAGTATCCACAGTACCATTATGCGACAAAGAATAACGAAAAAAATCAGATAATTCTGTAACCATTTTTCGGGCTATATTCTTATCTTCTTCAATCATCGCCCGGATAGTGTTTAAAGAATTAAATAGAAAATGAGGATTTATTTGGTATCGAAGCATTTGAAGTTGAGTTTCATTAGCAAGGTTCGTTGCTGTTAAAGTTAATTCTTTTTGCTTTTTTAAATTTAACCAGTGATTTATTATGTAATACAATCCTGTAAAAGCAAATAATGGAGTAAGAAAATATATAAAATTAGCAAAGAAATGTTTGTTAAATAAAGATATTTCTTTTTCATAATAAACAGAAAATAGAAAGTTACTCGCTATGTCCCACATCAACGCAAAAAGACAGCATAATGGGATTAGCATATATGCGAAAAGCTTTTTGGGTAGAGCTTTCTTAATAACCACATAGTTTAACAAGATAAATAACAAACTTATAGCAAGATAGCCAGCAATAGAGTCAAGAAGTTGCATCAATAGTATTTTTCCTATGGGGATTCCATAATTTGCCGCTATCCAGTTTAGTGAGGATATTAAAAACCAAATAAACATCCCACTAATTTTTGAAATTTCTAACAAATAGCTTCTTTCAGGTATTTTTTTAAACATCAAAAGATTGTTTTGTTAAATAACAAATACTGCTTTAGTGATTTTTTAAATTATGAGTTTTGGATTAACCGTAAACCTAATGATAAAGCATTTGATCATAATATTTTCTCCGTTTCCTGTATATTGAAATACTAAGTACTATTTCAATAATTCCTATCACTAAGAAAAGGGGTTGCAGAAAACTGATTAGTCCTACCCGAATAATCTGAAAGATAAACCAAAGAATTAATGTAGTTCCAAAAAACATTCCTAAATAACTTGCAATATTATATCTCTGAAATGATATTAATGCACAAATAAGATTTCCAAACCCATGAAATGCAAGTATAAAATGATCCGGAATAATAAAAGCTGAAAATGATACATTAGAAATAAAATGTAATTTACTTGTTAAGAGATCGCCAATGTTTGACTCAATTACTATTCCTGCAATAATAAAACAAATTGCAATAACAATTTGAATTACCCCTAAAATAATGTAATACTTCTTTGCTTTCTTCATTTAATATTATTTTTCAAATGTTTTTTTATTAATCTTTTATTCCTTTGTAGTCCATGTAATACAGTTTAAAGCTCCCTCTTTTTCAACAATTTTTGTCATTTCAACTTGAGCAATCCTTCCTTTATAATCTGGATAATGAGTTTCAATTTGTTGGTAAGCCTCAAAATCCTCTTCAATATCAAATTTCGGAAGTAATATCAAATCTTTAGTCTGTAGGAAATTTATGTAAGCCCAATTCAATTTGTCGTTTGTTTTTTTCTTAAAATCCAGAGGTTCTGATTTTAATCCTGCTTGTTTTAAACGATACTGTAATATAGAATCATTGATGTAAAAATGATTTATTAAAACCCTTTTATTATCAATGAAACGAATCATCCCATCTGAATGCCCGTAAGGGTCTAGTTTATCCCAAGGTATCAAAACGACTTTATCAACTTCAAATGTTTCATGTAGTTTTTTAATCAGTTCTGTTTTTGAATATGTATGTCTGTTTTCCTTGACAATCTTGTCGGTAAGTATTATGCAGTCAGACGATTTCACAAAATTACCACCATCCATAATCAAGTCGGATTTCTCTGTTTTTAGTTTTAAAGATTCACAAACAATATCAGGATAGGTTTTTATATCGCGAGTATCTTTCCAATTACCTTGCAAATAGTCAGGGTCGTAACGATATTCTATAAATTTTTTGACATTGATTTGAATTGGCATGTAATCTCTCGCCCAAATGTCTTTTGTATCAGGCAAGAATTTTATTTTTGCACCATAAGTTTCAAGGGTCGAAATTATTTGTTCCGAAGTCTCTGAAAAACGTGAATCTGTTTTTAGTAATTCAGAAAAATAGATAGTATTTGTGTCTCTATCCGAAATCATTTTTGCCTATCCTCCCATACTTTCTTTATTTCAGCTCCAATTTTAAAGAACTCAGCCTCTGAAAATTCATCTGTTTTTGCATTATTACACCAATAGCATGACATTACACAATTTTTTGGAAAATATTCAAAATTAGAGTTTAGCCTGTCAATCTCTAAATTCCAGCCTCTCAATGCTTTCTTATACAGAAGCTTTCTAATGCCTAATTTATCAATTTCATCTACTGTTATTTTGCAATAATGGCATTCTTTCTCTGATAATAGTTCTTCAAAATCTGTTTCAGGAAAAACTTTTGAAAATGAATCAAGATAATCCTTTTCAAGTTCTTTTATTAAATCAGCGTAATTTTTTTCAATCACATTTATTGCAGTCTCAATTTCAGAAATCTTTAATCCTTTTATTGGGTAGTCAAGTTCTTGTTGCCAATATTCTGAAGTGTAACATTTAACTAAATCCGATGAAATGTCGAAATTCTCAAAATCCCGTTTATTGAATTCAATCTCTCCATTGATTACAGAATGAGACAGGAACAAATTCTTTTTAGTCTTAAAGCTATCTTTTGCCTTTGCTTTATATTTCTGTAAATACTCGTTTTTCATTATGCAGGATTTTCATTTTTATGTGCCCTAACATTTGACAATATGAAACGGTTGGGTTTTCGGAGCGCATCTTTATCTACCGTTGGAAAAGTTGGATTGAAAAATAAATGCTTGCAAACCACTGAACCCCAACTGTTTTATATTGTGCTTTATATTTGTATTAATTTATTAACAATTTTATTCTTCATATTATGTATGTTGTTGATTTTCTTTTCTTTTTGGTCCTTTTTCTTTTCTTGTTAACTGTTGTTAATTTGTTAATATCATAAAAAAGGAATAGGGTGAACTTTTATATTGTGCAGGCAGTAAGACCTATCAACACTTTTAGTCCCTATTCCTTTACCGTTTTAGAATAATAGGCATAAGGCCTTTGAAAGCTACTAGTTTTAGCAACAATTGGTTTCATCTTATAAGTAAAGTTATGAAAAAAAAATGTTTTATCGGTATCGATGTCTCCAAAGGAACTTTGGACACTTACATTCACGGGACGAATCATTATTTTGTAGCCCCAAATTCAACTACAGGGTTTCCGTTTTTGCTTGAGGAATGTTGCAAAAGCCTTAAGTGTAAAACCGCTGAACTGTTTTTCTGCTTCGAAAACACGGGTAGGTACAGCCGGCAGCTTGCCGCTTTTTTATCCGAGTCGGGGATTACTTTTACAATGGCCCCGGCTATGGATATTAAAAAGCCCTTGGGGCTGAAAAGGGGCAAATCGGACCGTATCGATGCCAAAGCAATTGCCCTTTATGCCTGGCAAAAAAGAGATTCCATTGAACCCACCGTTTTGAATTCGGGGATGGTTGCACAGTTGCGCCAATTGTTGACCCTTAGGGACAAACTTATCCGCCACCGTACTTCGTATAAAAATGCCATCAAGGATTTGCAGGATATTTTTTTTGAAGGAGAAACCGAATTCCTCATGGAATCACAGGTAAGGATGATTGCACACCTAAACCGGGAAATAGATCTGGTAGAAGGTCAATTAGAACAGATAATTGAGAATTCCGGGAACTGGAAAAACAACTACCACCTTATCCAATCGGTAAGAGGAATTGGACCGGTTCTGGCTAAATACCTGATTGTTTACACCGAGAATTTCACCCGGATAGACAATGCCAAAAGCTTTGCCTGTTATGCCGGCATCGCACCGTTTGAGTACTCCTCGGGATCATCTATCAAGGGTAGGACCCGGGTACACCCTTTTGCCAACAAACACCTGAAATCACTTTTGAACATTGCTGCCATGGGGGCGGTGCAGCTGCAGGGCGAATATAAAACATATTACCTGCGCAGGACAGAGGAAGGGAAAAACAAAATGAGTACCTTGAATATCATCCGCAACAAACTGGTATCAAGGGTTTTTGCGGTGGTAAAAAGGCAGACCCGCTATGTGGATTTAAGTAAATTTGCCGCCTGATTTATTAATCAATTATTTGCTTTTCCCTTAGAATAGTGTTGGCGTGTCGTTGTTTTTGTTTTTCAACATTCCTTTTAGTCAATTTAATTAACATAAAGTTTAAAATTATCATAAATCCAACAATCCCCAATATAATCGGATAGATTCTATTAAAATCTACAAATCCGCAATCAAGATACATCACAATTATAAGCACAAAACACATGATTGATGAATTAACACTTATTGCTTTAAGCTGACCTTGAACTCGTATAAATTCTAAATTTCCATTTAAGTCATGTCTATATCTAAGTTTCGGGGCAAAAATCCCGTTATAATTGGGAATCCAAGCAAGAAATATGCTATCTCCCAATCCAGCTACTTTTAATCCTTTTGTTGATTTCAAATATCTCATTTGGTTCTCTATCAATTATTGAATTTCTTCGTCAGTCATTGGGTCTTTGAGCAAAGGTTCTGAGCTTGATGTTTTTTTGAAAAATCCATCTGCAACTACAGCGTGTCCAAAGCCACAACCTGAATTTAAATCATTAGTTGTCTCCTTAACAAAAATTCCTTTGTTATTAAAATCAAATTTAATCAGACAAGACGGGTCAAAATCTAATGTTTTATAAATCACCGTATTTTTATTATAATCCAATGTATCAACAAATGAGCCTGAATTATAACTTGGTGCTCCTTTGCAAATCATAAATGTCATTATGATTTTGTCTTGTTTAATTTTTTTTACTTGAATTTTCCCAGAATAACCAAAAATATCTTCACCTTTTTTTTCTGTTTTGCTATCAAGTTCATATGTTCCTGTCGGGTCAATATAATTTGATTGACAATACACTTTTATTGTCAAAAATAATCCTAATAATATGTACAATATCTGTCTCATGGTCGGTTTTTTTACAATGCACACCAACGGTGATGGTATGGTGTCGTGCGGGATTACGAGGTGATTTCCTATCAGTTAACACCAACCTTTTTTACGAGTCACAAACGCTCGCATCCTATGAAACCCGCATGCACTATACCATGTGTTATGTGCAGCCTATTTTTCTGTCGTCATCCCGGTTCTTAGTTTTCTTTCTGAACAACTTATTACTAAAATTCCATTGTATACTTTGAAATTTGTGACAGCAAACTTTTTAGGTAATCCGTTGCTCGAAGAAATCCACTCTCCACTTAAATTATCTTTACGATAAACTCCGTCCCATTGTCCCGCAAAAGTTACTTTATTATTTTTTATCACGTTAAAAGTATAGAGTTCTTTTGGTAATCCTTTCTGCATACTCTGCCAACTGACACCTTTGTCTGTAGAAGAAAATAATACATTATAAGTCATTGCATAAACTGCATTATCAAAAGCACTGATATTATGTAAGACAACATTTGAAAATACCTGCTCCCATTTTTTTAACTCTTTATCCAACATAAATGCTCCTTGGTTTGTGCCAATAAGTATATTACCATCAAGTTCAGTTATTCCGTTTACCTGTAGAGTGCTGTTTCCATACTCTAATTCCCATTTATTAACTGCTTCATTGAATGAATAAATACCATCGTTTGTTCCTACATAAAGTATATTATCTATTTCGAAAAATCTACGAATCGTCAAATTACCAAGACCTTGATTATTCGATGTCCAAGTTTCCCCTTGGTTAGGTGAAGTAAAAACTCCACCATATTGTGTCCCCACATAAATATTGGCTCTATAAAAGAACAACGCTCCTAAATTACTTTGGATAATCTTGCTGTCTGTTGGAATATTTTCCCAGCTATTAGTTTTAAAGTTATAAAGGAAAACTCCATATTCTTTGCTAGCTATACCAAGCGAAGTAGAAGAAGTAGCAATACCATCCAATCCAATGCTTATTTTGTCCGGCAAACCATAGCTTTTGTTTTCCCAATTCACTCCATTGTCATATGAAAAATAAACTATGCCTTCATTTTCCTCTATTGTCTTTTTGAGATTTAGAGTGTCTGTTATAATTACTGATGGTTCTTTCTTAACAGAGTTTTTAGTCTGTCCATTACAAGAAATTAGAGCAATTAAAAGAAATATTGGTGTTACAATTTTCATTTTCTTTAATTTATTATCTATGTTCGTTGGTTTCGGTTAGGTTGCACATAACGGCTCGCATATGTTTTGTTGAGGATTTCGGAGCAGTGCCCTATCCCACGTTACAAAATTGAGAAGAGC
>Ga0172379_10010434_pt1 | contig 11243 bp, 11 predicted proteins | sample GrowelOW334metaG_FD_119756 | JGI IMG/M metagenome (GOLD analysis project Ga0172379, IMG submission 119756) | Groundwater microbial communities from an aquifer near a municipal landfill in Southern Ontario, Canada - Groundwater well OW334 metaG | ecosystem: Environmental > Aquatic > Deep... | reverse complement strand
CCTTCTCTTTTTTTGCATCTGCCACAAATTATTATGTTTTTATTTCGGATGTTCTGTACGTTCAAGGTATCTGATGTTGGGCTTGTTGGAGCTGAACCATACTTGTTATCACCGTTTGTTCCGGCAGTGCAAGCCAACACAAAATTCACGATTGGAATTAGTAAAAACCACCCATTTTCATTTACATCGTGCATTCGTCGTACTCCAAGAGATATGCTCGGAAGGAAAACACTCAACTGATACAAAAAAGCAATAGGGCTGTCAGTAATTTTTGGTGATCCGCTCAACAATACAAGCACCAGTAATATAAACCAGTTTATAAGGAGAAATAGCCAAAATTCTTTTCTCGTTGCGCGCCCGCTAAAAACCGCATATTTCTTAAAAGGTTCAAGATAATAATCCATATAATTTATTAGCTGTTTAATAAATTTTGGCTACAAAAAGCCCACCGCTAGGAAGGTTTTTAAGCCCCTATGCGAGTTTCCCCGCACAACGTACAGCACGCCCTAACGATGGGTTGTTTATGCTGTACGATTTGCAACCATACCTTACAGGCGGTTTCCCGCAAGGGTTAGGTCGTCTTTATATTCAATTGTGAGTAAATTATACCAGATAATACAATTTTTGCAATTTTCCCCGATTAGAGTAGGATGTAATTATTGTAGATTTAACGAACATCCAAAAAATATGAACGAACTATTTATACAAGTTGTAGGTGGGGTTCTTGTTATCGTGATCGCTTCACTATTCGGATTTGGTGGGGGTTCTACTCACGTTGTTGTCGGTGGAAAAGTCAAAAAAACCGGAAAATGGATTATCATAATCTCGGTTGTAATGATACTGATCGGAGCTTCAATGAATGGAGAAAAAGGAATAAATCCAAACGAGCTTACCGCTGGAACGTTGATTATGATATACGGCGTTATTTTCTTTTTTGTTGGTAAGTTCGTAGCTTGGTTTCAACGTCCATAATAAAAAAATATATTCTTAAAATGTCTTTTTTCTTAAACAAAACATTTCTCGTCAGCGCGATAGCAGTATCTGCCATACTGTCATTTTCTTCACATCGCAATCAGGAGATACCAGAAAAAATGCAGACCACACAATCTTTCACTTTCGCTCCGAAGACAACAGATACAAGCACATCACAGCCCGAAATCACCCCGATAACAGAGCCAAAAACGACAAATGAGCAAAGTATCGTTCCGACCCAAAAGATCTCCGTTATCACAAAAACAACGACATCAGAACAAGTTTATTACCCTGTTATTAAAGTTGTAGATGGGGATACTCTTACCATTCAAATGAACGGAAAATCTCAAACCCTCCGTCTTATTGGATTAGACACCCCTGAAACAGTTGACCCAAGAAAGCCCGTCCAGTGTTTCGGGATTGAAGCATCAAACAAAGCAAAGAACGTTTTAACCGGGCAGAAAGTCCTCATAGAAACCGATCCATCACAAGATACTTATGATAAGTATAACCGTCTTTTAGTTTATGTTTTTTTGCAAGACGGAACACTTTTTAATAAGACAATGATTAGTGAGGGCTTTGGACACGAATATACCTACAATACGCCATATAAATATCAAAGTGAATTTAAGATCGCGGAAAACGAAGCAAGGATACAGAAAAAAGGTTTATGGGCTGACGGCGTGTGTGAACAACCAAACATAACCCCAATAACCAAAACAACAACAGTATCCCCCGCGCCTACTATTCCAACTCCACCCTCAACCACGTCCAGCTATATTTGTACCTCTGATGTTTACAACTGCTCATATTTCAAAACTCACGCCGAAGCGCAAGCCGTATACGAGGCGTGCGGTGGAGCAAGCCACGATGTTCACCGACTTGATGCCGACAAAGACGGTGAAGCGTGCGAAAGTTTACCGTAACAAATATAAAAAAATTTAATTTATTATCTAATAATCGTAATTATCAGCAATGAAATTTTTTACACGAGAAAAGCCCGATGATACAGATTACTCTAAACTTTCCCTCCGAGAGATTGTGTCTGTCGTTAAAAAAGATTGGAAAGGTTTAAGCGAAAAGAAAAATAACTACGCAAACGAATTATTGGAAGATATTGAAACGCTGAAAACAATCGGGGACAATTACTATGAAGATAGCGGTGTCAGAATTGTTGTAGGTTTTCTTGATGAGGCAAAATCGTGGACTACGTATACTGCTCAAAAAGTGAAAAAAGAGCTGGCGCGTCGCATTAACGAGCAAAATAAAAAACTACAAAGTAAAAATATATGATTGATTACAAAATTGCTATAAAGCGTGTGGAGATTATAAATTTTAGAAAATTTAAAAAGTTGAACATAGATTTTGCAAGTACCTCGCTCGCTGTGTTATCAGGAAGAAATGCTACGGGAAAAACTTCTATATTGGAAGCGATAAATATCGCCCTTTCTGAAAGAAGTTCAAAATTCACAGATGTCAAAGAGTCCGATTTTTATAGTGAAGAACCAATTTCCATCAAAATAGAGTTTAATAATCCTTTTTTCTTTCAATTTGACGATAATAACTATAAAGGATTGATACCTTGCTATAGTTTTACGAAGACGATAAAAAGACGAGATAGAAAAGAGCGGGGAAAATCGTTTTCGTCGGAATACGATATTAATATCAAATATGATATTAATTCATTTGATCCTACCGATGATGAATTTAATGAAATAAAAAAAGCGGAGGCAGATGTTGATGCTGGACAATATATTGTTCGCAAATTTAAAATAGACAACGGCGCATACAATTATTCCAAGCGAACTCATCCAAATAGTTTTTCAGTTCTCCCAATTTCCGAAGCAGAGTTCAAATATACTCTTGGAAAAGTATTATTCCCATTATCTTTTTATTTTGATAATGACAGAGACCGTGAATTACTTTCTCAATACAACACTTCCTTATCAAAAATAATTACCGAAATGAATTGGCGACTCAAACGAGAACTTATAAAGCCCGCAAACATCACAAAAAAAGATGCGCTATTCCAAACCTATGAAGACATCCACGACAAGTTCAACGATTTAGATGATCACGAAAAAACGTTAATTAATCCCGCAATACAAATTTTAAATAAGGATTTTGGAATTAAAATAGCGGAAGCCGACGCTAAGATATTTGCTTTTAATATCTTCCAACCATATACGAACGCGCTTTTTGGGAAAATAACGGAAAAAAATCAACTTATTCAAGTTACAGATTACGGCTCGGGCATATCAATGTTGCTTGCACTTTCTCTGTCCATTTCGTTCACTGAAGACGCAAAAGTTCCGGTCATCATTCTGATTGACGAGCCAGAACTACACTTACACGCTGATCTTCAAAAAGCCCTCTTCCTGTTTCTAAAAACAGCTAATTTTCAGGCAATCCTCTCCACCCACTCTCACCTTCTTATAGATAAAACTGACTTTTCAAACAACCACCTACTTGAAGAAACAGAAAATGGAGAGACCATACAAAAACAAACAACGCAACTGGATGTTGCAGATCTACAGTTTCGGCTTCTTGGTAATAGTTTGGATGATCTCTATATCCCCGAGCATATACTTATTGTGGAAGGAACAAATGACAGTTATTTAATAAAAAAATGTCTCGTCCTGCTTGGCTTCAGTAATTTATCCCTTCAAATAATTGAAGCCGGGGGTAAGGATAATATACCAAATAAATCAGACAACTATGAAAAAGTTTTAAGGGAATTGTTAAGAACCGGTAATTGGTATTTAAACGCAATAAGAAAAGTTCTAAAAATTCTTGTGGACGGCGATGTGGAAACAAGCAAAGTGAATAGCTGGGTTAGCGTATATGGTTTTACAACAGCACAAATACAGCATCTTAATCCAACCGAAAAACTCTGTATGGAAAACTATTTACCGGAAACTCTTGTCAAAGAGTGCGTTCAAGAGGTAGAGATGCGCGACGGGAGTATCTTGAAAGACAAAACAAAAAAAGAAATAATAGATATTATTCTCAAAGATGATAAGGTGCGAGAAAAAGATAAAGAAACCTTATGCCAACAGACAACCAATAGGGTGAGCAAAACAAGATTTAACAGATACATAGCTGATCATATCACAGTAGACATTCTCAACTCTACAGAGGGGGCAGAATTAAAAGCAGTAATTGATTGGTCTGCAACTTGGTAAAGTATTTAGTGTGTCGTGGCATAGTTCTGAAGCGAAAGGGCTGGAAAGAGTTCAAGAATACCGCTAAATTGCAAATCGCTTTTAATTTTCGCCCAATTCGCAGTTCTGAACTTGTCCACGAGTGGGAGCAGATAAATCTTGTGAATCCGACCCACCCCCGTCAGGGTTGGGTCGGATTTTCGATAAAGCAGCACAAAATTATTTATCTTTATCAAAAATGAAAAGTTATCACAAGACTGAGAAATACAAGAAACATCAACGGCGAATTACCCGACGTGCGCTCAAACACAGACGAAAACGAAAGAAAATCATACAATCAAAAAAAATAAAGACAAGTAAAAATGCGGTGCATAATGTCGAAATAGTTACACATCTTTCATACACAGAACTTTTTAATAACTTTGATCAAAACGGCATCGTCTTACATTCAAATTCTCTTAAAACAGAAAATGATATTAAGAAACAAATTTTCTATCTTCTAAGAGAGATGAACCCCATAGAATTGATACAGTTCAGTTCATTTTTGAATATGATTTGTCAGTCGTACGGTTTCGACATGGCAAGAATACGTGGCATTACGTTGATGAAGGAGACTTTTTTGGTTCCACAAAATGCCGTTTTTAAAAATAAAATTTTATTCCACAGAGAGAATCTTTTAAATTTGATAGGTCAAATAATTAGCAACGAAATGATTGGGGTAGAACAACTGACAGGACCAGGACATTTAACAAACCAACAAAAATACACTCGCGCTTTACTTTTTAATAACGATTTGTTAAACATTGGGGTTCGTGACGCGCCTACCCCACGAACAGAGACTGTTCTTCGAGATTACTGTATACGTGAATGGCCACACTACTACATCTCAGAAACTTCAAAAACAGTGAATGGACATAGAATCATACGCTATCGCCACTGTTATGAAGAATTGCTTCCCAGTTTAATAGAGACTAAAAAGAGGGTTATGCAGACCGCTATTCAAGCATTTGAACAATCAGTCGGGGTGTCTCTCCACGAATATCTACATGTAATTACTGGGCTATATTGTTGGTTTCTCGACTGGCCGGTTAACAGAGAGAAGAATAATTTTGAACAGAAAAAACCAAAATACGGTTTTGACTTCAAAGACATTAGAACCTTTTATATAAATACAGAAGCATTCAAGGAAGATCCTGCTTTCCTCAAAACAATCGAGGCTCTTTCTAAAGACATTAACGCCTTAAAAATAGCCGCGGCGACAGAAACACAAAAAGAGCGAGATTCTATTACTGGCTATAATCAGTTAGTCCGTGTCTTCTTTGATAATCCTATATTTAAAATTTCTAAGGAAAATTACTGCATAATAGATTTGAAATTCGCGCTCGAGAACGCGTGTGGTGGTTTGCTGTGGAAATTACGAACAAATGAAAGGATACAGGATTTCAAATCTGCTTATGGGTATATGATGGAAGAATATTTTAAGTTATTGATATCAAAGATATTTACTGGGGAAAAGATTACATTTGGTGATAATGGAGGAGCTGATGCTATCATCGAAACAAAAGACGCAATTATAGTGATGGAATTTACAACCGAATATTACAAAATGGCGTCACTATACAATGACTCCGTACAAGATTTTCTTGATGATTCATATAAGATACTCTTCAATACCGGAAGTAAAGATAAAAGAGGTCGTGGAAAGAACGATCCTGGAAAACTGCTTAAACTTAATGACTATGTTCTCGCTTTTGGAAAATCGGGTAAAACCGTAATTCCTGTTTTAGTAACCGAAAATCTACTGGGTAATCCCGATTTATTCAACGAGTTTTCTAATTTCTTTAGTACAGAGATTATAGACAAAAAACTTTCTTATCTCGAACACAACACCCCATTATTCCTTTGTCTTGACGATCTAGAAACATTTTGGGGATTATTCCAAACAAAAGATTCTGTTGAAGGTTTTGTTGGGTTTGTGAGATATTGGAATTCGGCAAAAAAGGGACCTCAACTTCATAATGCTTCTTCTGGTATTTGTAGATATGTTGAAGGTATGAGAGATGGTGAAGCCAGAATAATTAATAAAGAATATGCAGAATTCTTTTCGCCTCAAAAAGTGTACGCTAAAGAATCCAGCAATAAAACAGGTGGTTAATTAACAAAAATCTCTTTACCTTTTACCACCAATTTCGTCTTCAAACATCCAAGGACTTCTCTTTTTTCGTCTTTTGATCCGTTGGCGAGAATATATTTCGCGTACTTTCGGATGTCGGCTTCGTAATTTTTCTTATCAAATTCCGTTTCTGCGCCGAGAACGGTGTAGGCGAATTGTCGGTATCTTTGCACCTCTCTATCAATATGTTCCCGCATTCCGATTTCATCTTTTTCTGTTACATAGCACGATGTAATAACTTTAAAATCAAAGTTAAAACTGTTCTTTTTCAAATCATGTTCCCAGATTCTAAAAATTTTCCACTCATTTTTTTTATAATACCTCGATACTTCCTTATCCCTTTCCTTATTCCTTTCAATCTTTTGCACCCAAAAATCTTTTCGCGTTTTGGGCATAGTTACATGTTTTTTACACCCGTGCCAAAAACACGAATCAATGAAAATAACTGTTTGATATTTCGGTAAAACAATATCGGGTTTACCAAAATATTTTGCGGAATTTTTTCGATAGCGAAAACCTTCCGCCCAAAGTTTTTTTTGAAAAGCAACTTCTATTTTACTGCCCTTATTTTTTACTTTGGACATTATTTCGCTTCGTTTCTTTTTGCTGAAAATGTCCGTCATGTCTATTTTATAAATCTGATTTGCAAATTGTACTTCATTCTCTTTTCTCCGTTTTCTTCATAAACAAACCCGAATTTATGTCTTGTCGTACTGGGTGTGTCTAATTTTGTATTACGGTATAAGTATTCCTCGAATTCATCCCGATTATACAGGTGATAACAAACGACATCGCCGTTTTCTTTGACGATAATATATCCACCGTGAGCTTTTGTGAATCCGTCCCATTCTTTTTTAGGTGTCATTCCGAGAGCAACAGCTAAAAGAAAATTTTTCACCTTAAATTCAAAATCGCTCTTATCTAAATTCATCCTCTCGCAAAATTCTTTATCATTCCCGATATATTCCACCAGGTCAACAAGTTTCGTTCCTTTCCCTTCATAGTAACGTTTTAAAATTTCAGCAATTATTTGCGCGAAATTCGAATCTATTTTTCTTAAGTTTTTTCGCAAGTTTTCATTTTCAACACTAAGAAAAACAAGCTCGCCACCTGTAGTATAAATGCTTTTTGACCTGTCCATAACTTTCGAAGCCCCATTGATTTCATTTATTTCTTCTTCCTTTTTTTCGGTATTGACTATTTTATATAAAAAGTTTGTTACTCCAGAAGCGTTAAACAAAGTTGATGGAGAACCAAGTCTCGATTTAATGCTAAAACCAAGTTCTGGCGTTGTTGGTGAAATACTGTCATGAATAACCACGGTAATATCTGCCTTTTGAGAATTTGAAGCTTTGATTTGTTTGCAATGTAATGTTTCCATTAGATCCTGAGCCAAAACAATTTCAAAAGTCCCCTTTGGGGAATTTTTCATTGCCTGAAAAATATCGGCAACCCTGCCCTTAATTTGACTTGTATGAACAATATTCGTATTTTTACTTTTTTCATCAATAATGGTGATTTCACCATTATTTTTTGATATATCATAAAAAATTTTTCCGCCTTTTTCTTCTCGTATTATTTTTAAGATCGTAAAAAATTTCTCCTTAAGAACGTTAAGGTCTTTGTCTGCGGCAAACATCTCTCCGTCGGTGAGAATTTTTATAAAAGCGTAAAATTCGCTCCATTCGCCTTTATTTCCTTTTATTGCCATAAAATTCATTTAGACTCTTAACTATTTCTGTTGCGACAGCCTGTATGGCCGGGACAACGACAGCATTACCCATTTGTTTCATGGCTTGTGAATCTGAAACGGGAAAAACAAAATCATCGGGAAGTCCCATCATTTTTTTTCCTTCTTTAATTCCAAGTCTTACAACCTTGCCATTGACTCGATAAGAATCCCAGTTCCTTCTGTCAGTAATAGCTGAGCCTCTGCCTCCAACCCTCAAAGTATATCCTATTTTTTTCTCGCAAGGTGCCCCAAAAATATCTGACATTGTTTTAGTTAAAGGCAAGGCTTCAGGGAATTTAAATTTTACTTTTTTGTTTTTAAAACCAACCATAAAGAGACGCGGGCGATGTTGCGGAGCATTAAAATCAGTCCCCTTTATTATTTTGTAATAAAAAGAATATCCGAGCTCGTCTTCAAGTGTTTTTTTAATAATGGCAAAAGTACGCCCATCATCATGCTTTAAAAGGTGTCTGACGTTTTCAAGGAAAAAAGCTTCCGGTTTTTTGGTTTTAATTATATCGACTATATGAAAAAATAAATTCCCCCTTTTATCATTAAACCCTTTTTTAAATCCAGCCTGGCTAAAAGGCTGACAAGGAAATCCACCGCAGATGATATTAAAGTCTGGAATTTTTTTTGGATTTACTTTTGTTATGTCTCCAGCAAAATTATCCCCCTCAAATAACTCAGGATCTGTTTCTCTAAAATTTGCTTCATAAGTTTTTCTTGCGGGCTCGTTCCATTCACTGGCAAAAACACACTTTGCACCCGCATTGCTAAAAGCTATATGAAATCCACCTATCCCCGCGAATAAGTCTATAAAAGCAAGTTGGTTTTTATTTTTTTTATTATCCATACGAGAGGTGATACTTATAACCTTTAGAATATCATAATATTTCTTATTTCTCCACTATTCGTTCTCTATGACAGCTTTTTCTGTCGGAAACTAAAATAACCTGATTTTGAGACAATTATATGGTCAGAAAGTTCAATTCCAAGAATTTCCCCTGATTCTTTAAGCCGTTTGGTTATTTCTCTATCCTCAGGCGACGGTTCAAGATTTCCAGACGGGTGATTATGTGCAACAATAATACTTGCCGAATGATGTGTGACGGCTGGTTCAAAAACTTCTCGCGGATGAACAAGGCTTGCGTTCAAAGTACCGATTGAAATAATTTGTCTTTCAATAAGTCTGTTTTGAGTATCAAGATAAAAAGCGACGAAATGTTCTTTTTTAGAATCGCGTATATCGGCGCAAAGTTTAAAAATATCTTCTGGAACAAGAATTTCCGACGTTTCAGAATTAAACCGTTTCGTAAGTTCAAGAACCGATAAAATTTGTGAAGCCTTCGCTTTTCCCAGACCTTTTATTTTCTGCAAATCTTCGAGAGTGATTTTTTCTTTTCCGATTTTTGAAACTGTTTGCAAAATCTTTTTTGAAAGTTGCAAGACATTTAGTCCTTCAATTCCCGAGCCGAGCAAAACCGCTAACAATTCAAAGTCTGCCAATTTTCCCGCCCCGTATTTTTCCATTTTCTCGCGAGGCATTTCGATTTTCTGTAAATCTTTTATTTTTGTCATAGTTTTATCCGATAACTTTACCACAAAAAACCGCCTTCACAAAGGCGGTTTCTGTTGGTTTTTATAGATGAATTATTTTTTCTTTAATGTAACTTTTCTGTGTCTGAAACTTCGAAAATTACAAACAACGAAAGCCAAGAAAAAACCAAAAACTGATAAAAGCAGTCCTGTTGCAAACGGGTTTGAAATAAGTTCATTTAACTTTGGGTAAGTTTTGAGGACAAATTCTAATCCCGCCAAAAGAACAAGCCCCCAAAAAGAACTCCAACCCAAATATTCGAAATCAGTTATTTTAGCTTGAGATTTATTAAAATATCTATACGACCACACTGTTACAAACCCAGCCAAAATAATCTGAAAATATGTAAATGTTTCAAAACTCATACAAAACATTATACTATCATCGTTATGTTTGTCTACAGTCAGTCTTACTTTTTCTTAAAAAAGAGGTAACCCAAACAAATTCTTACAAAATAAATATTTCTATTTCACAGAAATTTCCTTGTCTTTTATTGTCAATTTTGTCTTCAGACACCCAAGCACTTCTCTCTTCTCATCTTTTGAGCCGTTCGCAAGAATATATTTCGCGTACTTTCGGATGTCGGCTTCGTAATTTTTTTTATCAAATTCTGTTTCTGTGCCAAGGACTGTATATGCGAACTGTCGGTATCGCCTCACTTCTTTTTCGATATGTTCACGCATTCCGATTTCATCAATGCCGACATTATCTATTATCCATTGAAGCTGACGAATCAGATCCTCCTCTCTAATAGCTCCTTCTTTGCAATCCTTATCTCGGCTATGCGTGCAGTGATAATAAACATATCGATGCGTATTTCCATTTTTCTGATGCTTGAATTTTTCTTCGGCGCAAATTCCGGAACCGCACGCGCCGCAGGTAAACATCTGAATAAAATCAAATTCATTCGTCCCCGGATGGCGTTTTGGCGGAGCAAGCAACTGCGCTTTTGATTTCAGAAATAGTTCTTTGGTTATGATCGGATCGTATTCGCCCTTGTACCATTTTCCGCTTCCGACCGGATATTCAAACTCGCCATAGTAAAACGTATCGCCGAGCATCCGATAAATTCCGCTCAATGCGATTCTTTTTCCCGTTCTTGTCGTTACATTTTTCTGTGCCAGCCATTTGAAGAGTACGCGTCCGCTCGCTCCTTCATAAGCGACCTTTTCAAACATCTCTTTTATAACCGGTGCTCTTTCCGGATCAAGAAGAATTCGCTTTTTTCCTTTATCGGCGAATTTGTCATGGATGTATCCGATAGGAGAAACGCCGGGTCTGAAACCGTGTTCGCATTTTGCTCTTAAACCGGGAATCCGGGACAGGGAATCCGGAATCCGGGACAGTCACGGTTAATTTCATAATTATGTGTTGTAATAAATAACAAAAAAGAGGCGACAAAAATGCCGTCTCTTTTTTTGTCTGCTCCGAGCATGGGACGGTGTTCGGAAGGCGATAATTGAGGAGGGTTATTAAAGAAAAAAGCACCCATCATGGTTATCTGACGGGTATTTGTCTTATCGAACCAATAATTCGTTATGGAGTAAAAAATATGACACGAGAATACCGATTTGATATAATCGTAGCATGACAGAAAAAAAT
>Ga0172379_10010433_pt1 | contig 11243 bp, 7 predicted proteins | sample GrowelOW334metaG_FD_119756 | JGI IMG/M metagenome (GOLD analysis project Ga0172379, IMG submission 119756) | Groundwater microbial communities from an aquifer near a municipal landfill in Southern Ontario, Canada - Groundwater well OW334 metaG | ecosystem: Environmental > Aquatic > Deep... | reverse complement strand
GCTGCTGGTCGGCCTTCTCGGTGCGAGCGAACGACGTCAGGGCCAGCACCGGCTTGAAGCGCTGGCGCGAGATCGCCTTCGGGTAGGTGAACTCACGCAGCCCGTCCGGCCCGTGGATCCGGCCGAAGCCCGAGTCGCCCACCCCGCCGAACGGCAGCGACGGGATCGCCGCGAACGTGATCATGCCGTTGATCGCGGTCATGCCGGAGCGGATCCGCTCGGCGATCTCCATGCCGCGCGCCTTGGAGAAGACGGTGGAGCCCAGGGCGTAGCGGGTCGCGTTGGTGCGGTCGATCGCCTCGTCCATGTCGCGCACCCTCGCCACCGTCACCGTCGGGCCGAACGTCTCCTCCTGCACGGCCAGGGAGTCCTCGGGTACGTCGACCAGGATGGTCGGCTGCACGAAGCGCTCGCCCACGGCGTCGATGCCGCCGACCACCGCGCGACCGCCCCGGTCGAGCGCGTCCTGGATGTGGCTGCGGATCACGTCGAGCTGCTTGGGCATGGTGATCGGGCCGAGCTGCGAGTCGGAGCCGGCGTCGGCCCGCACGCCGCGTGCCTTCTCGACCAGCGCGTCGAGGAACTGGTCGTAGACCCGCTCGTGGACGTAGACGCGCTCGACGCCGGCGCAGGTCTGGCCGGCGTTGGAGCAGGCCCCCCAGAGCGTGGCGTCGGCGGCCGCGTCGATGTCGGCATCGGCGTCGACGATCACGGCGTCCTTGCCGCCGGCCTCGATCACGACCGGCGTCAGCGTCTCGGCGCAGGCGGCCATCACCCGCTTGCCGGTCGCGGTCGAGCCGGTGAACGCCACCTTGTCCACGCCGGCACGGCACAGCGCGGCGCCGGTGTCGCCGAGCCCGGTGACCACCTGGAAGACCGGTCGGCCGACCGCCTCGACGAAGGTGCGGGCCAGCCACTCGCCCACACCGGGGGTGTACTCGCTCGGCTTGAAGACGACCGCGTTGCCGGCGGCCAGCGCGTAGGCGATGGAGCCCATCGGCGTGAACACGGGGTAGTTCCACGGACCGATCACGCCGATCACGCCCAGCGGGCAGTAGGCCACGCTGGCGGCCTGGTTGCTCATCAAGAGGCCGGACGGCACCCGGCGCCGCTTGAGGAACTTCTCGGCGTGCCCGGCCGCCCACGCGAGGTGGTCGATGGCCAGCGCCGCCTCGAGCATCGCGTCGCCGTGGGGCTTGCCGGTCTCCTGGTGCATGACGTCGGCCAGCTGCGCGAGGCGCCGGGTGACCACGCCCTTCCAGGTGGTCAGGTGCCGCGCCCGCTCGTCGTACGACAGCGCCGACCACCACGCGGCGGCCTCCCGGGCGCGGGCGACGGCGGCCACCACGTCGTCGGCGGTGTGCACGGGATGGGTGCCGACGACGTCCCCGGTGATCGGGTTGAGCGACTCGAAAGTCTCGGTCTGGGCGTGCGTGTCCTGGAGGGTCATCGGTTCTTCCTGATCTCGTCGGCGGTCTTCTCGGCGATCATGATGGTCGGGGCGTTGGTGTTGCCGCGGGGGACGGCGGGCATGACCGAGGCGTCCACGACGCGCAGCCCCTCGACCCCGCGCACCCGCAGCGAGGCGTCGACGACGGCGTCGTCGCCGCTGCCCATCGCGCAGGTCGCCACCGGGTGGTAGAGCGTCTGCGTCCAGGTGCGGATGTGCTCGAGCAGGTCGTCGTCGGACGGGTCGTCGGGCAGGTTCCACGGCCGGTCGAGGTAGTCGCCGAGCGCGCCCTGGGTGCAGATCTCCCAGGTACGACGGGCTCCCGCGAGCAGGGCGTCGAGGTCACTCTGGTCCTCGAGGTAGGCGGCGTCGATGGCCGGGTGCCAGGACGGGTCGGCCGAGCGCAGCCGGACCGAGCCGCGGCTCTGCACCGACACCAGGGTCGGGGCCGCGGTGAACATCCGGCTGGTCGGCTCGTGCATGCCGTTGTCGTAGAAGCCGGACGGGGCGGCATGGATCTGGATGTCCGGGGCGGTCAGGCCCTCGCGGCTGGCGAAGAACGCACCCGCCTCACCCACGTTGGACGACAGCGGACCGGTGCCGCGGACCTTCCAGCGCAGGAAGTTGGCGACGTTGTTGAGCTGGGCCAGGTCGGTGGTGCCCCGGGTGTACCAGAGCATCGGCACGACCGGGTGGTCCTGCAGGTTGCTGCCGACCCCGCCGAGCTCCACCTTGGCGGTCACCCCCACCTCGGCCAGGTGGGCGCCCGGGCCGACGCCGGAGAGCATCAGCAGCTGCGGGCTGTTGACCGCGCCGCCGCAGAGCAGCACCTCGCGCGACGCGGTGACGGTGTGCTCGGCACCGCTCTGCCGGAACGTCACGCCGGTGGCGCGGTCGCCGTCGATCTCGACCCGGGAGGCCAGCGCCCCTGTGGCCACGGTGAGGTTGGGCCGGGTGCGCGCAGGCCGCAGGTAGCCCTCGTTGGTCGACCAGCGACGCCCGCCCTTGCAGGTCACCTGGTAGAGCCCGGCTCCCTCCTGATCGGCACCGTTGAAGTCGTCGGTCGGCTTCAGCCCGGCGCTCACCGCGCTCTGCACGAACAGGTGGCTCAGCTCGTGGGTGTAGCTGCGATCCTCGACCCGCACGGGGCCGCTCTGGCCGTGCAGCGGCCCGCCGAGCCGGGTGTTGGCCTCGCTGCGCACGAAGAAGGGCAGCACGTCGTCGAAGCCCCAGCCGGCGGCGCCGTACTGGTCACGCCAGGAGTCGTAGTCGGCCCGGTTGCCGCGGATGTAGATCATCGCGTTCATCGACGAGCAGCCACCGAGGGCCTTCATCCGCGGCCAGTAGGCGCGGCGGCCGTGGAGCTGCTTCTGCTCGGTGGTCTGGTAGTTCCAGTCCCACTTGGTCTTGAAGAGGGTCGGGAACGCCGCCGGGATCATCACCTCGTCGGCGTCGGCCTCGCCCCCGGCCTCGAGCAGCAGCACCGTGGTCCCCGGGTCCTCCGAGAGCCGTGCCGCCAGCACCGAGCCAGCACTGCCGGCTCCCACGATCACATAGTCGTACCTGTCCTCAGCCATCTGCGAAACGTACTCCGCCGTCGATGAGACAACCACCACCCCAGTATCCCCCCTGGGGGTTATCATGTGCGGCAGTGGCCTGTGAAGAAGGCCAACGGCCCGAACCATTCGTGACCAATGCCTCTGCCCGTGGCGATCGCTCCGGGCGGACGATGACAGGACCCCCTCCGGACCTAGGAGCCCCCATGACCCGCGTAGTCGTCCTCGGAGCCGGAGTGTCCGGCCACACAGCAGCCCTGCACCTGCGGCGGATGCTCGGCAAGGAGCACGAGGTCCTTGTCGTCTCCCCCAACTCGCAGTGGAACTGGATCCCGTCCAACATCTGGGTGGGCGTCGGGCGGATGGGCGTCAAGGACGTCACCTTCCCCCTGGCACCGGTCTACCGTCGCAAGGGGATCACCTACGTCCAGGCCAAGGCCGTGGCGATCCGGCCCGAGGGCACGGCCGAGGACCCGCACCCGTCGGTGGACGTCGTGCACACCTCCCCGGAGGCCGGCGGCAAGACCGAGCGGCTCACCTACGACTACCTGGTCAACGCCACCGGCCCCAAGCTCAGCTTCGAGGCGACGCCCGGCCTCGGCCCGACCGGCCACTCGCTCTCGGTGTGCACCGCGGGTCACGCGGTCGAGGCGTCCGAGGCGCTGCAGCAGGCGATCGCGAAGATGCGCGCCGGGGAGCGTCAGCGCCTCGTCGTCGGGATGGGTCACGGCACCTGCACCTGCGAGGGCGCCGCCTTCGAGTACGTCTTCAACGTCGAGCACGAGCTGCGCGCGGCCGGCGTACGCGACCTGGCCGACCTCGTCTACCTCACCAACGAGTACGAGCTCGGAGACTTCGGCGTCGGGGGCATGGTCTTCCAGCAGCGCGGCTTCCAGACCTCGAGCCAGACCTGGACCGAGTCGCTGTTCCGCGAGCGCGGGGTCCGCGCGATCCTGCGCGCGCACGTCGAGCGGGTCGAGCCGGGCAAGCTCTTCTACGAGACGCTCGACGGCGCCCACGAGAGCCTGGAGTTCGACTTCGCCATGCTGCTGCCCCCCTTCAAGGGCGCCGACATGCAGGCCTACGACCGGGCGGGCGGCGACATCACCTCCCAGCTCTTCGCCCCGAGCGGCTTCCTCAAGGTCGACGCCGACTACACGCCCAAGGCGTACGACGAGTGGCGCGCCTCGGACTGGCCCTCGACCTACCAGTCGCCGGCCTACCCCCACATCTTCGGCGTGGGCATCGCCTTCGCACCCCCGCACCAGATCTCGGTGCCCCGCAAGAGTCCTTCCGGCACCGTCATCACGCCCTCGCCGCCGCGGACCGGCATGCCGTCGGGTGTCATGGGCCGCGAGGTCGCCCGCAGCATCACCGACATGATCCGCAGCGGCTCCGTGCAGCCCACGCACCACGCCTCGATGGCCGACATGGGCGCCGCCTGCGTCGCCTCGGCCGGCACCGGGCTACGCCATGGCTCGGCGGCCGCGATGACGATGTACCCGATCGTCCCCGACCACCAGCGCTTCCCCCAGAGCGGGCGCAGCCTGAAGGACACGTACGGCGAGATCGGGCTGGCCGGTCACTGGGTCAAGCACCTCTTGCACTACCTGTTCATCTACAAGGCCAAGGCCAAGCCCGGCTGGTACCTGATCCCGGAATGAAGGAGCACCCATGAGCACGGTCGAGGAGCGCATCGCCAACGCCCCGCTGCCCACGGCCAGGACGCTGCGACAGCGCCGCAGCATCCCGGTGCAGCTGGTCCGGTTCGCGAGCATCAACCTCCGGATGATGCGGATGATCCGCCGCGGCCACTCCGCCGCGCCTCACTGATCCCTCGCGGGGCCGGAGCCCTACCCTGGGAGCCGGCCCTCGCCGAGGGCTGGAACCAGGTAGCTGAGTCTTCACCACACCTTGAGGCGATGTATGGCGCTCGCAGCAGTCCAGCTGTTGCCCTGGCGCGGCCGGCACCTTGCCGTCCGGCGCGCAGGCACCGGCCCGTCGATCGTCCTGATCCACGGCATGGCCGGCTCGCTCACCACGTGGGATCCGGTGTTCGCCGACCTGGCGCGGAGCTGCGACGTCATCGCCGTCGACCTGCCCGGCCATGGGTCGTCGTCCCGGTCTGTGGACGACTACTCACTCGGGTCGCTGGCCGCGTCCGTCCGCGACGTCCTCGACGCGCTGGAGGTCAAGACGGCCACCATCGTGGGCCACTCCCTCGGTGGCGGCATCGCCATGCAGTTCATGTACCAGTTCCCCGAACGCTGCGAGCGACTGGTCCTGGTGAGCAGCGGCGGACTCGGGCGTGAGGTCACGCCCATGCTGCGGGCGCTCACGGTGCCCGGCGCCGGTCTGGCGCTCGCCGTGGGCGCTCGGCTTCAACACCAGCGACACGTGGTCGCCGCCGGCAGGCTGGCTCGCCCGCTGGCCCGACGGGTCTGGAACGACCTGCCCTACATGCTCCGGCAGATGGCGACCCTCGACGACCCCGAGACCCGCAGATCCTTCCTGGCGACGATCAACGCGGTCATCGACGTCGGTGGTCAAGGGATCAACGCCAGCGACCGGCTCCACCTCGCGGCCGGGCTGCCCACGCTGATCGTGTGGGGCGAGAAGGACCGGATGATCCCCAGCGGACACGGCTACGCCGCCGCCGAGCTGATCCCCGGCTCCCGTTTCGAGCTCGTCCCCGGCGCCGGCCACTACCCCCACGAGGACAGCCCCGACCTCTTCGCCAGCATCGTCACCGACTTCGTCGCCACCACAGAGCCGCGGACGTAGCCGGCGACCGACCTACTTGTCGATCCGCTCCCAGCCGCGGCGCGAGCTGTGGCTGCCGAGCTGCACGTCGTCGCGGCTGCGGTAGACGATGTAGGGCCGGGTGACGTAGCCCAGCGGCGCGCTGAAGACGTGGACCAGGCGGGTGAACGGCCACAGCGCGAAGAGCCCGAAGGCCACCAGGGCGTGCAGCTGGAAGCCGATCGGGGCCTCCCCCATCAGCTCGGCCTCCGGCTGGAAGGCGAGGAACGAGCGGTACCAGACCGAGACGCCCTCGCGGTAGTCGTAATGACCGCCCACCGACAGGATCGAGCCGGCGATGGTGTTCCACATGCCGAGGGCGATCGCCGCGCCGAGGAAGGCGTACATCACCTTGTCCATGGGCGTGGTCGCGGAGAACACCGCGCCCACGGTGCGCCGGCGGTAGATCAGGATGACCATGCCGACCAGTGCTGCCACCCCGGCGACGAGACCGCCGCCGACGGCGGCCACGTGGTACATCTCGGTGGTCACGCCGACCGCGTCGGTCCACGACTCCGGGATGAGCAGGCCGATCACGTGACCGCCGACGACGCCGAGCATGCCGAAGTGGAACAGCGGGCTGCCGATGCGCAGCAGCTTGTCCTCGTAGAGCTGCGAGGAACGGGTCGTCCAGCCGAACTTGTCGTAGCGGTAGCGCCAGAAGTGGCCGACCACGAACGTCGCCAGGCAGAGGTAGGGCACGATCACCCAGAGGAAGACATCCATCAGCTGACTCCTCGGTTGGAACGCGTGGGGAACGACGGCATCGGCAGCTGGATGGGGCCATCCGGTCTCGCCGGGCCGGGGTCGAAGGCGGGGGTCTCGTACGGCGTGAGGCCGACCTCCTCCTCGGGAGGTCCGGCGGCCGCGAGGCGGCGTACGGCGTCCCACTCGTCGCCCTTCAGCGGCGGCAGCGTGGCCGTGACCGCCTCGACGGCACCGGCCCAGCGCGAGCCGGACTCGCCGAGCGCGATCCGGAGCAGCTCCAGCCCGGCCCGGTGGTCGAGCAGCAGCTGGCGGCCCTGCTCGTGGTCGATCGTCGCGGCGTACTCGAGGACGACGCACAGGTGGTCGGGCAGCTCGGTGTCGGTCAGCTCGAAGCCGGACGCGAGGTAGGTCTGCTTGAACCGGAGCAACGCCATCCCGCGCTTGCGGGTGTCACCGTGGGCGAAGTAGGTCAGGAACAGGTTGTGTCGCCGCCGGGTGTCGAAGGTCTCGACGTAGTCGGCCTCCAGCTCGGTCAGCGGCGTCGCCATGAGCAGGTCGACGCACGCCCGCAGCGGCTCGCCCACGCGGTCGGGGAGCTCGTGGGACGCCTGGCGGACCAGGTCGAGCCGACCGAGCAGCTCCTCGTCGGGGTAGCCGAGCAGCAGCGACGCCGCCTGCCAGGCCACGGTCAGCTGGGCATCGGTGAACGTACTCACCCGACGTCCGGTCAGGGTGCGGCTCACGGGGTCTGCTCCTCGTCCTCGGTCCGGCGTGGGAACAGTCCCTCCGGGGTGCCCTTGCCGTCCCAGTTGAGCAGGTTGACCCGCGACGACTTGTCGGTCGGCGAGGCCAGGCTGTCGGCGGTCTGCCGCTCCTGGAGCATCTGGAAGTTCTCCACCGCGATCGGCACCGGCGAGCCGGAGCCCTCACCGAACAGATCCTGCTGGCCGCCGCCGTACGCCGAGACCGAGCACTCGGTGCCCAGCTCCTCCAGCGAGTGCGCCTGCTCCGCGTGCGCGGGCGGGATGACGTAGCGGTCGTCGTACTTGGCGATCGCGAGGAGGCGGTACATGTCGTACATCTCCTCCTCGGTCATCCCGACCGCGGCCGGGATCGAGGCGTCCGGCTCGCGACCCATGTTGATGTCGCGCATGTAGGAGCGCATCGCCGCCAGCTTCTTGAGCACCCCGTCGACCGGTACGACGTCGCCGGCCGTGAAGAGCTCAGCGAGGTACTCGATCGGGATCCGGAGCGCAGCGATGGCGGCGAACAGGTTGCCCTTGTCCTCCGCGTCGAAGCCGGTGTCCTTGACCACGTCGACGACCGGCGAGAGCGGCGGGATGTACCAGACCATCGGCATGGTGCGGTACTCCGGGTGCAGCGGCAGCGCCACCTTGAACCGGTTGATCAGCGCGTAGATCGGCGAGCGCTGGGCGGCCTGCACCCAGTCGCGCGGGATCCCGGCCTTCTCGGCCTCGCGCTGGACCTCGGGGTCGTTGGGGTCGAGGAAGACCTCGCGCTGGGCCTCGTAGAGACCGTGCTCGTCGGTCGTGGTCGCGGCCTCGAGCACCTTGTCTGCGTCGTAGAGCATCAGGCCGATGTAGCGCAGCCGGCCGACGCAGGTCTCGGCGCAGACCGTGGGCAGGCCGACCTCGATCCGCGGGAAGCAGAACGTGCACTTCTCGGCCTTGCCGGTCTTGTGGTTGAAGTAGATCTTCTTGTAGGGGCAGCCTGAGATACACATGCGCCAGCCGCGGCACTTGTCCTGGTCGACGAGGACGATGCCGTCCTCCTCACGCTTGTAGATCGCGCCGCTGGGGCACGACGCGGCGCACGACGGGTTGAGGCAGTGCTCGCAGATCCGCGGCAGGTAGAACATGAAGGTCTGCTCGAACTCGAACTTCACCTTGTCGGCGATCTTCTTCAGCATCGGGTCGTGCTCGAGCGTGGCCGCCGAGCCGCCGAGGTTGTCGTCCCAGTTGGACGACCAGGTGATCTTCATGTCCTTGCCGGTGAGCAGGGACTTGGGCCGGGCGACCGGCGTGTGCTCCTGCGCGGGGGCGTCGGTCAGCGTGGAGTAGTCGTAGGTCCAGGGCTCGTAGTAGTCCTGGATCGACGGCATCTTCGGGTTGGAGAAGATCGTGGCCAGCTTCTTGAACCGGCCACCCGCCTTCAGCTTGAGCCGACCACGCTTGTTGAGCTCCCAGCCGCCCTTCCACCGCTCCTGGTCCTCGTAGGTGCGGGGGTAGCCCTGCCCGGGACGGGTCTCGACGTTGTTGAACCAGACGTACTCCGTGCCGGTGCGGTTGGTCCACGCCTGCTTGCACGTGACCGAGCAGGTGTGACACCCGATGCACTTGTCGAGGTTCATCACCATCGCCATCTGCGCCATGACCTTCATCAGTACGTCACCTCCTGGTTGCGCTTGCGGATGACGGTGACCTCGTCGCGCTGGTTGCCCGTGGGGCCCAGGTAGTTGAAGGCGAACGACAGCTGGGCGTAGCCGCCGATGACGTGGCTCGGCTTGACCAGGATCCGGGTCAGCGAGTTGTGGATGCCGCCCCGCTTCCCGGACGTCTCCGCGATGGGGACGTCGATCAGCCGGTCCTGGGCGTGGTGCATGTAGACGGTCCCTTCGGGCATGCGGTGGGAGACGATCGCGCGGGCGACGACGACGCCGTTGCGGTTGACCGCCTCGATCCAGTCGTTGTCCTCGACGCCGACCTTGGCGGCGTCCTTGTCGCTCATCCAGATGGTCTGCCCGCCTCGCGACAGCGAGAGCATGAACAGGTTGTCCTGGTACTCCGAGTGGATCGACCACTTGTTGTGCGGGGTCAGGTAGCGGACGGTCACCCCCAGCTCCCCGACGTCGCCGATCTCGGGCTCGCTGAACATCGCGCCCATGTTGAGCGGCGGCCGGTAGATGGGCAGCCCCTCACCGAGCTCGGTCATCCAGTCGTGGTCGAGGTAGAAGTGCTGGCGGCCGGTCAGCGTGTGCCACGGCTTGAGCCGCTCGACGTTGATGGTGAACGGCGAGTAGCGCCGCCCGCCGGTCTCCGAGCCGGACCACTCCGGCGAGGTGATCACCGGCACCGGCGCGGCGACGGTGTCGGCGAAGGTGATCTGCTTGCCCTCGTGCTCGGCGGCGAGATCGTGCAGCAGGTGGCCGGTGCGTTTCTCCAGGGTCTTGAAGCCCTGGGTGGCCAGGTGGCCGTTGGTCGTGCCGGACAGCGCCAGGATCGCCTCACAGGCGTGCACGTCGCGCACCAGCGAGGGGCGGCCGTCGGCCGCGCCGCCGCGGACCGGGCCGTTCTTGTGGAGCAGGTAGTCGACCGCCGTCTTGACGTCGTAGGTGACGCCCTTGGTGGTCGTGCCCAGCTTCTCGAGCAGCGGGCCGAGTGCCTGCATCTTGGCCCCGACCGCGGTGAAGTCGCGCTCGACCTCCACGATCTTGGGCATCGTCACGCCCGGGATCGGCTCGCACTCACCGTGCTTCCAGTCGCGGACCACGCCGTGCGGGTTGGCCATCGCGTCGGGGGTGTCGTGCAGCAGGGGTACGGCGACGACGTCCTTGCGGGTGTCGAGACGGCCGGCCGCGAGCTCGCTGAACTTGGTGGCGATGGTCTGCCAGGCGTCCCAGTCGGTGCGGGTCTGCCACGGCGGCGCGATCGCGGGGTTGAACGAGTGGATGAACGGGTGCATGTCCGTGGTGTTGAGGTCGTGCTTCTCGTACCACGTGGCCGCCGGCAGCACGACGTCCGAGAAGATCGTCGTGCTGGTCTGGCGGAAGTCGAGCGTGAGCAGCAGGTCGAGCTTGCCCTCGGGGGCCTCGTCGTGCCACTCCACCTCCTGCGGGCGCTGGCCCTCCGACGCCTCGCCTGCGCGCAGCGAGTTGTCGGTGCCGAGCAGGTGCTTGAGGAAGTACTCGTTGCCCTTGCCCGACGAGCCGAGCAGGTTGGCCCGCCAGATCGCGAGCACCCGCGGGAAGTTCTCGGGCGCGTCCGGGTCCTCGGCGGCGAAGCGCAGGTCACCGGACTTGAGCTGGTCGACCACGTGCTCGGCCACCGGCGTGCCCGCCGTCGCGGCCTCGTCGGCCAGGTCGAGCGGGTTGCGGTTGAACGTCGGGTAGGACGGCATCCAGCCCATCCGGGCGCTCTTCGCGATGACGTCGGCGGTGCTCATCCCGTCCAGCAGGCCGCTGCCCGTCTTGGCGGAGACCGTGTCGGCGCCGAACGTGTCGTAGCGGAACTGGTTGGTGTGGAGGTACCAGTAGGCGGTGTGGATCATCTGCCGCGGCGGGCGGCTCCAGTCCAGGCCGAAGGCGAGCTGCGCCCAGCCGGTCACCGGGCGGCACTTCTCCTGGCCGACGTAGTGCGCCCAGCCGCCGCCGTTGACGCCCTGGCACCCAGTGAGCGTGGTGAGCCCGAGGAAGCCGCGGTAGATCGTGTCGGAGTGGAACCAGTGGTTGGTGCCGGCCCCCATCAGGATCATCGAGCGACCGCCTGAGTCCTCGGCGTTCTGCGCGAACTCGCGGGCGATCCGGGCGGCCGCCGAGGCGGGGACGCCGGTGATGGCCTCCTGCCAGGCCGGGGTGTACGGCGCCGTGGCGTCGCCGTAGCCGGTGGCGTAGCCGTCGAGTCCGTCGCGGCCCACGCCGTACTGGGCCAGCATCAGGTCGAAGACGGTGGTGACCAGCTGGTCGCCGATGCGGCGCACGGGCACGTCGC
>Ga0172379_10010432_pt1 | contig 11244 bp, 7 predicted proteins | sample GrowelOW334metaG_FD_119756 | JGI IMG/M metagenome (GOLD analysis project Ga0172379, IMG submission 119756) | Groundwater microbial communities from an aquifer near a municipal landfill in Southern Ontario, Canada - Groundwater well OW334 metaG | ecosystem: Environmental > Aquatic > Deep... | reverse complement strand
CGACCAGCGCTTTCTGCACTTCTGGCTCTTCAAATTGCATTGTCCGGGCGGCATTCAGCTGATCAAGACGAATGATGTGCCAACCAAATTCGGTCTCGACCGGCTCAGTAAATTCGCCGCCTTTCTCAAGCCCAAATAACGCTGCTTCGAACTTCGCCGGAAAAATACTATCGCCGCGCTTAACCACGCCGAGATCGCCACCTTTTTGCTTGGAGCCCGGATCGTCAGAGTTTGCTTTCGCTACAGCGGAAAAATCAGCCCCGGCCTTTAGTTGTTTGTAAACATCTTCAGCCTTCGCTTTCGCGGCCGCCTTATCGGCACCGAAATTGATCAATATATGGCTTGCTCGGCGCGTTTCGGGGCTTGAAAACCGTGCCGATTTTTCAGATTCATAGAGCGTTTTCAGCACGTCTTGCGCTGGCGGCTCAGCTTTCACCAAACTGTCGAATGCGAGTTCTACGTAGGACAGTTTAATGCGCTCTGGCGCCTGATAAGTGGCCTTTTTCTCTTCATAGCGCTTGGCAACTTGCTCATCCGTTACGGCAATACTCGCCATATATTTAGCGGGATCGAACGCAATGTAAGAGAAGCCGCGCTGCTGCTGAGCCAGCTTGGTCGCTTCAGCGGCCTGAGCTGGGGTAATAAAGGAACTGCCGAGCACAACTTCGCGTAATTGTTCGACGACTAATGCGTCGCGCTGCTGTGCTTCAAACGATTCCGGTGTTTGCCCGGAACGGGCCAATAATTCGAGATACCGCTGCTTCGAGAACTTGCCGTTTTCTTGGAACGCTGGGACAACAACCAAATAGTCACGTAACGCGGCATCGGCAGCCCGATACCCTGTTTTACGGGCGTATTGCCGCATTAAGAGTTCTTGCACTAAGTCCTTAAGCACGCTTTCGCGCAGGCTGACAGGATTAATGCTGTCTGCGCGAAAGTTTTCGCCGTAAAGCTGCTGCAGTTGTCGGTATCGCTGATCGTAAGCATTACGCAATTGCGCCTGCGTAATCTTAGCGTCGCCAACTTTGGCAACGACGGGATCAGCTCCACTCTGCAGATAACCTTGTATGCCGCTAAACGCAAACGGAATACCGACGATTAGCAATAGTAAGCCAATAATCACGGGGCCCTTAAGGCCATCACGAATTTGCTGCATCATGATTTCTGGACTCGCAAACAAAAAAAGGCGCTCATTGAGCGCCCTTGTAGATTTGGCGGAGCGGACGGGACTCGAACCCGCGACCCTCGGCGTGACAGGCCGATACTCTAACCGACTGAGCTACCGCTCCGCAGAGACAACAACAACTGTTTAAATCAAATGGTGGGTGCTGACGGGCTCGAACCGCCGACTCCCGCCGTGTAAAGGCGATGCTCTACCGACTGAGCTAAGCACCCCATTTCCCCGTCTGGGCTATCACCCCAACCAAGTCCGCTATTTTACCGAATCTTTAAGCGCCTTACCAGCTTTAAATGTCGGATTTTTACTTGCGGCGATTTTTAACACGGCACCGGTCTTCGGATTGCGGCCCTGGCGAGCGGCGCGCTTGCGAATCGAGAACGTACCGAACCCAACCAGCGAGACTTTATCATTCTTTTTTAGCGCTTTGGTAACGACTTCGACAAATGCATCGACAGCCTTACCAGCATCCGCCTTCGAGAGGTCGGATTTATCAGCGACCGCTGCGATCAGTTCGGATTTGTTCATAGTTAGTACGTCTCCTCTTGTGTAAAACGGCGAATAGCCAAAATGTTAGCGGGAAATCTTGCTCGACAGTATCCATCCATCCGCCCAGGCTGAGTTTGCACGTCCTGTGCGAAATTCACTGTTTTGCAATAGGGGCAGACTTATACCAAGCGCATTTCAGAGCGTCAACGAAACTGTCACCAGAATGACGATGATAGATCGAGGCATACCGCTCAAGCAGCGAATACGCTTAATTTTACAGGCTTTAGTCGCCGGCTCACAGTGCAAACCGGCGATATTTCGTTAATGTGCGCGAACGCCTTCATTTGTCGTTGCTGCGGCGGCGCTCGCCGCTTCCACAACAGGCTTAGGCTCGGGAACCCGCTCTAACGCAAGGCGTAATACATCTTCAACCCAGCGCACCGGCTCGATATCGAGCTTGCCCTTAATATTATCCGGAATATCCGCTAAATCTTTAACGTTTTCTTGCGGAATAATGACAGTCCGGATGCCACCGCGCTGCGCTGCCAATAACTTTTCTTTCAGCCCGCCGATGGGCAATACCTCGCCGCGCAGCGTGATTTCACCGGTCATCGCAACTTCTGCACGCACCGGAATGCCGGTCAGTGCCGACACCAGCGCGGTGCACATCGCGACGCCAGCGCTCGGGCCGTCTTTCGGCGTCGCGCCTTCCGGCACGTGTACGTGCAGATCATGCTTTTGATAAAACTCGGGATCAATGCCCAAAGCCTTTGCGCGCGAACGAACCACCGTGAGCGCTGCTTGAATTGACTCTTGCATCACCGTGCCAAGACTGCCTGTTTGCGTGAGCTTGCCCTTGCCGGGCGACAACGCTGCTTCAATCGATAGCAACTCGCCGCCGACTTCCGTCCAAGCTAAGCCAGTCACCTGTCCGACCTGATTGTTTTCTTCCGCGCGGCCAAAGCGATAGCGCTGGACGCCCAAGTATTTATCGAGATTTTCTTCAGTGACGACGACTTTTTTCTCGGCTGGGTTCAGCAGCACTTGCTTCACCACTTTGCGCGCAATCTTGCTGATCTCGCGCTCGAGATTACGCACGCCCGCTTCGCGCGTATACGTGCGAATGACGGCCAGCAGCGCATCGTCGGCGATCTCCAATTCAGTTGCGTTCAGACCGTTATCTTTGATCTGCTTCGGCACTAAGTAGCGCTTCGCAATATTGAGTTTTTCATCTTCCGTGTAACCCGGGATACGGATGACTTCCATACGGTCGAGCAACGGCGCCGGAATGTTCAGCGTATTGGCCGTGCAGATGAACATAACGTCGGTCAAATCGACGTCCACTTCCAGATAATGATCCTGGAACGTGTTGTTTTGCTCGGGATCCAGCACCTCCAGCAACGCCGACGACGGATCGCCACGGAAATCCATGCTCATTTTGTCGATTTCATCGAGCAAGAACAGCGGGTTCTTGACCCCAACTTTCGACAAGTTCTGCACGATCTTGCCCGGCAGCGAGCCGATATACGTGCGCCGATGGCCGCGGATTTCCGCTTCATCACGTACGCCACCCAGACTCATGCGGGCAAACTTACGATTGGTTGCCTCAGCGATCGAACGCCCTAGCGAAGTTTTACCGACGCCAGGCGGGCCGACCAAGCACAAAATCGGTCCTTTCAGTTTCTTCACACGGCTTTGCACAGCGAGATATTCGAGAATGCGTTCCTTAACTTTCTCCAGGCCGTAGTGGTCTGAATCCAGCTGCGATTGCGCTTTTGGTAGATCGATATTCGCCTTCGTGGTCTTCTTCCACGGCACCTGCGTCAGCCAATCGAGATAGTTGCGCACGACCGTAGCTTCCGCCGACATCGGCGGCATCATTTTTAGCTTGTTCAACTCGGCCGTTGCTTTTTGCTTGGCGGCCTTCGGCATGCCGGACTTCGCAATTTTGCGAGCCAGCTCTTCCTGTTCGTTCGGCGCGTCCTCTAAGTCTCCGAGCTCTTTTTGAATCGCCTTCATTTGCTCGTTGAGGTAATACTCGCGCTGATTCTTCTCCATCTGCTGCTTAACGCGGCCACGGATTTTTTTCTCGATGTGCAGAATGTCGATCTCGCCTTCGAGCTGTGCCAGCACGTATTCAAGGCGCGGCTTGGGATCATCGATCTCCAGCACTTTCTGCTTGTCTTCCAGCTTTAGCGACAAATGCGCAGCGATGGCGTCCGCGAGCCGGCCGGGGGAATCCATGCTGGTCAGCGACGGCAGTAATTCCGCTGGCACTTTCTTATTCAGCTTGACGTATTGCTCGAAGGTTGCGACGGCGGCACGCATGATCGCGTCGGCTTCGCTACCCGAAGGTTCGTTGTCGTCGGCCGTGATCGGGGTATAGGCGGCAGTCAGATATTCACCGTGCATCTCTAGACGCAGCACTTTCGCGCGCTGGGCGCCTTCAACGAGCACTTTCACCGTGCCATCGGGCAGCTTCAGCAACTGCAAAATGCTGGCGAGGGTGCCGGTATCGTAGAGATCATCAACACCGGGTTCGTCGGTATCGGCGTGTTTTTGCGCGATCAGCAAGATGCGTTTGCCATCCTGCATCGCTGCGGTTAGCGCTTTGACCGATTTCTCGCGGCCAACGAATAGCGGGATCGCCATGTGCGGATAAACCACAACATCGCGTAGCGGCAGGACCGGGGTTACAGCTTCGTTAGCGCTAGGCACGGGATCGAACCTCTAAAGGGCAAATGAACAACAACGGTTACGCTTATTATGCAATACCTTCTGAATGCGTCCGCTATTGCAGTTTTTCAAGCCATAGACAGGCAAAAACGCCAATCAGCGCAAAAAGGGCACCGCAGCCATATGCAAGCCATGGTCCCGCGAACGTCCATAACAAGCCGGCAACAACACTTGCGCACAAGGCAACGCCGCCGCTGATAACGTTATATAGACCAAAAGCCGTACCGCGCAACGTGTTCGGTGAGGAATCTGCGATTAAAGCCGACAATAGGCCTTGACTTACGCCCAGGTGCAGCCCCCAAAGCCCCGCCCCCAACAATACGGCGCTAAGGTTCGGGATGCACAGCGCACCTTCGGCCAGAACCAAGATCGCGGCGCTTAAGGCCAGCAGGCGAAAACGGGAATAGCGATCGGCCGCGATGCCGAACGGATAGGCGCTAACTGCGTATACGCCATTCATCACGATCAGCACCAACGGCGTCCACTGCGCCGATAGGCCAACCCCCTGCCCACGCAGCAACAAAAATGCCTCGCTGAAGCGCGCCATCGTCAGCACGCTGCCAACCACAACAATTAGCCAAAAACGCGTGCTCAAACGTGACATTGCGGCGCGCTGGAGCGGAAAGGATCGAATCGGATGATCGACTACGACCTTAGGCTCGCGGACGAAAAATAATATCGTCAGCACCGACAAAGCCGCCGGCAACACCGCCCATGAAAACACGTAGCGTATGTCGCCGCCGCTGAGCGCCATGAGTGCGATCGCCAACGTCGGCCCGATAAACGCACCGGCGGTGTCCATGCTCTGGCGCAGCCCGTAGGCCGCGCCGCGCAAGGCGGGCGGCGTGATGTCGGCAACCAATGCATCGCGCGGTGCGCCCCGAATCCCCTTACCGAAGCGATCTAGTACGCGCGCACTCAGAACCATCAGTGCGCCGTTTGCCAGTGGAAAGAACGGCTTTGACACGGCAGCCAAGCCATAGCCGATTAGCAATAAAGGCTTACGGCGCCCCAGCCAATCGCTGATTACGCCGGAAAAAAGCTTGGTCATTGAGACGACCGCTTCCGCCAAGCCGTCAATCAGCCCGACTGCGAATGCGCTCGCGCCCAGGGTGCCAACCAGAAACAGCGGCAACAAACTGTGGACCATCTCCGAGGATGCGTCCATGAATAGGCTGACAAACCCTAACGCCAACACACTCCGCGGCAAACGCGACGCGCGTAGCGAATGCTTCATACCCTGCGACTCAGTTAAGTGACACCAAAGCCCGCTAGCCAGCAGGCCCAGTCGCCGAGGCGGTGATGCCATTGCGGATCGGTGCCAGTGGCGCTTGATCGACGAAGCGAACGGTACGGCCGTCCAAGCTCACGCCGAGCTGCTGCCACAGCGTGTCAAGCTCCGCAGTACCGGGCGTGGTTGCCATCTTGCGATAAAGCTCAGTGAGGATGGGCTCGCCCAGCGCTGCATCACCGGCCGCTAATACTCGCTCGATCGGCCAATCATGCTCGATCGTGCCACCGGCCTTCAGCACACCACGCAGCGCGTCGCGCAGACTCTTCTGATTATGCGTGCGATTGCGGATTTCGACATCGGCAAGCAAGCAAAATAACGCACCGCCCCAGTAGGTTCGCCCCCACGTCGGCGTACGGTCGAGGCCACGGTCGCCGGCCTTCGGCAAGCCCTGCGGCAAACCATGAATCATATCGCCCCAAACCCGCTCGGCAGTCAGTTGCCCGAGCTGCACGCGCGCGATGGGTTCGACATAGGTGGCAACACCCTCCTCCAACCAATGGTTACGCTCTGGCAGCGACGGCACAGCCAAATGGATCAGCTCATGCGCCATGACCCAATCTCGCTCCAATACGGCTTCAGTTGCCCCGCGGCCCAGCACAATCACAATTAATGGCTTGCCGTACCGCGATTCACCGTAGGTGGTACCGGTTTCAACGACCGACGAATCCGCAGAGCGGAAGACCATGCGTAAATCGCGCACTGGAAACTGACCGAAGTAATGGCTAACCGCCTGCGCACCGCGATTAACCCAGGCGCAAATTTGCGCTGGGCTTGCGGCAAAATCGCCAGCTTCGAAATCAAGCTGAATATGTCCGCCAGACGGATTGAGACTGCGGCTCTCAGCGCAACTGGCATCCGTCACCGCGGCATCTGGGCGCTGAGCAGCCGCCAAAGCAGGGACGTTAACGATAGCCGGACTTTTTGCGTTGGCTAAGGTAAATCCGCTAGCGAATAAAACAAACCCGGCCCAGCGCACGAGCCTACGGAAAAAATTTCCGCAACTCGTGGCTGATGCCGGTTGATGTTGCTTACGCGGAGCTCTTAACGTCGCGCCGCGGCGCGTCGAGATTCTCGTAAACAACGAAAGGTTTTGCCTCTCCCTTGGCAACTGATTCATCGATAACCACCTTCGAAACGTTCTGCATCGAAGGTAGATCGTACATCACGTCAAGCAGAATGTTTTCAAGGATCGTGCGCAGCCCGCGAGCGCCGGTCTTGCGATCACGTGCTTTGCGCGCAATCGCATTCAACGCATCCTCACGGAATTCGAGCTGACAACCTTCCATCTGGAACAGCTTCGCGAATTGCTTAACCAACGCATTCTTCGGCTCTTTCAGAATCTTGATCAGCGCGCGTTCGTCTAACTCTTCGAGCACCGCCAACACCGGCAGACGGCCGACGAATTCGGGGATCAAGCCGTAACGAATCAAATCTTCCGGCTCAACGCCGAGCAGCATCTTGCTGATCTGCGTACTGTCTTTCGGCGATTTAACATCAGCGCCAAAACCGATACCGGTCTTCTCGGTGCGGTTCTGAATAACGCGATCTAACCCAGCAAATGCACCGCCGCAAATAAACAGAATGCCCGCAGTATTCACCTGCAGGAACTCTTGCTGCGGATGCTTACGGCCACCCTGCGGCGGCACACTAGCGATGGTGCCTTCGATCAGCTTCAACAGCGCCTGCTGAACACCTTCGCCAGAAACGTCGCGAGTAATGCTTGGGTTTTCGCTCTTACGTGAAATCTTATCGATTTCATCGATATAAACGATGCCGCGCTGCGCTTTCTCAACGTCGTAGTCGCACTTCTGCAGCAAACGCTGAATGATGTTTTCGACGTCTTCGCCGACATAGCCGGCTTCGGTCAACGTGGTCGCATCTGCGATCGCAAACGGGACATCGAGCAAGCGTGCCAGCGTTTCAGCAAGCAACGTCTTACCAGACCCGGTCGGGCCGATCAGCAGAATATTGGACTTCGACAGCTCAACGCCGTCAGTCGAACCTTTCTGCGACAAACGCTTGTAATGGTTATAAACCGCTACCGACAACACTTTCTTCGCTTGATCCTGGCCGATGACGTATTCGTCAAGCACGGCACGGATTTCATGCGGCTTCGGCAGGCCTTTAACCTGTGGTTTGGCGTGAACTTCTTCGCGAATAATGTCGTTGCAAAGATCAACGCATTCGTCGCAGATATAAACGGAAGGGCCGGCGATGAGCTTGCGCACTTCATGCTCACTCTTACCGCAGAAAGAGCAGTAGAGCACACGGCCACCCTGGGCACCGCTGCGGACATTGTCAGGCATTTCAAACCTCTTTCATAACCTTGTTGTCGTTATAGCATCAAGTCGCATGACAACAAAGTGACTGCAAGTTCCATGCTGGCGTGCTATGCCTGCTCGGCGCCAAGAATTCGCCGTAGCACACCCGCACGCTTGATCAGGCGCTAGGCGCCTGCGTCGGCATCACACGCTTCTCGATAATCTGATCAATCAAGCCATATTCCTTGGCGGTGGCCGAATTCATGAAGAAATCGCGCTCAACATCGCGTTCGATTTTTTCCAACGGCTGCCCGGTGTGCTCGGCGTATAAACCGTTCAGAAGTCCACGCAGATAAAGGATTTCCCGCGCCTGGATTTCGATATCCGTCGCCTGCCCCTGGGCGCCGCCGGACGGCTGGTGGATCATGATTCGCGAATGCGGCAACGCAAAACGCTTTCCTTTCGTGCCCGCCGACAGTAAGAACGACCCCATGCTGCACGCTTGGCCGATGCACATCGTACTGACGTCCGGCTTAATGAACCGCATGGTGTCAAAAATCGACAGGCCCGATGTAATAACGCCGCCCGGCGAGTTGATGTACAGGTGGATGTCCTTGTCCGGATTCTCGGATTCCAGGAACAGCAGCTGGGCAACGACGAGATTCGCCATGTAGTCATCGATCGGGCCGACGATAAACACCACTCGCTCCTTCAACAATCGCGAATAAATGTCATAAGCGCGCTCGCCGCGGGCCGTCTGCTCGACGACCATCGGGACCAAGGTTGAAGCACGTGTGCGAATGTCGGTCATTGCAATTCCAATTGATGTGGATGTACGCACTCGGCGCACGACGAACGACGTTCCTTTGTCGTTCGTCGGCCCAGCCGTGTCGTCTTATCTTGCTGGGGTCTGGTTCTGAGATTTCAACAGGTCTTCGAGCGACATCGCCAAATCCGAAATCTGAGCGTCGGCCAACAAGCTCTCGACAACCTGCTCTTCGATCGCCACCGCCTGCAGACCTTGCAGCAGATCCGGACGCGCGCGATACATACGACGGAGTTCGTCCGGCTGTTCGTAGTCGGCCGCCATTTCTTCCAGCAAGCGATCAACGCGCACGGCATCCAGCTGAATTTCGCGATTTTTGATGACTTCGCCGATCAACAAGCCGAGTGCGACACGGCGTTTGGCGGACGGCTCAAACATTTCCGCTGGCAACATCGCGCGCAGTTGTTCCGGCTTGATCGAACTGCTGCTCGTCACGCCCATGCGTGTGGCGGTTTCGCCGCGCATCCGTTCAACTTCATCGGCAACGTGGCCGGCTGGAACGTCAATCGGGTGCAGCGCCAGCAATTGGTCCATCACTTCGCGCTTTTGGCGTGCCAAAATGGCTTTATTGCGCTCGGTTTCCAGCGCCAAGCGGCACTTGGCGTTTAAGGCTTCAACGCCACCATCTTCAACGCCGTGCAGCAGCAAAAATTCAGTGTCGATGTCCGGCAACTTCGGCTCTTGCACGCCTTTAACCGTAACCGTGAATTGCGTTGTCTTGCCGGCCAAGGTTTCGTTGCGGTAGTCCGCGGGGAAATTCACCGTGGCCTCAAACGTTTCACCGGCGGTGTGGCCGATCACAGCGTTTTCGAGGTCGGCCAAAAATTTACCTTCGCCGACTTCGATAACGACATCTTGGCCGTGTCCGCCCTGGAAGGCCTCGCCATCGAGCTTGCCGTCGAAATCGATTGTCGCGACGTCGCCTGCCTGGACTGCGCGCTCAACCGGAACCAGCGTACGCCGTGCCTTGCGCAGATTTTCGATCAAGCGTTCAACGTCAGCGTCGGTGACCTCAACAACAGGGCGCACAACTTGTAGCGCCTTCAAATCACCGAGGACAATTTCAGGATAAACGTCGAACGTAACGACATACGCCAGCGGCAAGCCGGGGCCTTCCGAGGTTACTTCGAAATTCGGCGTGCCAGCCGGGTTGATTTGCACCTGCGCCAACGCTTCCGGCCAGGTTTGGCGGACGATTTCGCTAACAGCGTCCATCCGCGCATCGGCGCCGAATTGCTTTTCTACGACTTTCATCGGCGCTTTGCCCGGCCGGAAACCTGGGATGCGCGCACGCGCAGCAAAGGTTTTTAGGCGCTGACCGAACTCCTGCTCAAGACGCTCGGCCGGAACTGTGACATGCAACCGGCGCGAAAGACCGCCGACGGATTCGACTTGCACTTCCATTATTATCTCTTTGCTGGAATTAGTTATTTATTTCAGTGTACTGACGAAGGGCGTTGTTGATTCGCCCTTGTTCGGCATTCATAAAAGATGGTGCGAAAGGAGAGACTCGAACTCTCACGCCTTGCGGCGCTGGAACCTAAATCCAGTGCGTCTACCAATTCCGCCACTCTCGCCCTGCTCTCTTTGCGTCGAACCGCCCAGGAACGGGCGGAAGGTGCAGCTGCTGATTATATCAGCGCGACGGCAAACCGACTGCCCTAATTGGCCAATGCACTATTCTACGCCACAGCGGGAGCCGCCGGCTCACCCCGAATGCCCTTAGTTATGAACCGCTTGCTCCTGCCCGTGCTGGTATTTTGCGCCGCCGCCGCCGCCATTTTGGCGCTAAGCAGCGGCGTGATTGGCGTCGATAGCGCCGCACTACTCGCGCTATTCCCGGGTTCTACGGCTGGCGACGCCGGACAAATTGGCGCGACGGCGCTGTTGCAGTTGCGCTTACCGCGCGTCGTGCTCGCGCTCTTGATCGGCGCAGCGCTGGCAGAATCAGGCGCTGTAAGCCAAGCCTTGTTCCGCAATCCGTTAGCCGAACCGAGCTTGATCGGTGTTGCTGCCGGCGCGGCGTTGGCCGCAGCTATTGTGTTCACACTCATCGGCAGCAGTCCCGCGTTGACCGCCTATTTACTGCCGATCGCCGCGTTTGCTGGCGGGCTCGGCACCGCTTGGCTGGTTTTACGTTTAACGCGCTGGGAAGGCCAGACTCGCATGAGTACGCTGCTGCTCGCTGGCGCCGCGGTCAACGCCTTCGTCGCGGCAGCGGTTGGCTTGCTTGCGGTACGCGCCGACGACACCGCGCTGCGCAGCTTCACGCTCTGGATGTTTGGTAATCTGGGGCGCGCTGGCTGGCAGGAAATCGCCGTCGTCGCGCCGGCGCTGGTTGCGGTAATCGTCTGGCTGCCGCGCGAGGCGCGTGGCCTCGATGCGCTGCTGCTCGGCGAGTCAGAAGCGCTTTACCTCGGCGTACCGGTGGAAGCGCTGAAGCGCCGAATTCTGATTTTGG
>Ga0172379_10010431_pt1 | contig 11245 bp, 9 predicted proteins | sample GrowelOW334metaG_FD_119756 | JGI IMG/M metagenome (GOLD analysis project Ga0172379, IMG submission 119756) | Groundwater microbial communities from an aquifer near a municipal landfill in Southern Ontario, Canada - Groundwater well OW334 metaG | ecosystem: Environmental > Aquatic > Deep... | reverse complement strand
CCGAACGCGGGGTCGTCGGGGTGGATGATGCAGCCAGCAGCACTGGTCTCGGTGAGCCCGTAGCCCTCGAGGACCAGCACGCCCGCCGCGTGGAACCAGCCGGCGACGTCAGGGGAGAGTGCGGCGCTGCCCGAGACCAGGAAGCGGATCCGGCCGCCCAGGAGGTGACGGATCTTGGCCAGGACCAGCCGGTCGGCTACGACGTGCTGGGCCCGCAGCAGGAGCCCGGGCTGCTCGCCCCGGAGCTGGGCGGCGGAGACCCGGGCACCGACACCGAACGCCCAGCCGAACAGGCGCGCCTTGACGCCGCCCTCCTCCTGGACGGTCTGGACGACCTTGGCGTGCACCTTCTCGAAGATCCGCGGCGGCCCGGCCAGGAACGTCGGCCGGACCTCGGCCAGGTTGTCGACGATCTTGTCGACGCGACCGTCAACCGCGGACGAGAAGCCGATCTGCAGCTGGGCGGCGAGCAGCATCTTCCCGAAGGAGTGGGACAACGGCAGCCACAGGTACTGGAGGTCGTCGGATCGCAGGATGCCGAGCGTCGACGCCGCCGCCCCGACGTACGTCCAACAACGGTGGGGCAGCTCCACCCCTTTCGGGACCCCCGTGGTGCCCGACGTGTAGACGAGGGTCGCCAGCTGGTCGGAGCGCACCGCGGACACCGTCTCGTCGACGATGTCGGGGAAGGCCACGAGGTGCTTGGCACCCAGCGCCTGGAGGTCGTCCAGGCTGATCACCCAGTCGCCGTCTGTGTGGCCGTCGAAGGTCACCACGTGCTCGACGCCGGCCAGCTCGGCGCGATGGGCGTGCAGCTTGGCGAGCTGGGCGTCGTCCTCGGCGAAGACGATCCGGGAGCCGCTGTCGTTCAGGATGAAGACGAAGTCCTCACTTCGCGACGAGGGGTAGATCGCCGTGGTCGCGGCTCCCGCGCAGATGATGGCCAGGTCGGCGAGCAGCCACTTGTAGCGCGTGGCGCTGGCGATGGCGACCCGGTCCTCCGGCTGGACGCCCAGCGCGAGCAGGCCCGCCGCGATGGCCTTGACGGCCTCCTTCGTCTGCCGCCACGTCACCGACTGCCAGGCTTCGTCGACGAGGAATCGGTATGCCTCCGCGTCCGGCATCGCCTCGACCCGGTCGTAGAAGAGGCGGGCCAGCGAGACCGCCGGTGTGGGATAGCTGGTCGGGTCGGCGGTGCCGATGATGCTGGTCACGACTGTTCACGCTCCTTCGTAGATCCGGGCTGTGCCGGTCACCCTCCTCGAACATTTCCACTCCGCTCGGGGGACGCCCAGGGCATTTCGTCCTGACCGAAACGGGAGGCTTGCGTCAGCGCCGGATCGCTCGCCCACTATCCTGCGATCCCGACCACAGGAGACTGCGATGCCCGAGCAGGTGAGGCTGCGTGACGGCACCGACGCGTGGGTCATGTCCCTGGAGCAGTCCGACAGGGAGCGCCTCGTGGCGGGGTTCGAGGAGCTGTCGCCCGAGTCGCGACGACAGCGCTTCCTGGCGCCCGTCAACCGCCTGAGCGAGAGCATGCTGGAGCACCTGATCGACGATGTGGACGGGGTCGACCACGTCGCGCTCGTGCTCTTCGCGGAGGGCCCGCCCGACGTCTACGACCCGGTGGCGATCGCTCGGATCGTGCGCTACCCCGACCTGCCGGACGCCGCGGACCTGGCCGTCACCGTCAAGGACGACTGGCACGGCCGCGGGGTCGCCACGGCCCTGCTGCCGGTGGTGATGCGGCATCGCCCGGAGGGGGTGACCCGGATCCTCACCGAGGTCGCGAGCGACAACCCAGCCTCTCTCGCCATGCTCCGGCGACTGGGTCCCACCACGGTGAGCAACACCAGCCCCGGGGTCTGGGACGTGGAGGTCGACGTCACGGTCGCCCCGGAGCACCCCGAACCACTCCCCCTGTCCGTGCTGGCACCGGAGACACTGCCGGGGAAGCGACTCAACGTCGTGCTCGACGACCCGCGACGTCTCGCCCTGCGCAGTCGCGACCTACTCTGTCCCTGGTTGGACCGAGAGTGGTCAGCGTCAGGCGCGCACCGCAACGGGGACCAGTCGGGTCGAGCCCATGAGCCCCTCCTTGCGGGCGACGAGGGCGGCCAACCCGACGGTCGCGAAAGCGGCGAGAGTGTTGATCAGCAGCATGGAGACGCTCTTGACGAGCACGAACGTCTCGAGTGACTGAGACTGCAGCAGCCAGAGCGTCATCGTCGCCTTCAGCAGGCCCAGCACCGCCCACAGCACGGTGAGGTTCCGGAAGAGCCGCCGGATCCGGGGCCGCATCGCGAGCTCGTGGTCCATCGGGTAGAAGTCACCGGCCAGCCGCGCGACCATCGGCCGGGCGCTGGCCAGCGACAGCAGGAAGGCCGTCGCCACGATCCCATCGCTGATGATGGGCTGCAGGAAGTAGAGCCACGCGCTGTCGGCCACCAGCGCGAGCGCGGTCCGGCCGGTCATCAGGATCGCGGTCAGGAGCAGCAGCCCCGACGTACGACGACGCGTGAGCGCGCGCCAGGCGATCGCGCCGTAGGTCCACACCAGGGCCGCAATGATCGCGGTCCACACCCCGAACAGCGCGAAGAACCCGTAGAACGTCACGGCCGGGACCGCCACGGCGACAAGCAGGCTCAGCGAGACGCGCTTGATCACGGTCACCAGCCGGGGCCGGTGTGGCTCGTCGGATGCGGGGTCAACGGTGGTCTGCGTGGTCAGGGCGAGGGTGTCGGAAGACGCCAAGGGGGCCGGTCCTGCCGGCCGTCGTCCAGCCGGGCGTGAGTGCATGGTGCACCGCGAAATGACGGCGTGAGCTCGACGTCTGCGAATTCCTCGGCTCTTCGACTGTACGCCCGAAATGCCGACACGCCCATCACACGTCGGTCAGGTGAGTGCGGCCACGTACCGCTCGAGGTAGAGCGGCCAGCCGCCCGGGCCGGCGACCCCGTCGCGCACGGACTCCCATCCCGCACCGTGGCGCTCGAGGTGGCGGTGCTCCAGCTCGACACGGGTCCGCTCCGGCGTCTCGGGGAGGAAGGTGACCTCGACCTCGCTGGCGCGCGAGGGGTCGGTCTCGAGCTGCCAGGTCGGCGAGATGTCCCAGCTGATCACGAAGCGCCGCGGTGGGTCGAAGGCGAGCACCCGCGCCCAGCGGCACTCCGTGCCTCCCTCGCCGCGGTCGTAGACGTGCCCACCCACCCGGGTCTCGAAGACGGTCTCCGCGATCGCCTCGGAACCGAGCAGGTTGTGCTCGCGCGGCTTGATCTGGTCGAACTGCTCGGTGAACACCCGGAACGCCTGCTCGGCGGACACGTCGACGGTGATGTCGAACCGGACTGCTTCGTGCTGCGTCGTGCTTGTCATGTGTCTCGCTCCGTCTCTCGCGGCCCGGCCTCGGCGAGCCTCTTGAAGTTGGTCAGCGTCGCGCTCCAGAAGGACTCGAGCTCGGCGCGCATCGCCTGCAGACCGTCGGGATCCACGGCGTAGATGCGACGAGTGCCCTCGGCCCGGACCCGCACCAGCTGGGCTTCCTTGAGCACGCGTAGGTGCTGCGACACCGCCGGCCGACTGACCGGCAGCTCGCTCGCGAGGTCCGTGACCGACCGCGAGCGCACCGCCAGGCGGGAGAAGATGTCCCGCCTGGTCGGGTCTGCCAACGCCGCCCACGCAGCCCCTGTCTCCGGTGCGTAAGTCGTCACGAACGGTAAGTTAGTACTTACCGAACGTCGAGGTCAAGGGCGACGGGACGCTCAGCCTGCCGTGCCCCTCCGGCCTCGCTGGGACTTTCGCCTCTGCAGCTCCGGCGCGCTGGGCGCGAGGCTGGTCCCACGGTCACGCCCTGATGGCGGGAGGTAGGCCATGTTGGAGTTCGACTGCGCTGTCAAGCGCTTCGACTCGCTGACCGCCCTCGACCGGTGCACCTTCGCGGCGCAGCCCGGGCGGCTCACCGGGTTTCTCGGGCCGAACGGTGCCGGGAAGACGACCGCGATGCGTGCCGTGTTCGGGCTGCTGCGCCTCGACGCGGGCGAAGTGAGGTGGCGCGGCTCGCCGGTCATCGGGGCCGAGCGCGTCCGGTTCGGGTACATGCCCGAGGAGCGCGGGCTCTACCCGCGGATGCGCGTCCGCGAGCAGCTGGTCTACCTCGGCGAGCTGTGCGGTCGCACCAGCCTCGAGGCAGGTCGGGTCACCGACCGCTGGCTCGAGCGGCTGGGTGTCGCGGGACGAGCCACGGCGAGGGTGGACGAGCTGTCCCACGGCAACCAGCAGCGGGTGCAGCTGGTCGCCGCCCTGGTCAACGAGCCCGACCTCCTCGTCCTCGACGAGCCCTTCGCCGGTCTGGACCCGATCGCCATGGCCGCCATGGCCGACCTGCTCGAGGAGCTGGCCCGAACGGGGGTGACCGTGCTGTTCTCCAGCCACCAGCTCGACCTCGTCGAAGACCTCTGCGAGGACGTCGTGATCATCGACCAGGGACGCGTCGTACTCGCGGGAGACCTTCAGGACCTGCGCGCCGCGACCCCGCAGCGCGTCGTCGACATCCGCTACCGCGGCCCGGCCCCCGAGTGGTCCGACCTGCCACAGGTCGAGGTGCTCGTGAGCACCAACGGGTCGACCAGGCTCAAGGTCCCCCGTGACACGGAGATCCCAGCCCTGCTCGCGCAGCTGACCGGACATCGGGAGGTCACCTCGTTCAGCTACCAGCCGCCGACGCTCTCCGACCTGTTCACAGCGGCGGTCGGGAGATGACGGCGCTCAACCAGGGGTGGCTGGTCGCACGACGCGAGATGCGGGAGCGCGCCAGGTCCCGGAGCTTCCGTGTCAGCACGCTGCTCATGCTGATCGTGGTCGTCGCCGCGGTGGTCCTCCCCGGTCTCCTTGACGACGGCAACACCACCAGGCACGTCGGCGTCTCGGGTACGACGGCGCCGGCGTTCGAGCAGGTCCTCTCCGGACAGACCTCCGACGACACCACGATCCACCTGCACACGTATGACGAGCTGGCCGCCGGGGAGGAGGCGCTCCGGGACGAGCGCATCGATCTGCTCGTGGTCGACGGTCGGCTCCTGGAGTGGCGCGGCCGGCCGGACGCCGAGCTGCAGGCGCTGGTCACCGGGGCGCTCCAGGTCGCGACCGTGCAGCAACGCGCCGCCGCCTCCGGACTCGACCCCGACACCGTGGCTCGGCTGCTGTCACCGGTGAGGGTGGAGAGTCTCCAGATCGGGTCGATGCCGGGACGCAGCGCGGACGACGACTCGGTGGCGTTCGTGATGAGCGTCGTGCTGCTCACGGCCATCCTCATCTACGGCAACCTGGTGCTGACCGGCGTGGTGGAGGAGAAGTCCAGCCGCGTCGTCGAGGTGCTGCTGGCCCGGGTGCCGGCCAAGGCGCTGCTGGGCGGCAAGGTCGTGGGCATCGGGCTCCTCGGGTTGGGCCAGCTGGCCGTCACCGCACTGGCGGCCCTCATCGCCTCGGCAGCAGTCGACTCCGTGGACCTGCCGGCAGTGACCGGCAGCGTCCTCGCCTGGGTGCTCGTGTGGTTCGTGCTCGGCTACGCCCTCTACGCGATGGTGTACGGCGCCCTCGGGTCCCTGGCCACGCGCACCGAGGACGCCCAGGCGGTGGCCGGCCCGGTGGGCTACGTCCTGATCGCCGGCTACTGGGCGGCCTTCATGGCCATCGGCGAGGACCCCGAGGGCATGTGGGCCCGGGTGCTGTCCCTGTTCCCGGCCACGGCTCCCCTCGCCATGCCCGGTCGGATCGCGCTCCAGGCCACGGACTGGTGGGAAGCGCCTCTTGCCGTGCTCCTCACGCTGGCCGCACTCGCCGGGCTGGTCGCCTTCGCGGGCCGCGTCTACGGCAACGCCGTCCTGCGCACCGGCGCGACCCTGCGGCTTCGCGACGCCTGGCACAGCCGGCAGAACGAGCCTCGAGAGGCACGTACGTCCCTGGCGCAGACGATGACCTCGTCGTTCGCCTCGCCCCAGGCCACCGTGATCGGGACGGCCGCCCTGGCCGCGGCGGGCATCGTGGCTGCAGCCGTGGTCTTCGCGCTCACCGGCGACGTGATCTGGAGCGCCGTCCCGGCGCTGCTCGCCGTCGCGGCCGTGCGCCGGGTCCGGCAACACCGGTGACAGAGACGCGGCACGAGCGCCAACGGCGTCACTCGGTCGTGATCGCCTGCAGCACGTCGACCTTGCTGGCACGCCGGGCCGGCCCGATGGCGGCGACCACACCGACGGCGACGGCGACGACGAGATAGATCGCGAGTGTCGTGGTCGGTACGGCGAGGGTGGTGATGCCCTCGGCGACCAAGGCACGGCTCAGGGCGATGCCCGCGGCCGTGCCGAGCACGATGCCGGTGACGGCGCCGAGGAGCGCCGTCAGCACCGACTCCCGCCGTACGACGGTCCGCACCTGGCGGCGCGTCGCGCCGACCGCGCGCAGGAGCCCGAGCTCGCGGGTGCGCTCGACCACGGACAGCACCAGCGTGTTCACGATGCCGAGGACGGCCACGATCACGGCCAGCAGCAGCATCGCGGTGACGATCCCGAGCAACTGGTCGACGGAGTCCCGTGCGTTCTGCGTGATGTCCTCGGGGTCGTTGACGGTGACGTTGGGATAGTCGGCGAGCGCTGCCTCGATCGCCACCTTGGCCTGGCCCGGCTCAACGCCCGGCGCGGTGTTCATCAAGATGGCGCCGTCGAGCGGGGTGGTCACGTTGGCGTCGAGGTCGGGCAGCGTCATCAGGTAGGAGGCGTTGATCAGGAGGCCCTTGTCGAACGTGCCGACCACCTTCATCGTGGTGTCTCCGGTCTCGGCGAAGGTCACGGTGACCTCGTCGCCGACGCCGACGCCGAGGTCGTCCGCCGCGCTGGTGCTGACCAGCATGCCGCCGGGTGCCAGGTCGTCGAGGCTCCCGCTCTCGACGCCGAGGTCGATCACCCGGTCCAGGCCGACGGTGTCCATCGCCGTGACCAGTGAGGCGTCGCCGTTGACCTGGGCGGCCGTCTCCCGCAGCTCCACGACGTCGGCCACGTCGTCGCGGGCTCGCAGCAGGTCGGCGACCGACGGGCTGATCCCGAGCCCCGCCCCGGCGGGTTCGAGGATCAGGTCGGACCGGTTGCCTCCGGTCACCGCGTCGGAGACCGACTCCTTGAGCGAGGTCGCGGTGACGGCCACCGCCACCACCACGGTCAGGCCGATCGTGAGCGCCAGGGCGGCCGCCGCCGAGCGCCGGGAGCTGCGGGCGATGTTGCGCGCCGCCATCCGCCAGCCACCGCCTCGCGGACCGTGGTCCGCGAGCCGTGCCATCCCCCGCGCGAGCGTCGGCCCGGCCACGACCAGCCCGGCGAACGCGGTGACGGTGGCGAAGACCGTCGCCCACCGCTGGTCACCGACCACGGCACATGCGGCGAGCGCCGCGAAGCCGACCCCGGTCAGGACCCATCCGGCCGTACGCCGGGTCCGCCCGACCGCTCCGCTGGCCGGCACGGCGTTGCGGAGGGCCTCCATGGGAGCCACCCGGGTGGCCGCCCACGCGGGGGCGACGGCGGCGCTCATGGTCACGAGCAGCCCGACGCCCATCGCGGCGACGATGGTGCGCAGCTGGACCGCCGGGGTGGTGGTCGGCATCTCGACGCCGACCACCTCGAGCAGTGAGCGGATGCCGGCGGCAAGCCCCACGCCGAGCAGCAGCCCGGCCAAGCCGGAGACCAGCCCGATCACCCCGGCCTCGATGAGCACCCCGGTGAGCACCTGACGACGCGTCGCACCCACGGCCCGCAGCAGCGCGACCTCGCGACGGCGCTGCGCGACCAGCACGTTGAAGGTGTTCCAGATGACGAAGGACCCGACCAGCACCGACACCCCTGCGAACACGAGCAGGACCGTGGTGAAGATCCCCATCGAGTCGCGTACGGACTCCGTGCCGTCGGCAGCCACCTGCTCCCCCGTCAGTGTCTCCACACCGTCGGGGACCACCTCGGCGATCCGGTCGCGCAGCTCGCGCGCACCGACGCCCTCCGCAGCCATGATGTCGACCTCGTCGACGACCCCCACCTTGCCGAGCACGGTCTGAGCCGTGGGCAGGTCGAAGCCGGCCATGGTCGCGCCCAGGAGGCTGTCGGTCTCGCCGAAGCCGATGATCGCGACCAGCGTGAACGTCCGCCGGCCGTCCTGGAAGACGACGTCGACCTGGTCGCCGAGCTCGTATCCGGCCTGGTCGACGGTGCGCGCGTCGAGTGCCATCTCGTCGGGGCCGGAGGGGCTGCTGCCCTCCCGGAAGCCGGCCGCACCGGCGAGGCGGCGGTCCTCGGTCAAGCTGGTGCCCAGCGTGGGAGCGCCACCCGGCTGGATCGGCTCACCGTCCTCGTCCAGGACCAGGGCAAACCCCCAGACGGAGCCTTCGGCGACGGCCACGCCCGGGACCTCACTGACCGTCGCGACGATGCTCTCGTCGAGGGGTCGGACCTGGCCGCCGGTCGTGGCGATGTCTGCTTCGTAGGCGGCTTCGGACCGCACCACGACGTCGGTGCCGGAGGTCAGGCCGTCGTAGAGCTCGTCGAAGGCCTTCACCATGGTGTCGGAGAGCACGAACGTTCCCGACACGAAGGTGACGCCGACGGTCACGGCCGCAACGGTCAGGAAGAGACGCAGCTTGTTGACCAGCAGGTTGCGGAGCGAGACCTTGAGCATCCTCAGCCGCCCAACCGACCCATGATCTCCAGCACGCCCTCCTTGGTGGGGCCGACCAGCTCCTCGACGATGGCGCCGTCGGCGAGGAACACCACCCGGTCGGCGTACGCCGCCGCTCCCGGGTCGTGGGTCACCATCACCACCGTCTGCCCCAGGTCGTCGACGACCGAGCGCAGGAACTGGAGCAGCTCGGTGCCGGACTTCGAGTCGAGCGCTCCGGTGGGCTCGTCGGCGAACACGACCTCGGGCTTCGAGATCAGCGCCCGGCCCACGGCGACTCGTTGCTGCTGACCGCCGGACAGCTCGGAAGGCCGGTGGCGCAGCCGGTCTCCGATGTTCAGCTTGGCGACCACGGTCTCCAGCCACGCCGGGTCGGGGGTGCGCCCGGCCAGGTCGGCGGGCAGCGTGATGTTCTCCTCGGCGGTGAGCATCGGCATCAGGTTGAAGGACTGGAAGACGAATCCGAGCCGGTCCCGGCGCAGGATCGTCCGCTCCCGGTCCGAGAGCGTGGCCAGGTCGGTCGCGCCGATGAGCACCTTGCCGGTCGTCAGGGTGTCCAGGCCCGCGAGGCAGTGCATCAGCGTCGACTTGCCCGATCCCGAAGGCCCCATGATCGCGGTGAACTGCCCCGCGGGCAGCTCGAGCGTCACGTCGTCGAGCGCCGTCACCGCCGTCTCGCCGGTGCCGTAGACCTTGCCTGCGTGCTGAGCGCTGGCGGCGAGACCGCCACCACCCCCGACCGCTTCCTTCTCCACTGCAGGCCGGACGTGGGCTTCTGGTGCCGCCATGCCTTCAGCCTGTTGAGCCGCGGGACCAAAGGCCAGGGTCCTCCGACCCGGCCGTCTGGGACCAAGGGCCGTCCCCGAGCAGCGCCGCGGAATGGTGCCCCACCAACCTGGCTCAGCGGTAGGCCGCGTGCCCTGTCAGCGCCTGGCCGATCACCAGCTGGTGCACCTCGGAGGTGCCCTCGTAGGTGAGCACCGACTCGAGGTTGTTGGCGTGCCGCATGAGCGGGTACTCCAGCGTGATGCCGGCGGCGCCCAGGATGGTGCGGCACTCCCGCGCGATCTTGATCGCCTCACGGGTGTTGTTGAGCTTGCCGAGACTGACCTGGCGGTGGTCGAGGGTCCCGGCATCCTTGAGCCGGCCGAGGTGCAGCGCGAGCAGCATCCCCTTGCCGAGCTCCAGGGACATGTCCGCGATCTTGGCCTGGGTGAGCTGGAAGCCGGCCAGCGGCTTGTCGAAGATCTCCCGCTCCTGGGCGTAGGCGATCGCGGTCTCCAGGCAGTCGCGCGCGGCGCCCAGGGCGCCGAAGACGATCCCGAACCGTGCCTCGTTGAGGCACGACAGCGGCCCCGCCAGCCCGGTCACGCCCGGCAGCACCGCCGAGTCCGGCAGCCGCACGTTGTCGAGGACCAGCTCGGAGGTCACCGACGCCCGAAGCGACATCTTCTGCTTGATCTCCGGAGCCGAGAAGCCCGGCGTGTCCGTGGGCACCACGAAGCCGCGGATCCCCTCGTCGGTCTGCGCCCAGACCACCGCGACGTCGGCCACCGACCCGTTGGTGATCCACATCTTGTTGCCGGTCAGGACCCAGTCGACCCCGTCCCGCTTGGCGCGGGTGCGCATCCCGCCGGGGTTGGAGCCGAAGTCCGGCTCGGTCAGGCCGAAGCAGCCGATCGCCTCCCCCGCGGCCATGCGGGGCAGCCACTCCTGCTTCTGCTCCTCCGTGCCGTGCTTCCAGATCGCGAACATCGCCAGTGACCCCTGGACGGACACCAGCGAGCGCAGCCCGGAGTCGCCGGCCTCGAGCTCCATACAGGCCAGGCCGTACGCCGTGGCGCTGGTGCCGGCGCAGCCGTAGCCCTCCAGGTGCATGCCCAGCACGCCGAGGGAGCCGAGCTCCTTGGCGAGCTCGCGCGCGGGGATCGTGGCCGACTCGTACCAGCCCGCCAGCTGCGGCTTGATCTTGTCCTCGACGTGTTTGCGGACCGTGTCGCGGATCGCGATGTCCTCCTCGCTGAGGAGGGTGTCGGTGGCGAAGAAGCCCAGCGGGCTCTGCGGGGTGGTGCCCATGGCGGTGTGTCCCTTCGTGGACGTGGTCAGAGGAAGGCGCTGACGCCGGTCTCGGCGCGCCCGATGAGGAGCTTCTGGATCTGGCTGGTGCCTTCGTAGAGCGTCATCACCCGAGCGTCTCGCATGTACTTCTGCACGGGGTACTCGTCGACATAGCCGTAGCCACCGAAGACGGAGATCGCGTGGTTGGCGGCCCGGACGGCGGCTTCGGAGGCGAAGTACTTGGCCTTGGAGGCCTCGACACCGAACGGCTCCCCCCGTTCGATCAGGTCGGCCGCGCGCCAGGTGAGCAGGCGTGCGGCGTCGGCGTCGACGGAGATCTGGGCGATCAGGTCCTGGATCATCTGGAACGACGCGAGCTGTCGTCCGAACTGCTGGCGCTGGGTGGAGTAGTCGACCACCGCCTCCAGACAGCCGGCCACGATGCCGGTGCAGCCGGCGGCCACCGAGACCCGGCCCT
>Ga0172379_10010430_pt1 | contig 11246 bp, 11 predicted proteins | sample GrowelOW334metaG_FD_119756 | JGI IMG/M metagenome (GOLD analysis project Ga0172379, IMG submission 119756) | Groundwater microbial communities from an aquifer near a municipal landfill in Southern Ontario, Canada - Groundwater well OW334 metaG | ecosystem: Environmental > Aquatic > Deep... | reverse complement strand
TATATATGATAAAGAAGGTAATGTTGTTTCTGTCGCCCCCCGCGCAATCTTAAAGGAACAAATTTTGCGGTTTGAAAAGATCGGAATGACGGCAACGGTTGCAACTGAATTAGAATTTTATTTAACACCCTTATCAGACCAAACAGTCAAAAATAGTGATAAGCGTCACGATTATGCTATTGATAGCGTAACAAATAGAATGGAGTTCTTCTTTGACGATCTGCGTCTTAATTTAGCAAACAGTAATATTCAAGTTGAATCGTGGCAATCGGAGTGGGGATTTGGTCAATGGGAGGTAAACTTAAAACACGGTAATCCGTTGGATATCGCCGATTCTCATACTTTATTCAAGCTTGCGGTGAAGGAATTGGCGCTAAAGCATGGATACAGAGCCAATTTTATGGCAAAACCGGAAAGTTCTCTGGTCGGATCTTCTGGCCATATTCATATATCTTTGCGTGATAGGGCAGGGCACCCAGTTTTGTTTGATGATTTAGCACCTTATCACTTATCCAAGATAGCTTTATACGCCATCGAAGGAATCTTACACTATACTCCTGAATGTATGCCACTGTACGCGGGTAATATCAACTCTTACCGAAGATTGGCAACTGGTGAATTTTGTGGTGGCAGTCCAAGTTGGGGACTCGATAATCGAACCACAACCTGCCGAGTGACAGGGGAGGACGGGGAATCTTTACATATCGAGTTTCGAATTCCTGGTGCGGATATAAATCCCTATCTCGCAATCGCTGGTGTGTTGGCTTCGGTCAGACAGGGTATTTTAGATCAACGAAAGCCAAAAGAGTCAGTAGTTGGTAATGCTAATGAGCAATCATCAATGCGATATCCTTTGACTTTAGAATCGGCAACTGAAGACTTTATTAAAAGTTCCTTTTCAAAAAAAGAATTTGGTGAGGATTTTGTCTCGCACTACGGGATTCATCTCAAGCATGAATGCCAGCAGTTCGGAATCTCTGTTACGGATTGGGAGTCTGGGAGATATGCTGACACCTTATAGTTAAAGTTCATAAAGTAAGATAAATGATTATCATTAATAATGAAGAGATATGTCGATCGCTGTGGAAGAAACTGAATTTAGGTTCTCTATCTTTTGGAGTTACCGGAAGTTTTGAGTTTAGAAAATTTTATTCGTCACTGTTTGGAATGAAACCATATTTTGTCTGCGATAACGTGCAAAATCCCTCGTTAGTTTTGCCTTTGTGTGAAGGTGCCGGTCGTTTAGATTGGTTCGGGACCAATGAATTGGAGGACACTCCCATATATTGCGACCGAAAGGTGAACGATCAATTAATCATACCGTCTCTAAACTTGTCTTTGCCAACAGAGATGACCAAGGTCAACGCTTTGCAATTAAAGAAAATGCAGGAATGTCGGTTGGTCCAGTCGTCGGAAATTTCGGGGACAAAGGTAGTTGTGGAGACGAAGACATCGTTAATTGGTCACGCGCATTGGTCAGAACGAAACCTTTATCGTACGCGTAAGATATTCTCAAATTTAGGACCGAATTGGGTTTTTCATGAAAATCCAGATATATTGGAAATAAACTCTGTATTCGCCGAAAGTGTGAAAATGTTTTCTACCAGAAAACGCTCATCTAAACTTCAAGATGCTAGTCGACGAAAAAAATATCAAAAAATATTTTCTTCTTCCGTCCCCGGTGTCAGGACTATTTTAGGAACCTGTTTCATCGATGACGTGCCAACGATCAGAGTGCTAATTCTTTTGTGTGAGAATATAGCTACTGTATCCACAATTACCGTAAATCCCGAGCATCCGAAAGGCAAAATCATTTTACAGCACGGTTTCCGTTACGCCATTTTATCTCTACCGGACGAACTTCGGCTTGTTTATAATTGTCGGGCGGTAGATTATCAAGGTGGTGATTATTCTTGGAAGAGAGAAGTCTCTCTTGGTTCCCAGTTAGCGCAATTTAATGTTAAACTGAATTATGGCCATTTTTGAGATAATCGCGGATTACTATGATGACAATATTGTGAATGGACGTTTTGATCACGACGCCGTAGTCAAGAGATTGTCATCTTTTATCGAGGAGAGTCCTTTTTTTGTTGCCGACTTAGCCTCCGGTACTGGAAACATGGCAAACGCCGTCCATAAACACTGGCCTCTTTCCAGAGTGTTGTGTGAAGAACCGTCTGTCTCAATGGCTAAATTGCTTAAGAAAAAGTTTCCAATTTTTTTGGTCCGCCGTAGGACTCTACAGGAAACACGAATAAAATCTCAAGACTTGGTTACCATTGCGTTTAACTCTATTAACTATCTGAAACCAACCCTTCTTCCTTCAGTGTTTAGGCGAATAAGGTTAGGAATGAATAATGGCGGGATTTTTTACTTCGACGCTTTGACTGAGGAATCTGCCTTCGACATGTTGAATGGAAAGGCATTTATGGAGAAAACCCGCAAACGCGGACCACTAACAATCTACAGTCGTCTGACATTAAAAAAAATATTTCACCGATTTAGTCTTAGTAACGGAGATCTTGAAGAGCACACGCAATATTTAATTTCAGAAAAAAAATATCTTAAATTGTTATCCTCCGCCCATTTTGATGTTTTAAACGTTCGGTCGTTGCCAGGAACCTTACGTTCCGAGTTTATTTGTAAATCAGTTTAAATAATTTTTATATGTGTAGGCTTCGGCAAAATAAAATGAAGGACAGAATAGACGTTTGGAAAGTCAATATAAAAGATGTCAGAGGCGATATACAGAATCTTATAAATATCTTGTCGAAAGATGAAAAGGAAAGGGTGGCCAGATTGTGTTTTGATAAGGACAAGAAACTTGTAATAATTTCGAGAGCGATCTTAAGATTGATATTGTCGCTATATCTGGAAAGGCCACCTCAGAATATAGTTTTCTCTTACACTGGAACGATGAAGCCGGTCCTAAAAATGCGAAATGCGAACCGTATCAACTTTAACGTAGCGCATTCGCACGATTTGATTTTATATGCGTTCAGTCGTAGAAACATGGTCGGTATTGATATCGAGCGCGTGGCGCCCATATCGAATTATAAAAGAATAGCGAGAAGATTTTTTACTTCGAGAGAGTGTGAGCGTCCTGATTTATCGGCAGAAGAAAAAAGTTTGAAGGGATTTAAGAAGATATGGGTTATTAAGGAGGCATATTTGAAAGCAACGGGAAAAGGTGTTTCAGATATGGAGAACGTCGAGGTGATTTTTAAGAAAAATAAATCACAAATTTTAAGAAATTCGAAAAAAGATAAAGATCTGAGTGGGTGGAAAATTCAATCTTTTGAACCTGAAACAAATTATGTCGCAAGTATTGTTTATAAAAGAATGTAAAAATCTTCAGTTGTCAGCCACTTGACAAGTTTTTTGAATTTACTATTATGTATACTATATAGAGATTGTTGCGGCTACCAACCGCTATCCGTCAGATGAGGCGGACCGTAAGGCTAATCTGTAAGAAAATAGAACAAAGTCAGGTGGAACCGCGAAATTGACTCGCCCCGACAAAAAATGAAACTTCATTTTTTGTTGGGGTGATTTTATTACCAAGCGTAGTGAATGAAAACAAAAAGCATAACTTTTGGTTTTCCGAACGGAGTGCAGGTAAGACAGGGTTTAATACCCTGTGGCCCTGCCGGGCAGAAAGTGTAAGCGGAGCGAACTCTTTCTGGGCCAGAGTTCTGAGTCTTAGGGTTAATACCCTTTATTTTAAAAATTTTTATTAACTAATTTAAACATATGGAACAAGAAAATATTTACAAAGTCAGGCATTCACTCTCCCATCTTTTGGCTGGCGCGGTTTTGAGTTTTTATCCGGAGGTCAAGCTGGCCATCGGTCCTGCTATTGATACCGGTTTTTATTATGATTTTGAGTTTACTACCCCGATTGGCGACAAGGATTTAGGCAAAATAGAGCAGAAAATGCGCGAATCATTGAAGAAATGGTCCACTTTTGAGAAAAAAGAAATTACTACTGCGGAAGCTAAGGAAATGTTTGTTAACCAGCCGTATAAATTAGAATTAATTGCTGATATAGAAAAAGAAGGCTCAAAGCCAACCATTTATACTTCAGGTGATTTTACTGATCTTTGTGCTGGACCGCACGTGGGCACAACCAAGGAAATTCTGGGTGGTGCCTTCAAGTTGGAAAGGATTGCTGGTGCTTACTGGCGTGGTAATGAGAAAAACAAGATGCTCACCCGTATTTACGGATTGGCATTTGAGTCCAAGGAGGCCTTGGTCACTTATGAATCGCAACAAGAAGAAGCTAGAAAGAGAGATCACCGAAAATTGGGTAAAGAATTGAAACTTTTTACCATTTCTGATTTAGTTGGTGCTGGCCTTCCCCTGCTCCAGCCAAACGGTATGATTATAAGGGAAGCGATTGAAGATTATCTTTGGGAGCTCAATAAAGCCAAGGGTTGCCAGCGTGTTTGGACTCCGCATATTACCAAAATTGGCTTGTATGAAACTTCTGGTCATGCCGCTAAATTTGGCGAGGAGCTTTTCCGCGTCAAAGGTGGTGATGAAGAATTCTTCATGAAGCCAATGAACTGTCCACATCATATGCAGATATTTTGTGACAATCAATTTTCTTACCGTGATATGCCGGTGCGTTATTTTGAACCGGCCACTGTCTACCGATATGAAAAAGCCGGTCAACTTTCCGGTCTGGCCCGTGTTCGCGCCATTACGCAAGATGACGGACATTTGTTTTGCCGTGTCTCACAAATAAGTGAAGAGGTCAGTACCATTGTCGAGATAATCAAAAAGTTCTACACCACAATGAATATGCTCTCGGGTTATTGGGTCAGACTTTCCGTTCGTGGTGATGACCGAAGTAAATATTTGGGTGAAGATGAAGTCTGGGAAAAAGCTGAAAATGCACTAGAAAATGCCGCCAAGAGAAATGAATTGAATTATAAGAGAGTAGAGGGTGAAGCCGCTTTTTATGGACCAAAACTTGACTTTATGTTCCACGACGCCATTGGCCGAGAATGGCAGTTGGCCACTATCCAATGTGATTTTAACCTACCAGAAAGATTTGACCTGACTTTCACTAATGAAAAAGGCGAGAAAGAAAGACCGGTGGTTATCCATAGGGCAATCTCTGGATCTTTGGAAAGGTTTATGGCAGTAATGATTGAACATTTTGCTGGTAATTTTCCTGTTTGGCTATCACCGGTGCAAATAAAAATAATCCCAGTGAGGGAGAATCATAATAATTTTGCTAAAAAGGTTGCAGATGAATTAGAAGCGCTTAATGTGCGCGTAAATTTAGACAATACTGATGAGGGTATGGGTAAAAAAATTCGAGCCGGTAAGATCAATAGAATTCCTTATATGTTGGTTATTGGTGATAAGGAGGTTGAGTCTGGCGAACTCACTCTGGAAGTTCGTGAGGGTGCCAAGCAGGAAAAAATAAGCTTAGAAAATTTGAAGGTTAAAATGCAAAAAGAAATCAAAGAAAGAGTTTAGAAAAAATTAGAGAGGAAAATGGTGCTAGTCCCCATTCCTTCGAAAGTATTTTAACACGGTCTTCACAAAAAAGCCTTTGGGTATATAATGAAATTACTTATGAAAATTACGGTTGACGACATATATACTCCTTTGGAGATAGCTAAAAAGGAACTTGAGAAAAGATGGCTAGATCCAAAACTGAAGAAAAAAGTCGAAAAATACTGAAAGTATCCAAAAATCGCCTTAAAACTGGCTATTTTTGTTACTATTGACTTTTATCGCCGAAATATGCCATAATGATGCAAGGTAATCAATAATTTTTCTGGTGCTTGCCGGGTGGAAAAACTGATCTTTCTCAGGTTGGAAAAGGAGGTGTAATATGATCAGCCTTGCATTAGGCATCCTGATTGGTGTTATACACCTCTTAGGATACTGGATCTACTATCGGGAATCGCATGCTGAAAAGGATGCGATCAAACCCGAACCAATGAGTTGGATGCTCTGGACATTTGGCAGTCTTGTCAACTTGTTCAGTTACTCCATCCTCTCGGGCGATCTGGTAAAGGACATTCTGCCGTTTGTTTGCAGTGTGGCATGTATATTGATATTCATCGATCAATGGAAGGCACGTGGACGAAGGCTTGAGAAAGTGACCAAAGAAGGTCTCTCAATGCTATCGCTCGACGTAATCTCCTTGGTTGTTGGGTGTCTGACCATGTCGGCACTGGTAACAAACATCTCTTGCCAGGTTGGTACTGTTGCTACCTATGTGCCAATCATAATGTCAACAGACAAAGAACCGACTCGAGAGAAACCCTTGCCTTGGATCCTGTGGTCCTTGGCCTATGGTCTGGACGTAATACTGGTAATCGCACGTTGGGAACAGTGGGGCGACGTGGTCTATCCGGCCACTTGTTTCGTTCTTACTGTCATTGTTGCGGTTATCACAACTCGCAAACGCACCCTTTAGGAGAAGGGTGCGTGTTTTTGTTTTAACACTAAAACATTGTGCATTTTAATAATCTATGGTTTAATTGAAGCTGAAACGTTCAATAAACAAATCAAAAAAGTTAGGGAGACTATCATGAATCTCGCGACTAAGGACATTGTTCTGAGACCGGCAACTGAGGGGGATTTGTCTATTATGCACGAATGGAGAAACTCTGACAGCTATAGATCTCTATTCGCAAACAGACGAAACCTGGTATCCTTTGATGAATTCAGGGTTGAGTACAAAAAAGAAAAGGATGGCCAAAGGCATGTTCAATTCATAGTCGTTCTAAAAAGAATTGGTAGACCGATAGGCCTTACCTATTCATACGGCGCGAGTATGAATGATGGCTTCGTATTTTTTGGTACATATATTGATGATCAGTTTCAAAGTAAAGGCTACGGAGCAAAGGCATCAATCTTGATGATTGGCCATTTGTTCGACACCTATCCGATTCAAAAGGTATGTGTTGATGTCTTTTCGTACAATTTACCCTCGATCTCAGGCTGTGAGAACCTTGGCTTTACAAAAGAAGGGGAGTTTGTACGGCAGAGATTTTATTACGGGAAGTACTGGAACGTTGTTAGAATGGCTCTGTTTAGAGACAACCTGGATCGTCTTCTCACCCTTCAGAAAAGGATCACAAACCAGTAACTTGACATGATAAGTCCTAATATTGTAGTATTGTCTAAACACTGCAAAATCACTTGTAGTGTAAAGAAAAAAGGGATTGTATGAAAAAGAAGTGTTTCTGTCGCGGTGGCGGAGGTGGAGATGATGATGGTTGCGTTCATGATGACTTTTCCGATGAATCCGGTCCCGATTCGCCGGAAACGGACGCCGGAGGTGACGGATGTGGGGAGCCTGCCGAGTGATCATTCGGGAGGATCCAAACCGGGGTGTATCTGGAATTAAACAGATTACACCCCAATTTTTATGTTATAATTGTAATCACTATGAAATTAATTGATCTAAATATTATTTATAAAGAAGTTACGCTTAATAACGGTACCAGACTTTTCTTATTTAATAAGAAAGGATCTCCGATTACTATCAGAATCGTATTCTGGGCCGGTGCTCGATTCGGAGAAATACCTGGGCTTAGTCATTTTACAGAGCACCTACTTGTTTCAGGTACTGAAAATTATCCAACGAAGGATAAGTTATCCGCCAGACTGGAGAATATTGGTGGGTATTTTAGTGCAAAAACAGGTTCTGATTTTTTGTCGTTCGATATTAATATTGCTGACCAGCAAGATTTACCAGTTGCATTTGAGATTATTGATGAAATACTTCACAAGTCCAAATTTGAGCCTAATAACATCGAAAACGAAAGGAAAGCGATACTGTCTGAAATTTCAAAAAAAGTGTTCAACCCAGGCCAAAATATATTTGATGTTTTTAGGAAAGTATTGTATCAGAACACTAGACTTGAGCAACCAGTCCTAGGTACACCGGAATCTGTAAGTGCGATTAGCAATGAAGACTTAACTAGTTATTATAAAGATAATATTTTTTCCACAAAACCAACTATATTTATAGCCGGTGATTTTAGCGAGGACGAAGTCGTTGAGTCATTAAATAATGTATTAAAAAATAATACTAAAATACAAGAAATACCAACAGCACCATTACCATCGTTTTTTGATAAGAAGGTTGAAATTATGAAGTATGATGGCGAGCACTTGAATGCACGTATCGGTTACAGAATAGGCGAGTTAACATTAAAGGAAAAAATGACACTGCTTGTAATTCAAACGATCTTGTCAAAAGGCAGGTCAGCAATTTTAACCAATGAATTGAGATATAAAAGAGGCCTACTATATGAAATAAGTAGTAGCTTAGACTTTTCAATTGATCGTGGATATTTTTCTGTAAACTTTTCTACTAACAGAAAGAGGGTTAATGAAGTATTTAATATTATAAAAGCTGAATTACTAAAAATTAAGCAATACGGTATTTCTGAAGAACAACTTTCTTTTGTTAAAAGAAAAATATTAAAAACAATAAAATTTGACTTGCAGACCTCTCATCAAATTATTGAATATTTCTACGAAGATTTGATGCTAAATGATGATAATAATGCTTCAATCGACAATTGGTTCGATGTTTTGAATAATCTCTCATTAGATGAGATTAATTCAGTTGCTAAGACAAATATAGACTTAGAGAAGATGGTCATCGGTATTTGTGGTAGTCTGGAGGAAAATGAAATACTTGAATTATCAAGGTGAATTAAAATTTTACAAAAAAGTCTTTGGGTATATAATGGAATTACTATGAAAAAGAAGAGTTTTGAATACGAGATAGAAAACTATTTGTTTGCCGATGAAAGCAAAATTGCTGGAAAGGGTTTATTTACATCAAAAAGCATAAAAAAGGGCGATGTGGCTTTTGTGATGAAAGGACCAAAATTTGTTTTCCACCCAAAAAATCGAGAAGAGTCTATGGCAACGCCGAATATTGTGGGCCTAGATAAAGATTTATATATAGAACCGATTTCTCCATACGTTTTTATTAATCATCATTGCGAACCAAATCTAGCAGTAGGTGATGACGGAGTATCATACATTGCATTAAGGGATATAAAGGCTGGGGAAGAGTTAACTTTTGATTATTCAATATCAGAGTACTCCGATTGGGATATGCCTTGCAGTTGTAGTTCAAAAAAATGTCGGAAGATAATAAGGTCAATTGATCAATTACCAATCGAATATTTTTCAAAGTATTTTCCCTATATTCCGAAATATTTTCAAAAGATCTTTTTTCGTAATTATATAAAATAGAAAACTGTAAGTATTTTATGCCTAAGAATAAGTTTTTGTTAAAAAATAGCCAAATTCAGGGAGAAGGTATTTTTACTACAAGAAGCTATAGAAAGGGCGAGTTTGTTGTAAAACTCACCGGTAAAAAAATCATTAGAAAGTATAACGAAAAGACTGACCGGGAATTATGTGCGAATTGGTTTGGAATTGGAAAGGACTTGTGGATTAACCCAAACTTTCCTTTGTCAAAAATTAATCATTCTTGCTCTCCTAATATAGGTATAAAAGGGCAAATTATGTTTTATGCGCTTAGAAAAATCGATAATGGCGAGGAACTGACCTTTGACTATTCTACATCTGAACAAGAGACTGATTGGAAAATGCGGTGTCATTGCGGTCAAAGTGATTGCAGGAAATGGATGACAGCGATTCAATTATTGCCGCCAAAGGTGTTTAATTCATATTTACCATATATTCCAAGATATTTCCAAAAAGTATACAAATGCTATAATACCACTATCAATAAATAAATTATATGATTGATCTTCTAAATTGCAATTGGGACAAAGCAAGTTTTTTAATTTTCTCCCAGAATGTCTATGATCCGATGATTTATTACTCCCATTTATTACCACTTATAAGTTCAATCATTCTTGGTCTGTTTGTTTTTTTTAGCAACAGAAAGCTTCTAATAAATAAATTATTCCTTATACTCACACTGCTATTTTCAACCTGGGTGTATTTCGATTTAATACTTTGGGCAACCGGCACAATAGAATACGAAATGTTCTTTTGGGCAATAATGATTCCGCTCGAGTTTTTGATATTTACTACCGCTTTTGTGTTAACCAAAAAATTTATCTCGATCGGCCGGATAGGGATATTTTATAAAATTCTTTTTTGGGTTCTCTTTTTGCCAATACTATTGTTGACACATTCAAAATATAATTTAACGGCTTTTGATTTTACAAATTGTGACAGAGCAGCAATTGAAGGGCCACTTATAACCTACCTCTACATTATTGAAGGTGTAATATTTGTCCTAACTTTGATTGAAATTATTTACTCCTTGATAAAGGATAAAGATAAAGCACATAGAATTAAAACAGCGATTTTTTCATCCGGAATCATTACCTTTATGGGTTTATTTATCATTGGAAATGTTACCTTGATTCAGGATATGGGTTGGGGTTATGAGCAATATAAACTCTTTGGCATGGTCGGCTTTCTTCTAATCCTAGTCTTCCTTATTGTCAGATTTAAAGCCTTTAATATTAAGTTAATCGGAACACAGGCATTGATTTGGACTCTGATTATTTTAATTGGCTCACAATTTTTCTTTATTAAAACAACTGTTAACATGATTCTGACGGCTATTACATTACTGATTACAGTAATTACGGGTATCATGCTCGTCAAAAGTGTCAAAAAAGAAGTTGAGCAGAAAGAACAATTGGAAATCGCCAACCAAAACCAGTCGGCCCTAATCCGCTTCATCACTCATCAGGTCAAAGGTTTCTTCACCAAGTCCAAAGCTATTTTTGCTGGCTTGCGTGATGGGGATTATGGCGAGATCAATCCAACGGTGAAAGAATTGGTACAAGAAGGTCTCAAGTCCGACAATCAGGCAGTGGAAATGATTCAAGACATTTTGAAGGCGGCGAGTCTCAAGAGTGGTAAAATCGATTTACATTTTGAGTCGACCGACCTCGTGCCTCTGGTGAAGGAAATTGCTGACTCACTCACAGAAACAGCCAAAGAGAAGGGTTTGGAATTAAAGGTGAATATTCCTGTCGAGTCCGTCTGCGTGAGTGTTGATAAGATGCAATTTTCGCAAGTAGTCAAAAACCTGATCGACAACTCTATTCGTTATACCGAAAAGGGAAGTGTCACGGTCAGTCTCGACACTCTGAATCCGAGAATCAAAAAACTCTCACCAAAAGCGATTATCACCGTCAAAGATACTGGCATTGGGCTGTCCGAAGCCGACCGCAAGGTACTCTTTACCGAGGGTG
>Ga0172379_10010429_pt1 | contig 11246 bp, 14 predicted proteins | sample GrowelOW334metaG_FD_119756 | JGI IMG/M metagenome (GOLD analysis project Ga0172379, IMG submission 119756) | Groundwater microbial communities from an aquifer near a municipal landfill in Southern Ontario, Canada - Groundwater well OW334 metaG | ecosystem: Environmental > Aquatic > Deep... | reverse complement strand
CTAGGTAAGCTGGACTGCCTGGACTTCCGTTAAAGGAGCGCAAACGAAATGAAGCCCTCCGATGGCCCCAAGGTTGCGCAGCTCTGTTCGGATCGGATTGAGACACTCTGCTGCGTAAGCGTTCAGCGCTGGCATCGCCCCCGGTTGGCGCTGAATTTTCCGGAGCTGTGGCGACCGGGGCCGGCTGATTCAAGAGGCGATGCTGCAAAGTGCAGTCAGGTTGCGCGCATGATGCTTCCAGCTGTCGCATTTGGCCTAGCAGGGAACTTCGGATCGTTAATTACTAGGCTGCGACGCCGAGTTTGAAAGTAGATTTGAGCCTTGCCGCGAATTCTGCTGGAGGAACCGTAATCCGAGCCTGGAATTTTGATTGTCTCCGCCGCAGTCACGGCCCATTCGTCAGGCGCTTCGCCGGATGTGGCGCGCGGGTGTAGACTAAATACACTAACGGCATTGCTTTTTTGGAGGGTGTTCCGTGGCTATTTCTGCGCTAGGAACCGGGTTGTCGGGTTTGCAGTCGTTTCAGCGGGCTGTGGATATCACGGCCAATAATGTTGCGAACAGCAACACGGCGGGCTTTCGACCGCAGACGGCGCAGTTTCGTGAAAGCACGCCGGTGGGGAGCGGTGTTACCGTTTCCGGTAGTTCGGCCGGAGCGGGCAGCCGTTCTGATCCAACCGCGCCCAGCGGCACCGATTTGACCAACGAGCTGGTCAATTTAGTGGTTTATAAAGCCAGCTTTCAGGCGTCGGCCAAAGTTGTAAAAACCGCGGATAGTCTGCTCGGCTCGCTGCTGGATACGAAAAGCTAGCAGGGCAATTCCGGTATCTGATTCCGAGTGATCGGCTTGGCCGATTCGCTGCTGGCGCGACAGGTGGCCAGTATGACAATGGGCGTTCGACCGCCGTTGTTCAGCCGCTGCATTGATTCCAATACAAGGCTGGAAAGTCACAAGTATTCATAGGCTTATAAGAAGGCCCAACGTTTCAGCTGATGGTCTAATTTGGGCCGCATCGATCCGGCAATCGGCGATGCTGAATTGTTAGTCGCGGTCCGCGCCGAGAATCGGTAGGCTGCTCGGCGATGATCACCCGCAAAATCGTACACGTCGATATGGATGCGTTTTACGCGTCGGTGGAGCAGCGCGACGAGCCGAGCTTGCGCGGCAAGCCGGTGGTCGTGGCGTGGCGTGGCGCGCGGTCCGTCGTGTGTGCGGCTTCGTACGAGGCGCGGCGGTTTGGCGTGCGCTCGGCGATGCCAGCGGTGCGGGCCGAGCGGCTGTGCCCGCAGGCGGTGTTCGTGCCGCCGGATTTTGCCCGCTATCGCGCGGTATCGCGGGCGGTGCGGGAGATTTTCCTTAAACATACCGAGCTGATGGAGCCGTTGTCGCTCGATGAGGCGTATCTCGACGTCACTGAAAGCCGCTCCGGGCTGGATTCTGCGACGGCGATTGCCGAAGCAATTCGGGCCGAGATCCGCGAGCGTCTTGCGCTGACGGCGTCTGCCGGCGTGGCGCCGAATAAATTCCTGGCGAAGATCGCGTCTGACTGGCGCAAGCCAGATGGCTTGTTCGTGATCCGTCCGCGCGATATCGAAGCGTTCATGCCGGCGTTGCCGGTGGCACGGCTACCCGGCGTCGGCAAGGTGACGCAGGCGCGTTTGGCCGAACTCGGCGTTGAAACGGTCGCCGACCTTCAAGGTTTGCCGTTGCTGCAGTTGGAACAGCGTTTCGGCCGCTACGGCCAGCGCTTGTTTGAACTCGCGCGCGGCATCGACGAACGCCCGGTGCAGCCGGACCGGCCAACGCAGTCGATTTCTGCCGAAGATACTTTCGCTACTGATGTCCCGCTATCCGCCCTGGCGCCGACAATTACCCGCCTTGCCGAGAAAACTTGGACCGCCGCCGGTAAGACGGCGCGCACCGGGCGCACCGTGGTGCTAAAGCTCAAAACCAGCGATTTTCGCAACCTTACCCGCAGCTACACCCCGAATACGCCGCCGGATTCGGCCGCAGAACTCACGCGGATTGCACAAAGCCTATGCGAGCGCGTGGCCCTGGGCCCGGAAACCCGCTATCGCCTTGTCGGCGTCGGCCTGCATAATTTTCACGAGCCGGATGAGGCCGGGCCGCAGGCCAGTTTGTTCGGGCAGGATGATTAAGCGCCGCGGACTTGCGTCCGCTGCTTTCGGCGGTTGACACTGGCGCGGCTGAACTACTGAAACTGAGGCATAGATGAGCAATCGTATCGTTTGGGTTGATATTCCGGTTGGCGATCTTGATCGTGCCATCGCGTTTTATTCCGCCGTTGTCGGCGACCGCGTAACCAAAGAAGGCGGCCCCGGTTTTAGCTTCGGCTTGTTGCCGCATGACGGCGGCGAAGTGGGGGGCTGCTTATATCTGCCGCAAGAAGCCGATAACGCGCCGTCCAAGATCGGGCCGCTGGTGTATCTCAATGTCGATGGTCGGCTCGACGACGCGATCCAAGCGGTGTTGTCCGGCAACGGCCGCCTGTTGCAGGCCAAGCACTCAATCGGCCCGCACGGCTGGCGCGCGGTGGTGCTCGACAGCGAAGGCAACCGCGTTGCGCTGCATTCGCAGACGCCGTGATGGCACGTTTGCGACGGTCTAGGCGCTAGGTTTTGGCGAACGCCCAAACCGTGCTGATCAAGCCCTTGCGGATTTCGTAGACGACGGCAATTTCCACCGGCTGCTCAGCGATGCCCAAAATTCGCTCGTGATCGATCACGGTATTGCCGAGTACCATGCGGCTGAGAATTTCCGCGTACAGCCCAGGTTTATTGAAGCGCTGTTCGGCATAAAACGCCGCAAACGCTTTTTTGCCAACTAGCGCCGGTTCGGTGGCTGGCGGCCGGAAAACGCGAATGTCCGCGCTATAGAGCGCGACAAACCGCTCCAGATCGCGGGCGTTGTAAGCCGCTACTTGTGCTTGAACGATTTCTAACGCGCCCATTGGCTGCTTCTCCGATAATCGTTGGCCGCCGAGCAGTTAGCGTGAACGCTGTGCGGCGGCGGCGCCGCACGGCCAGTCGTGACCGGCGTTGGCTTAGCGACTCAGCGCGTACAGCACTTTCTCGCCATGCCATTCAAAGACAATGCCTTCCGGGACGATTTCGGCGATGCGCGGGCCTTCGGCGAGGGCATCGCTTTCGTGATAACGCTTGCCGTTGACGATAACGAAGCGGCTTTGCGGATTATCGTTATACACGTGCACGTCGACAGTTAACGGCGGGAACTCGGCGCGGAAATTCGGCGGCATTTCTTTAAATTGGCGCAGCGCCTCCAAGCGCTGCCCATGTTCTTGAGCGGCTGCCGTGGCACGCGGTGGCGCGGGCTCGAGCGGGGTTGTCAGCGCGTTATGCACGGCAGCATCGGCCGCTTCCGCGGCAGTTTGTGGCGGCTCGATTTTGATCGTCTTCACCGCGGCATCGGCGGCTACCGCAGATTCCAACGCTGCGCTCGGCGCCGGTGCCGGTTGCGCGACCGGTGCGGGCGGTGGTGCGACGGGCGCCGGGGCGGGTTCAATTTCTGCGGCGGCTGCCGGCGGCGTGCCCGTAAGATCGTCGAGGGAAGTGATGTTCGAGCCGTCCTGAATCCGCGCTTCGCGCCGGGCCTGCTCGTACGCGGCTTCGCTCCAATTGCTCGGCGGCGCTTCGGCAACGGCTGCGACGACCGGGGGTGGCGCTGGAGCGGCCACGGCCTGCGCTGGTGCGACGGGCACGGATGGTCGGCTCAAACTGTAGCCAACATATCCAGCGACCGCGGCGATGACGACGAACCCTGCCGCGATCAACAGCCAGCGTTGGCCGGGGCGCTCTTCATAGACCGGCGGTGGCGGCGCGACTTCATCGAGCGCGGCCGGCGCTTGGCCGAGCGTGCGCTCGCGTTCGGCGCGCTTCAGCGCGTCGAGGATGTAGCTCATGGCGTGACCTCTAACGTCGGCGTATCAGTGCGGCGCGAGACGTCTGACAATGCGATCAAGGTTCGCGTATCGGCGAAGCCGGTGGCGTCGAGCCCGCGTGCGGCTTGGAAGCGGATGAGCTGCGCCCGCAGTTCCGGTCCGAAGTTGGTCGGTAGCGGGCCACTGAGTTTTTTACCCTCTGATTTCGCCAACGCGATACGGAGCCAAGTGATGGCGTCACCGGTCGACTTCGGCCCGATTTCCTTAACCGGAATTTCGGGCTCCCAAAGCAGCAGAAACTGGCCGTTCCAGAGGGGGTCGATACGCTGCAACGGCATGCGTAGCGCACCGCTGGCGGTCTGTAGTTGTACGGCATCGCCGGCCAGCTGCCGCAGTAGCACGAATTGCTGGCGGCCATCATCTTGCGTCAGCGTCAAAATCGCCGGCCGGTTCATATGCCGGAGATCGTCCCAGTTTGCATAACCCTTGTAGCACTCGAGTTTGCTACGGCTAAGCGCAGCGCAAACATTTTCGCCGCGCGGGATGTCAAGCTGCGGCTGCCAAAGGCCGATCAGCGTTTCCATGACATTGGCGAGTGGCTGCGCCGATGCCCGTAGCGCGCCAACACCAGCATCAAGCGGCGGGCCGCTATCGTCGATTCGTGGCTCGGCGCTGGCTGGCGGCGTCACCGCCGCTTCCACGGCTGGCGCCGCAACTGGCGGCGTTGGCGCAGGCGCTGCGGCGGTAATCGCGGCGCGATTATTCAGCGCTTGATTCAGCAAAACGCCAGCGATCACCAGCGCCGCGACGGCGAGCGCGCCTTCAACCCACGACAACGGTAGTTTCTTGCTGAACAGCTGGCTGAAGCCCTGCCACGCGCTGACTTTTTTCTGCACCGCCGCGCCAAATACTTCGACTGCGGCTTGATCGACAATCGCCGGCGTCACCGCGCGGTAACCCTTGGCGTAGGCGCCGAGCAGCGAGCGGTCACAGATGATGTTGATCTGCCGCGGAATGCCGCGCGCGTAGCGATGCACGCGGTACATCGCCGCTTCTGAAAATAAGTCTGCTGCGCCGCCAGCGACGTGCAGCCGGTGGCCGATGTAGCGCATGGTTTCGGCTAGCGTCAGCGGCGTTAAATGAAAGCGCGCGGTGATGCGGCTGCTGAGTTGGCGTAAATCGGCACGGCCGAGCAGTTCGGTGAGTTCCGGCTGGCCGATCAACATGATGCGCAGAAGCTTCTCTTTATTCGTTTCCAGATTGGTCAGCAGCCGCACCTGCTCGAGCACCGACTGCGGCAGATTCTGCGCTTCGTCGATGATCAGCACGGTGCGCCGGCCGGCCGCGTGGGATTTCAGCAAATGCTCGTTCAGCGCATCGACCAGCGTTTTGATCGAACCGCCGGGCTGCACGGCTTCCGGCGGATAGGCAACGCCGAGTTCGTCGCAGATCGAGGCCACAAACTCCAACTCGCTCTGGCGCGGGTTGTGGATCATCGCGATGTCGACGTTCGCTAGCTTCTGCGACAACAACGTGCGGATGATCGTGGTTTTGCCGGTGCCGACTTCGCCCGTCAGCTGGACAAAGCCGCCGTACTGGCCGGTGCCGTACAGCAGATGCCCGAGCGCTTCCTGATGGCGCGCACTCAGATACAAAAATGCGGGGTCAGGCGCGATCGAAAACGGGGGTTCGCGGAGGTGGTAGTGCGCGGCGTACAAGGGTTGGCGGCAGGCGTTTGTCAGCAGAGCTTACGAGTATAACGAACCCGATGCCCGCGCCGAGCCCCGTGCGATGATCTCAGCCTACGCGAGCAGCATATCCACGTGCCAGATGCCGTCTTCGAGATACGGCTCGGTCTGGGTAATAAAGCCGAGGCTGGCGTAAAAGCGCTCCAACCGGTGCTGGGCACCAATCAAGATCGGCGCCTGCGGATAACGCTGGCGGCAGATCGCGATGCTTTCCTGCATTAAGGCGCGGCCGAGCTGCGTGCCGCGCGCCGCGTCGGCAACGACAACACGGCCGATCGAGGCTTCCGGGTATTTCAGGCCGGGCCGCAGCAGGCGCGTATACGCCAGCAGCGTTCCGTCTTCAGCGTAGCCGCAGAAGTGCTCGCAGTCAGGATCTAAGCCATCCATGTCTGGAAACACGCAGTTTTGCTCGACGACAAAGATCTGACTGCGTAACCGTAGCGCAGCATAGAGCTGATCGTTATTCCACTCGTTCCAGCGGAATAACTGCCAGCGCACGGCCGGCGGCGTTGAATCCGGCGACATTAACGACTCCGTGCCTTAAGCCTGAGCGGGCTAGTGCCGGACGACTGCGTGCCAGCCGTGTAGATCAACGCGTGCATGCCGACTCAATTATTCAGCAGTGCGTCAACTTTCGCGGCGCAGATGAAGTCGTTCTCCGACAAGCCGTTGATCGCGTGCGTCCAAAACAATACGCTGCAGAGCTTGTAGCTGAAGCTGATGTCCGGATGGTGATCTTCGTTGATCGCGATATAAGACACCGCGTTGACGAACGCCAACGTGCGGAAATAGTTCTTGAACTCGAACGTGCCGGTGATCTGCTTGCCATCGGCGCTCAAGCGCCAGTGATCGCCGAGTTTGGCGAGCAAGGTTTGCGCTTCATCGGTGCTTAGCGGCTTGGTGCCGCCTTCGCACGGCACGCAGCGCCGTTCGCTGAGTTTGGGGGAGGTATTGGTCATGGCGATTCCTAAAATTTAGACGCTAACTATCAGGGCGCGGCGCGCATTTTCAACGCAGCGCCTGATCGAGATCCGCTTTTAGATCGACGAGGTCTTCGACCCCGACCGAAAGCCGGCACAAGGTGTCGCCGATGCCGAGCGTGGCGCGGATTTCGGCCGGGATGCTGGCGTGCGTCATCAGCGCCGGATGTTCGATCAAACTTTCGACGCCGCCCAAGCTCTCGGCCAGCGCGAAGATCTGGCAGCGTTCGAGAAAGCGCTGCGCCTCGGCTAAGCCGCCTTTCAGCTCGATCGAAATCATGCCGCCGAAGCCGCCGCGCATTTGCGTTTGTGCCAGCGCGTGCTGCGGGTGCGAGGCCAGGCCCGGGTAGTAGACGCGCGCCACTTTCTCGTGGTTTTCCAGCCACTGCGCCAGCGCCAGCGCGTTTTCGCAATGTCGCTGCATGCGCAGCGCCAGTGTTTTTACGCCGCGCAGCGCAAGGAAGGCATCAAACGGCCCGGCTACCGCGCCGACGGCGTTCTGCAGAAACGCGAGCTTTTCCGCCAGCTCGGCATTATTGCCAACGACGGCGATGCCGCCGACCATGTCGGAATGGCCGTTCAAGTATTTGGTCGCTGAATGCATGACCAGATCGAAACCCAGTTCCAGCGGCCGCTGCACATACGGGCTGGCGAAGGTGTTATCGGCCGCGGCCAACACGCCGTGACGTTTGGCAATCGCCGCAATGGCGGCGAGATCAGCCAGTTTCAGCGTCGGATTGGTCGGCGTTTCCACCCAGATCATTCGCGTTTGCGGCGTGATCGCGGCTTCGATGTTCTCAGGCTTGGTCATATCGACATGGCTGAACGTCAGCCCAGCCGACTTTGCCCGCACCCGGGCAAACAAACGATACGTACCACCATAAACGTCGTCGCTGGCGATGACATGGGCACCGGGTTCCAGCAGATCTAAGATCGTTGATGTTGCCGCCAAGCCGGATGCAAAGGCGAAGCCGCGTGTGCCGCTTTCCAAATCTGCGACGCAGCGTTCGTAAGCGAAGCGCGTCGGGTTCTGGCTGCGCGAATACTCGTAGCCCTGGTGCACGCCGGGGCTGGATTGCACGTACGTCGATGTGGCGTAGATCGGCGGCATGATCGCGCCGGTGCTCGGGTCTGGGCTTTGCCCGGCATGAATGACGCGCGTTGCGAAGCCTGCACGATTTTCTGAAGTCATTGGATTATTTGATTTTTCTGTGGCCATGGTAAGCGGCTAAAAATTTTTCGATGGCACACAGTACACAGAAAATAAAGCGCTTGCTGTGCCGGCAAACGCTGTCCTGGTATTCAAGCCGTGCCTGCCGCGCAAGTATTTGCCAGCAAAGCGAAAGGCGCGCCCTGAGCGTGAATTGCGCGCAGATCGGATCGCCTATTTCGTTGAAGGGGCCGTAGATCTGGCGGCTGCGGCTGGTGGAGGTCCGTCAATATTCGCCTAGTTCTCAGGCAAAAAAACGGCGCCGTTAAGGCGCCGCTTGGGTCGAGGCAGTGCCCGCTACTGCTTCTTCGCTGGCTCGGCCGGTGCGGGTTCGTCGTCGTCCGGCACGACAAAATCTTCGGGCGGCGGGTTGCCATCGTAAACGAGGCTTTGACGGCGCTGCAGAAAGGCAGTCCGGATGAACAGATAGCGGTCGAATTGCTCGTCGAGGATGCGGTCGGTACCGAGCAAGCCAGCGCGGAAGTTGACCACGTTCAGGAACTGCGAGCCATAGCGCAGCGGGTCTTGGCCGCCGGGCAAGTAGAACGTGAACTGCGTTGGCATATCGACGATGAAGCCGGTGAAGTCGCGGGTATCGCTAGGGCCGAGTAGCGGCAGCATCAGATACCAGCCTTCGCCGACGCCCCAGTAGCCGAGCGTCTGCCCGAAGTCTTCGGTGTGCGGCGCGAGGCCGACTTCGCTGGCGACATCGAACAAGCCGCCAAGGCCGGCGACGGTGTTCAGCAACAAGCGTCCGAGGTTGACGGCGGACTGCTTAAATTTGAGCTGAAACAGGGCATTGACGATGTTGCGCGGTTCGTCGAGATTGTCGAACACATTGGTGACGTCGGTGCGCGCGGGCTCCGGCACCACGTATTTGTAAGCGCGAGCGACCGGCTTTAGTGCGTATTTGTCGGCTTTATCGTTAATCGTGAAAACGACGCGGTTAACCGGCTCTAGCGGGTCCGCCGGGTTGTCTGCCGGATGGTGCGCGCAACCGCCGAGCAGCAGCGCCAGCGCGACGAATGAGCTTCCGTAAGCGAGCTTCATGGCGATCCCAATCCCTTTTGTCTTATTGAGCAGTGTCTGTAAACCGGAGTACCGGATCGAGACCGAAAAAACGCGCTAAGTCCAACACTTGTGGCGGCGCGTTGTGGATATTTAATTCTAAGCCGCGCGCGCGGGCGCGGCGGGTTAATTCGAGCAGGAATGAAAGCCCGGCGGAATCGGCGCGGCTGACTTCGCCGAGGTCCACCGGCAGACTCGCCAACAACGTGTCCGCTTGCGGCAGTAACGCTGGAATATTGGCAAGCGTTAGCTCGCCGTGCAGGATGGCAGCCATCAGCGAGTGCTCGCTTAGCCCGGCTTTTTGTCTTTGCTGGCGTCTTTGTCGTCGCGGCCGTCGGAAACGAACTCGCCGTTTTCCATGCGGGCGATAACTGCGTCGAGGCTGGTTTTCTTAATTTCCGAATTCAGCTGCGTGCGGAAATTGGTGATTAGGGAAATGTCTTCGACGACGATATCGTAGATTTTCCAATCATCCTTCGCGACATGAACGCGGAAGCCGATCGCGTAGGCCTTCCCGGTATCGCGGCCGAGTTTGGTGTTAACCAGCGCGTCGGTGCCATTTTCCTGCAGGCGCGGCGGCAGCCATTCGATTTTGACCGAGTTGTAGTTGTCGAGCATCGCGTTGGCGTACGAACGCATCAGCATGTTTTTAAATGCGTCGGCGAAGCGGCTGCGCTGCTCGGCGGTTGCGGTACGGTAGTTCGTCGCCAAGACCAGTTTGGTGATGTACGGCACGTCGAAGCGCGGCACCACGACGTCGTCCACCGTTTTATAAAATTTCGCCGAATCAGCGCGATAATCTTTGTAGTTGTCTTTGATCAGCGTTTGCAGTTGTTCGGTTGCGGTTTTCAACGCGGTGTCCGGGGCGCCAGTATCGGCGTACGCTGCCGTGCTCAGCAGCAACGCTGCTGCAATCGCAAAAATTCGTTTCATGAACATGCGCTACTCCTTGAATAGGTGAAGTTTAGCGGGCCGACGGCGCGGCTGCGGCGTCGGTGTCTTTCTTCGCATCCTTTTGCGTGAACGAGGTTAGGAATTGACCGATCAGGTTTTCCAGTACCAGTGCTGACTGCGTAAATTTGATTTCGTCGCCGTTCTTTAGAGCGGTTTCATCGCCACCCGGTTCCAAGCCGATGTACTGCTCGCCGAGCAGGCCGGCGGTCAGAATCTTGGCGTTGGAATCCGCCGGGATGCTGTTATAGCTGCCGTCGATATCCAGTGCGACAACCGCTTGGAAGGTGACGGGATCAATGCTGATGCCGCGCACGCGGCCGATGCGGACGCCAGAGAGTTTCACCGCCGAACCGGCACCGAGGCTGCCGGTGTTCTCGAATTTGGCGATGACTCTGAAACTGGTGCCGCTATTGCCAATTTTATCGAGGCTGGCTACGCGCATCGTCAGTATGAACACGGCTGCGATTCCCAGGCAGACGAAAAACCCGACCAGTATCTCTAACGATCTTGTATGCATTGCGTTTACTCGAGCCGACGTAGTGTCAGCGGAACATGAAAGCGGTGAGAACGACGTCTAGCGCCAAAATCGCGAGCGAGGAAATAACGACGGTTGAAGTTGTCGCCCGTGATACGCCCTGCGAGGTCGGCGCCGCGTGGAAACCTTGATAGACAGCGATCCAGCTGACGGCGACGCCGAACACGGTGCTTTTGATCAGCATGTCGCGGATGTCGCGGCCGTGCATCGCGTTGTGGATCTGCGCCCAATACGAGCCGGCGTCAACATTGAGCAATTCAACGCCGACGGCGTGGCCGCCGGCGACGCCGATCGCCATCATCGTAAAAATCGATGCCAGCAACGGCATCGCGATAATGCCGGCGATAAAGCGCGGTGCGACCACGCGGCGCAGCGGATCAACGGCCATCATCTCCATGCCGGAGAGCTGGTCGGTGGCTTTCATCAAGCCGATTTCCGCCGCCAACGCCGAGCCTGCACGGCCGGCAAACAGCAACGCTGTGACGACCGGCCCAAGTTCGCGCACGATCGCCAGCGCGACCAGCACGCCGAGGCTGGACGCCGCGCCGAAGCTGGACAATGTGCGATAACCCTGCAGCGCCAGCACCACGCCGATAAAGCTGCCAGAAATAGCGATGATGATCAGCGATAGCACGCCGACTGAATACAGTTGCTGCGCGATCAAGCGCGGCCGCAGTAGCGCTGCCGGCACCGCGCCGAATATTGAGAATAGGAATAGCGTGGCCTCGCCGAGGCCGCGCAGGAAATTGCTGACGATCAACCGCAGGTTCTTCATGCGCCGAGCAAGTCCGTGGCGTAGCTGGCGGCAGCTTTGTAATGGAACGGCACCGG
>Ga0172379_10010428_pt1 | contig 11248 bp, 16 predicted proteins | sample GrowelOW334metaG_FD_119756 | JGI IMG/M metagenome (GOLD analysis project Ga0172379, IMG submission 119756) | Groundwater microbial communities from an aquifer near a municipal landfill in Southern Ontario, Canada - Groundwater well OW334 metaG | ecosystem: Environmental > Aquatic > Deep... | reverse complement strand
GCGGACTCGATGTCGTAGCCGGCGGCGCAGTCGGTGGCGCAGTCGATGGCGAAGTCCGTGGCGCAGTCGATGGCGCAGTCGATGGCGCAGTCGGTGACGCAGTCCGTGACGCAGTCGGTGGCGCAGTCCGTGGCGCAGTCCGTGGCGCAGTCCGTGGCGCAGTCCGTGGCGCAGTCGATGGCGCAGTCGATGACGCAGTCGGTGGCGCAGTCGATGGCGCAGTAAAAACCGCCGTTGATATTGCAAAAAAAGCCGGAGTCACTCTAGCTTGGCACTGGTGGCTTGGTGGTCAATTCTGGGTTGGAGGATGGGGTTGGGGCAATGCGTTTGTAAATTTCTTCTTTGATATCTGCAAGCTCAAACTCTCCAAAGACATCATGGAACGAGCTGAGGCGTATCGTAAAATCAATGAATCCGTAAACTATATCTGGCCCAATTCTGACTTCGTTATTGTCTGTGATCGTCCAAAACATATTCTGCGAGATGCAGATGGCCGACTTCACTCTACCGAACAAAAGGCTATTGAGTATAAGGACGGTTACGGTCTCTACATGATCCATGGCGTTAAGTTCACGGAAGAACAGTTTAACAAAGCTAAAAACGCTTCGGTAGCGGATATTCTCGCTTGGGAGGACATTGACCAGCGTTCCGTCCTACTCCGTGAACGCCCGATTGAATCTTTGCTAGAGAATGTGGATAAAAAGCTGATTGATAAAACGGATGAGTGCGGAGGCTACGAACTATGGGAGCTTGATTTAGAGGGCGTAGGGAAAACGCGAATCTTGAACTACAAGAGCTGGTCTACTGAAAAGCCTTATGTAAAGTTTGTGCCTTCTGATTCCAGAAATGCACTTGAGACCGTGGCTACGCTTCGTCACCAAACCGTTGAAGAACTAAGAGAATCCAATAAGTCCTAATATGAAGAAACTCGTTAATAATCACGGCGATCTTATCTTGTATCCGATCAAAGCAATCAAGCCGCCTAAGACCGCGATGAAAGCATTGCTACACGTCCTACAGGATAGCGGGGCAACAGGGAACCGCCACGAGATTGTTTCAAAGAAAGAGCCAATCTATCGTTGGACGAAAGACGGGAAAGAGTACATCTCCTGTGCCAAGGACTATACGATTCGACACGTCGGTGGAGACTGCGAACACGGTAGCCAGCCCGTGCAAGCCGGAACCCGTGAAGTCATGCACGAAATGGAGCATGATCCGTGGAAGAACGAACTACGAATAGTCATTGATTAAGGCGAACGAGCCATCGAGAGATGGCCGTCGCTGGTGGGAATTGACAGCAGGGGAAACTGTGGATTCCACGCCAGCGGCGTAAACAAGACTGCATAGTTTACGCCATGTTCTTTCGCCTTTTTAGGCAAGCGACCTGATCCTCTTAGATCAGACTCGCCGTGGGTAATATGAGTAGATAGATTAATAGAACTATCTAAGACACGCTCGGTGCAAGCCCGAAAATTATCCACGGCGGCGTAGAAATACGTCCGCTACAACGTTGAGAACGACCTCTCCAAGCCCTTAAAAGCTTGGGGGATCGTGATGGGTGGTGAAAAACGTCAAGACGTAATGGTTTACGAAGGACGCGTTGAGTCAAAAGCCATTATCCAGTCACTCGGATCTCGTTTAGCGACGAGGGTAGGAGAGACAGAGGCTCAACGTCATCACCCTCCATCACGGCCTCTCGACGAGAGGGGTCTAGGTATAGTTGGCGGAAGAAACAGGTTTACAGGCCAGAGCAGGAATTGAACCCTGACGAGGGATAAACTGCTCCCCAACCACAACGGGTTTTGCTTGCGTAAGCAGTCACAACCCGCCAAATAACGCCGTAAACGTATGTAGACGCTAGGATTGGGCATCTACCTTTGTGGGTGTCTGGCATTTATCCGAGGAGCAAAGGCCAGCGAAGCTCCATGTGTGGTGATATGACGAAACTCCATGCCCTATACCCGCTCTCGCTCTGTTCATCAGGGCGGATGCCGCCTTTGCTTCATTGAAAGATGGAGAACGGGCGGTATGATCACACACCAAGAATATCGCTCTGCTTGTGAACGGGCAGACGCTAAAATGAAAGAGAAGAATGGACACACGTTTGTGACAATCTTAAAGACTCGCTGTCGTTATTGCGGTCGAAGTCCAAAGGCTAAAGGAACTTGCGGACAATGGTTTCAAACATTCCTAGACCTGTTAGGCGTGGAATTGCAAACCCCTTCCCCCAAATAACTATGTTCCACGTCAAAGGCTACTTCCCTAAATCATAAGAGGAATTGATATGAAACGAGAAATTAAATATAGAGTTTGGTTCAGCAATGAAAAAGAGATGCGTGAAGTCGCCATGCTTCGCTGGGAGAATGATAAGTTAGTTCGCGTCGCTGGCTACTGGAAAGGCGCGAAAGACAATGGTTGGACAGATTTCGACCCAGAAAATAGCAACAACGTATTGATGCAATTCATCGGCCTCAAAGACGACGCGCCAACGGAAGATGAGAGAACTAATCTCTCCAAAGAGTGGCACGATCACTTTAATGCCCTCATCCGAGACATGACGGCAGCAGGTTCCATTCCAAAGAGTGAAGCGAGACGACGTATCTTAAAGTTGTCAGAAATGGCCGCGATGCAACTAAAAGACGACGCGGTTAATCAAGATAAATAATATGTATAGCCAAAATCAGGACTTTTCAAAGATACTTCAACGCGCATTTGAGGATGCGCTGAACAAGGCCGCCGAAGAAGAATTTGAGGAGGCAAAAAAGAGGCTCGACCGTAGAAAAGACGAGATTATCGCCTCCATCACACTAACGATGATGAAACACGTCTCAATGATAGAAGCGGCTGATCGGCTGATAATCGAGGTAAAAACGAATAATTTATGATGTCGATTCAAGAGATTAAAGCGTTGAGAGATGGTGGAGACGAGTGGCTCGCAAATATAACAGAATTAGACAAAATGAGCGGGCTTAAAGCCGAGGGCGGCCGTTTCTACTGCGGGATTCATCGAGAGATGTTGACGGAAACTGTACAAGACCTTTGCGACACCGCCATTGCTCTTGCAGAGGAAAACGAGAAGCTGAAGAAGGAGGCAAAAAGGCCAAAGATTAAAGATATGATTGCGTGGCTTAGAGGCCTTAAGGTAGAAGGCAGAGATAACAGGAAGGAACTTTGGTACTTCAAAGGAGCGCTATCACGAGCCGTTTCAGCTCTGATGGATTTAGACAGGGCCAGAAACGAACTTGACAGATCACTTAAACCACCTAAATCAGACACCTAAACAATAATTGTATGGACAAAATTACAATCGAAGTAACCGATCTTTCAAAGGTTTCCGACGGTTATCATACTATTGCTGAGGTTTACGAACACCGTATCCGACTTTGGATTGCGCCCTGTAAAGAAATTGCTAAACGCGGCGGTGAAAGCTCTGCCGAGAACGTGTGGCGTTCTAAGGTTCATTCAGATGGTAGTTCTTACGAGGGTTGGTTCTTACTCGCCATTGGAAGCGGAAAGGGTGAGCAGAAATCATACCATATTCCGCTTAGCTACTGGGATGAAACGGAGTTCGCGTTCACCTATGAGAAAGCCCCAGAGTTTGACGGGCATACATCATCTGATGTTTTGGAGCGCTTGAAGTTTCTATGACCAACCAATCCCCAAGGCAGGAGGTTTGGGAGAATGCGAATAAGCCCAGTAATTTCACTCCTTGTTAAGAAGCTCCTAACCCAATAACGATGTGAATGGTATGAGTATAGAGGTAATGCCAGAGAATACGGAGGTAACACTTGAATCGCTAAAAAAATTACGAGCAGAACGCCCTACGCTGGATATGCGTATCGTAGATTTTGCTATTTTACAGGCAGAAAAAGTTGAAGTGATGGAGAGTGAGTTGCGAAGAACCTGTCAACAAGAAATTATTGATTTTCTTGATTACGTTGGTGGTAAGATGAACCCCGATAATTTTAGTGATCTTCACGATGCTCTGGCGTATCAATGGCCTGATGCCGTTGAAGAATGGAGACAGCTTAATGCCTAACATGCCCTCCACACTATCGCTAGAAACATCACGCAAGCTGGAGAAGCTGATTGGGAAAGTGGAGACGGAGCTAACATATGAAAGGATTACAGATAGAGACTCTGGAGAATGGCTATCTTGGGAGATATTAAGAACGCCGTTTAGTGATGAAGTATGTAAGCACTTCAAGTTAAAACACGAACAGCACCCTGCGCCATCATTTTCCGAACTCATCCGCCTCTTGCCTTTGATTGGGGAGAAGAAAGAGTGGGCTGTCTACAGAATCACCTTCTCAAAAGGCCGAGAGCAAACCGATATCGGAGATGCAGGACTATACGCTGGGGAACTTGCTAATATGTTTATGTCCGCCCCAACTCCAGAGGATTGGATGAGGCAGGTAGATGAGTATTTAATCAAGATTTTATAAATATATTATGAAAGGCGAATACCTGCTCATCTGCAAGAAGTGTAAGGTCAAGTTCAAGGACACGATGCCTGTGGATTTGTGCGAGTATTGCTTGATGAACCGAGTAACGCATGAGCCAGCCCGTATGATTAAACGGGAGATAGACTCTTGGCTCGATGATTCACCGATGGTAGCAGAATACCTTAACGATGGATGGGAACCGTATGCTGTCACTGGTACTGGTAATAACACGACTATCCATTTCCGTCGTCAGATTCCCCAAGAGGAATAAAGGTGACCGGAGAGCGCAAGGCTTGACGCATATTCCAAAACCTGATCAAAACTGCTAACCTGTAACGGTAACTTCACATTTCGCCCTCGTTTAGAGCCGAGGGAGGCAACGATTACGACCCGTCCCAACGTAATCCATCCAAGGGGGCTATCCTGCCAATCCGAAAGGTTTGTCAGGTGCTCTAACACTTGCTGACTACCGTTAAAAAGTAGGGAGCAGGATAGTTGCCTTGGGTGGATTTATGTATCAAAAAACCGCTTGGATCGTTAGATATGCACACGTGGCGAAACTGGTAACCGCAACGCACTTGAAATGCGTCATCCTGGCGGATTTACGGGTTCGAGTCCCGTCGTGTGCAGACCTAACGATCTAAACGGTCTTAAAAGGGCTAAAAAACACGCTATTGACGACGTTGCGCTAGCGCGTCCGAATCATAGCCGGATTATAACACAAGGGTAGGACATTCTTGTCAAGGGCTGTGGAAAGAACGCATTGGCGTTCTTTTTATATACACCTTTACAAAGTTAGAAAATTGCTGTATAAATATTAATGAACAACATTTGTACTCAATACCTAACCAAACTATGGTGGATTATAAGAACTTAGCAAAACAGGCGAGACTTAAGGTTTTACAGATGGTGCATGAGGCAAAAACAAGTCATATAGCCTCAAATTTTTCTATTTTGGACGTCGCTACTGTCCTTTATGAGAATTTAGATAAAAATGATGAGGTCGTATGGTCAAAGGGTTGGGTAGCCGCATCTATTTATTACTTCCTACACAAGCAGGGTAAGATCACGGACGAGCAACTTGCTACTTTCCCCAATGCGCCATTTTTTGGACTCGCAGAGACAACGGTGCCGGGAGTTCACGTAAGCGGTGGATCAATGGGCCACGGCCTTCCTGTATCCGTAGGAATGGCACTGGCCAAGAAACGAGCAGGGGAGCCGGGCATGATTTACTGCATCATGTCGGACGGGGAGCTTAACGAAGGCACTACATGGGAATCCGTGATGGTCGCAGCGCACCACAAACTGGATAACCTCTGCATTATTGTGGATAAGAACGATTGGCAAGCGATGGGAAAGACATCGGAGGTATTGGATTTGGGTGATGTAGCTAAGAAGTTCCATGTATTTGGGTGGGATGCGGCGACTATCAACGGACACTCCTATTCTAAGATTGAAAAGGAGCTAAAACGTGTAAATAAAAATACGCTGACCAAAGGAGAAGATTGGGCAGAAGTGCCATCAGTTATTGTCGCTAATACGATCAAAGGCAAAGGCGTTTCATTTATGGAAAACCATTTGCTTTACCACTACAAGCACGTTGAAAAAGAAGATTACGACAAGGCTGTAGCTGAACTTAACGCGATCTAATATGAGAAAGCCATTCCTTGAAACGCTAACAAAGCTCGCGGAAAGTGACCCTAAAGTAATTTTTATCATTGGTGACGTGGGCTTTAGCTTTGTCGAAGCCTACAAAGAGAAATTCCCTAATCAATTCTTGAACGTGGGTGTTCTAGAACAGAGCATGATGGGTATCGCTGCCGGAATGGCCCGCATGGGCTGGAAGCCCTACGTCTATACCATGCGTAATTTCATTGCATTTAGACCATACGAGCAGGTCAGGAATGATATCGCCTTTGGTAATGCGAACGTGAAGCTATTTGGGGTAGCTGGATCGGCAGCTTATAAGTTCCTAGGCTTTTCGCACAATGTCATTGACGGCGTAGATGGTAGGGAAGACGAGGATATCGAGATGCTAAAACGACTTCCTAACATGAATGTCTACCGACCAAAAACAGAGGAAGAAGCAGTGCAGCTATTTAACGAGGAATACAAGAGAACTGGCCCAGCCTATTTTATAATTTAACTATATGAACGTAAGATTTTTTAGCCCCGGCAGAGACTATAAAAAGTATCAAACGGAGATTAACCGCGAAATGCGCCGTGTCCTTAAAGCCGGTGACCTGATTCTCCGTGGAGACATGGAGAAGTTTGAAAAAAGCCTCGCAGAATATGTAGGCGTAAAACACGCTGTAGCCTTGAATAGCGGTACGGATGCGCTTTATCTTGGCTTACAGCTCATGGGGGTAAAGCCCGGTATGCGCGTGGCCGTGCCTAGCCATACGTTTGTAGCTTCAGCGCAAGAGGTGGCAAAGCTAGGCGCAGAGCCTGTCTTGTATGATATTGATGAGGTAAGTGCTACGAATTGTGATATTCACATGGCTTGCCACATTTCTGGCTATGTTGAGAAAATCCCTGACTTGGGTATTCCTGTCGTTGAAGATGCTTGTCAGGCGTTAGGGGCTATTAAAAATCCTTCATCCGTATTTCAGGCGTGGTCTTTCTATCCGGCCAAGATTCTTGGTGCATATGGTGATGCAGGAGCTTTGACAACCAATGACGATGAGATCGCAGCAGAGGCTCGTGAATTGAGAAACCACTACAAAAAAGACTTTTCAAAGTGGGGTATCAACTCCCGAATGGATAACCTTCAGGCAGCGATCCTGAACGTGAAGATTAAGTATCTTCCGATCACGCTTGCAAAACGAAAGAAGGTGGCTGAAATCTATCTCAAAGCCTTTGAAGGTCTTGAAGACGACGGCAAGGTAGAACTTCCAAAGAACCAAGAAGGCCGTGTCTGGCAGGACTTCTGCCTTAACGCGGATGATAAGCGTGACGCGCTCCATGAGTTCTTGAAGTCTCACGGCATCGAGACGATGAAGAACGAGTACCACTTTCCGATTCAGAAAACTCCAAAGGCTCTTATCTACGAACACTCAACACTTCGTATTCCTTGCAACGAACATCTAAAAATGAAGGAAGTGAAGTACATCATCGAGAAGGTTCAAGAGTTCTATGCTAAAGGGTAAACGTATCCTTGTTGCCGGAGGTGCTGGCTCCATTGGGAGCGAGCTTGTCAGGCAACTAGCAAAAGATAACCAGATATTCGTACTCGACCAAAATGAGAGCGACACTTTCGATTTAACGGAAGAGTTGTCTCAAGAAGGCCACTGGGTAAAGCCCCGTATCGGGGATATCCGAAACAAGGAGACTGTCTATGATCTATTCGCGGACTTCAAGCCACAAATAGTTTTTCAAGCCGCCGCCTACAAGCACGTTTCTCCAATGGAGATGTACCCAGAGGAGGCGATTAGTACGAACATCATGGGGACGTACAATCTACTCCGTGAAGCAAAGAAGTATGAGTGCCTTGAAAAGTTCATCTTCATCTCCACGGATAAGGCCGTTTCTTCCGCCTCTGTCATGGGAGCTACTAAGCGCGTGGGAGAAATCATGGTTAAAAATCAAGGAGGTATTGCCGTTAGGTTTGGCAACGTCATGGGTTCGCGTGGGAGCGTCCTACCTATCTGGCAACGTCAAATCGACCAAGGCAAACCCATTACGATAACGGACAAGAGAATGACGCGGTACATGATGACTATTCCTGAAGCTGTGGGGCTTGTGATCAAGGCCGCAGAAGTAGGGAAGGGTGGTGAGATATTCTGCCTTGAAATGGGAAAGCCCGTAAACGTGTACGAACTAGCTACGGAGATTCTTGGCAAGTCAGGTAGCAATGTGGGTATTAAAGAGATTGGTTTACGCCCCGGAGAAACTTTAGAAGAACGCCTTTGGTTGTCAGAGGAAAAACCGGAAAAAATGGGGGAGTTTTATGTAATTAAATAAATGGACTTTCGCTTCTGCTCTAAATGTGTAATGGACGGAAGTTCCGTAGAATTAGCATTGGACAAAAACGGTGTATGTAATTTTTGCCACATTGCACAGAAGTCTCTCAGAGAGATTGAAGCAGAAAAAGTGAATCTTCCTAAAGTAATAGAGAAGATTAAAGAAGCTGGTAAAAGCAAGAAATATGATGTTCTTATTGGTCTTTCTGGTGGTGTCGATTCTTCTTTCACGCTCCTTAAAGCTGTAGAGTTAGGGCTTAGACCGCTTTGTTTCTCAATAGACAACGGCTGGAACGATCCGAAAGCGGACGAGAATATCATGCGTCTTGTAGAGGGACTCAAAGTGCCGTTCTACAGATACACCATCGACATTAATAAATTCAGAAAACTACAAGCCGCATTCATCAAAGCTGGTTTAGTGAACATCGAGATTCCTACAGACCATATCTTAATGGCTGCAAGCTATGAAATGGCTGAAAAATACGGGATAAAATACATCCTAAGTGGTGGCAATGTAGCAACGGAATCAATAATGCCGCCTAGCTGGTCTTACACGGCCCGTGATCTGGTACATATAAAAGACGTTTACAAAAAAATGATGGGCGAGAACTTGGAAGGTTTGCCTCTTTGTTCTCTCTTAAAGCTCAATTACTACAAGTGGATCAAAGGCATAAAGACAGTCTACCTGCTGGATTACCTGTCTTATAACCGAAACCAAGCTATCAAAGAACTGCAAGATCGTTTTGGGTACACGCCATACGGTGAAAAGCACTGCGAGTCTACCTTTACTGCTTGGTTCCAAAATTTCTACCTCTACCAAAAGTGGGGTATCGACAAGAGGAAGGCGCATCTTTCGTCTGAAATAAACTCAGGCCAAATGACGCAATCGGAAGCTAAAGAGATATTAGCCCACCAGCCTGTATATCCGCATCTAGGTTTAGAGTGGAAAATCAACTATCCGAAACACTCTCATTACGATTTTAAGACGGACGAATGGCTATATAGCGCGATCAGTAAGGTTGTAAGGCTGATCCCGTACAAGTGGCGATCCTAGTATGAAGATTTTTAGTGATTTTCAGACTTCAGTAAGGAAAGCCTTTGATGAGATCGACCCTAACTGGGAATCCTACAATGGAATTGTTATTTGCGGAACGCATACGCCAAAAATTGAAGAAGTCGAGCGTTTGCTAGGTGAAATAAAGAACGCGAGGGATACAAAAACTCCGTTTCTCGGCATTTGTTTTGGCCATCAACTTTGCGCCATTGAATACGCTAGAAATATATTAGGGATCAAGGATGCAACAAGCGAAGAACTAGGAGAAGGGACGCATGTCGTAAAGAAAAGCGGAGCGTTGAAAGTAGGTTTACACGAAGGTGAGAGCTACTGGAATAACTACGAGGTAGCGATCGACGTAAAAAAGCCTGATTTTTTCCTTACGACACAATCGCATCCTGAATACCAAAGCTCGATTGATAGGCCACATCCTTTACTCGTTCAATTTCTCGCTCTATGTCGAAATCAATAAAAGGGCCTTGGTTCCAGCACATCTATAGATACATTTACGACAACCGTGGATACATACATAAAATCCTTTATTTCGGTTCATGGGAAAATATCTGGAAGTATTTTTTGAAATGTCCATTTAACAAACATGCCTTAAATAACGTTCGTTATTGCTGGGTATGTGGAAAAATATATGAATAATTGGCAATGTCGCTGGTCGCCTACACTTGGCAACCTAGAAGCTACCCATCAGGAGATTTGGGGAACTGACGAGTACACGGATCAGAACCGTCCTACCGTTTTCTTTGGTTGCTACTCGTTGAATGATTTTTACGCCATTTGGAGACACAAGGGAGATCGGCATGTCCTTTGGGCTGGATCGGATATTAGACGGCTTGAACCGGGCTACTGGCTCGACGAGAAAGGAGATATTAGGGTCGATTCAAAACCTCTATGCGAATGGTTGAATACCTACTGCACAAACTGGTGCGAGAATGAAGTAGAAGCAAGGAAGCTGGCTGATTGTGGCATCTTTGCCAAGGTACAGCCGTCCTTTCTAGGAGATGTAGATGACTTCCCGCTTTCATTTCAGCCGGGAAATAAGGTATACGCCTCTGTAAGCGGCAATGATTTTGATTTGTATGGCTGGGACAAAATCAACGAACTAGCAAAGCTCAACCCAGAGCTGGAATTTCACCTATACGGGAACACGGTGGCTTGGACTCCCGAAGCCTCAAACATTACGGTACATGGGCGCGTCACAAAAGAACGCATGAACACGGAGATCCAAAACATGCAATGCGGACTTAGAATGACAGAATTTGACGGCTTCTCGGAAGTCTTAGCTAAAAGCGTTCTATGGGGCCAATGGCCGGTGTCGCTAATCGAATATCCGCATATCCTGAAGCCTGAAGAACTACAAGGGATTATCCACAGAACAAAAGCAAATACTGAAGGTAGAAGTTACTACTTAAAGAACCTAAACAAATTTCCTTGGGTGAAAAAATGATATGGAATACAAGATTTTAGAGGAAATGTTTAGGGACGAAACGCCAACAAGCGTGTTTGAAATCGGGTGTGCGAACGGGGGATTATTGAAAGATTTGAAAAGCCATTATCCGAATATCGTAGTGGGCGGAATGGAAATTTCACGAAGTATTGAGGAATGTAAAAAGGAATTTGGGGCAGATAATTTTTACAAGGAAGACATCAATGACCCTTGGCCGATCAAGGACAAGGCTTTCGACATCGTATTTTCTGTAGGTGTACTCATGTACATGACAGAGCCTATGCATGTACTCCGAGAGATGTTGCGGGTAGGGAAGAAGATCATTATT
>Ga0172379_10010427_pt1 | contig 11249 bp, 11 predicted proteins | sample GrowelOW334metaG_FD_119756 | JGI IMG/M metagenome (GOLD analysis project Ga0172379, IMG submission 119756) | Groundwater microbial communities from an aquifer near a municipal landfill in Southern Ontario, Canada - Groundwater well OW334 metaG | ecosystem: Environmental > Aquatic > Deep... | reverse complement strand
TATTTTTATGAATCTGCGATCTGACCGAGCCCGCGAATTAAGCAAGGCTTTTGTCCAAAAGGAATTTAATCAGAAAAATCCGGGTTCGTTTAAAAGAAAAAAATGGCCGAAAAATTTATTTTTTGTCGCTCTGGCGGATTTTGGTCCGGATTTGGATCATATCAGAACCGCTTATCCCAGCCGGATAGTAAAAAATAGTTTGCCGGTAATTATAGACGGTTTGCCGCAGCTTTATATTACCGAAGCTGAAAAATTCGCTCATGTCACTTTTTTCTTCAATGGCGGTTATGATCATTCCGTATCAGGAGAAGAAAGAATAATTGTTCCGTCACCGGATGTTTCTCATTATGATTTAACGCCAGAAATGAGCACGCGAAGAATAACAAAAATAGTTTTGGAAAAAATTAAAACTCAGAAATTTTATTTTATTATGATGAATTTTTGCAATGCGGACATGATTGGTCATACCGGTGATTTGCAGGCGACCATAAAAGGAATAGAATGTGTTGATGAAAGTTTGGGGAAGATAATTAAGGCCGGCAAAAAACACGGTTATTCCATTATTGTTACCGCTGATCATGGCAATGCCGAAGAAATGATTAATTTAACAACCGGCGAAGTGGATACCAAACATTCCATTAATCCGGTTCCGTTTATTTTAGTTAATTCCGATTATAAAGGAAAAAAATTAAGAAAAGACGGTGTTTTGGCTGATGTGGCGCCGACTATTTTGGAATTAATGGGTCTTAAAAAATCAAAAGAGATGACGGGGGTTAGCTTGCTAAAATAGTGAATAAAATTAAATTTTAAAATATGACAGAATCTATAAAAAAAATCCAACCAGTTATATTGATAATTTTAGACGGTTGGGGAATCGCTCCGCCAAGCCAAGGCAACGCCGTTACTTTGGCTAATTTGCCGATATTCAATAAATTGGTTTCTTCTTATCCCACTTCAACTTTGCAATCATCAGGCGAAGCGGTCGGTCTTTCTTGGGGAGAACCGGGCAATTCAGAAGTCGGGCATTTGAGTTTGGGGGCGGGGAAAATTATTTGGGAAAATTTGCCGAAAATAAATAAATCAATTATTGACGGAAGTTTTTTTCAAAATCAAGCATTTTTAAAAGCAATAGAACATGCCAAAAAGAATAAATCAAATTTGCATTTGGTCGGATTATTGTCAAATGGAGCGGTTCATTCATCAAATGAACATTTATACGCGCTTTTGGAATTAGCCGCCAAAAATGATTTTAAACAAGTTTATCTTCATGTCATTTTAGACGGAAGAGATACGCCGAGAGACAGCGGAAAAAGTTTTTTAATTCAATTGATGGAAAAAATTAAAATCATCGGAGTGGGGCAGATTGCGACAATTACCGGTCGTTTCTGGGCAATGGATCGCGATAATCATTGGGAGAGAGTTGAACAATCTTATTTGGCCATGGCCAAGGGTTTAGCCGAACAAGAATTTACAGATCCATTAGAAGCAATTGAATCTTCATATAAAAAACAAATTTATGATGAGGAATTCAGTCCGATCATAATAACAAAAGATTCCCAGCCTTTGGGTAAAATTCAGGATAATGACGCGGTAATATTTTTTAATTTCAGATCTGACCGCGGGCGCGAATTGACCAAATCTTTTGTTTCAAATGATTTTAAGGGTTTTAAAAGAGAAAAAATCAAAAATTTATTTTTTGTTACCATGACTGAATATGAAAAAGGTTTATCAGTAGAGATAGCTTTTCCTCCGGAAGAAATTAAAAATTCATTAGCCAAAATTATCAGCGATCAAGGACTAAAACAGCTCCATATCGCGGAAACGGAAAAATATGCTCATGTCACTTTTTTCTTCAATGGCGGGCGCGAAGAACCGTTTCCCGGAGAAGATCGCATTTTAATTCCTTCGCCGCGCATTTCTGCTTATGATCAAAAACCGGAAATGTCGGCTTCGGAAGTAACTCACCAAGTTTTATGGGCGATTGACAGCAATAAATATCAATTTATCGTAGTAAATTTTGCCAATGCTGATATGGTTGGCCATACCGGTAATTTACCGGCCACGATCAAGGCGTTGGAATTTTTAGATGAGGCAATGGGCCAAATTGTCAGCTTGGCTTTAAAAGAAAATTGGGTTAGTATTATTGTTGCTGATCATGGCAACAGTGAGGAACTTGCCAATCTTCGCACAGGTGAAATAGATAAAGAGCATTCCACCAATCCGGTTCCTTTTATTGTGATAGATAAAAATTCAGAAAATAAATCTATTGTCCAGACGGCGCAAGAATTGAATTTATTGGCACCAAGCGGTGTTTTGGCTGATGTTGCCCCGACTGTTTTAAAAATCATGGGACTGGAAAAACCGGCCGAAATGACAGGAATATCATTAATATAATTTAAATAATTTAATAATAAAAAAATATGGAAATAAAGTATTTTTTTCAAAATGTCACTCTTTCCGGAGAATTAAAAGATTATCTGGAAGAAAAAATTAAAAAATTAAATCGTTTTTCCGACAAAATTTGGGAGGCAAAAGTGGATTTAAATCATAATGCCAGTTATGCCAAATCAGAAGCTTTTACATTGGAATTGGTTTTAAAAATGCCGGATAGATTATTGGAGGCTTCAGTTCGCGCGGCCAATATTCAAGAGGCCGTAGATAAAGTTGAAGAAAAAATCAGAAAACAATTGGAACATTATCGTGGCATTCGCGAATCTAAAAAACGCTTGATCAATAAATTTGTCAGAGGCACAAAAGCAATCTCTTCTTTATTTTTTAAAAAGGGAGAGGATAACGAAGACGAAGAATAGAAAACAGCTTCTTAGCTGGTAGCTTTTTAGCTTTTTAGGTTTTAGAAATTATAAAACCTATAAGTTAAGAAATTAATTTCTAAGAAGCTAATAAGCTAATTCCTAAAAAGCTAACTATTATGTCCCTTTTTAAAAAAATTTTTGGCGACCCTAATAAAAAAGAAGTTCAGAAACTTCTGCCAATCGTGGAAAAAATTAATTCTTTGGAATCGGAATTTAAAAAATTATCCGACAAGGATTTGATTGAAAAAACGAATGAATTGAAAAATGAACTGAAAAATGGAAAATCCAAAGATCAAATTTTGCCAGAGGCTTTTGCTTTGACGAGAGAAGCGTCAAAGCGAACATTACAGCAAAGGCATTTTGATGTTCAGTTAATGGCAGGTATTATTCTTCATAAAGGGCAAATCGCCGAATTAAAAACCGGTGAAGGAAAAACTTTAGCCGCCACTTTAGCGGCTTATTTGAATGCTTTGGACGGAAAGGGCGTACATATTATTACGGTTAATGATTATTTGGCTCGTCGAGATACTGTTTGGATGGGTCAAATTTATTATGCCTTGGGATTAAGTGTCAGCTGCATTGTTCACGATGCGGCTTTTATTTATGATCCGAATTATCAGCCTCCGGTTGAAGAAAATTCCGAACAGAATGAAAATGAAAAAAATAAAGAAGTGGAAGCTTTTAAAATTATAAAAAGTTATCTACGGCCGGTTAAAAGAAAAGAAGCGTATCAGGCGGATATTACTTACGGCACGAATAATGAATTTGGTTTTGATTATTTAAGAGATAATTTGGTTTACAGTTTGGACGATATGGCACAGCGAGAATTTAACTACGCCATTGTTGATGAAGTGGACAGTATTTTAATTGATGAAGCCAGAACTCCTTTGATTATTTCTTCGCCGGCTGAAGAATCGGCTGACTTGTATTTTAAATTGGCGCGCTTGGCTAAAAATTTTAAAAAAGAAGAAGATTATATTGTTGACGAAAAAATGCAGACCGTAATTTTAACAGAAGGCGGACAAAATAAATTAGTGGCTTGGTTAGGCGAAGATCCGTGGGCGACCAGTAATTTTACCATGGTTCATCATATTGAATCTGCCTTAAAAGCTGAAAGTCTTTTTACATTAGATCGCAATTATGTGGTTAAGGATGGAGAAATAGTGATTGTTGACGAATTTACCGGAAGATTGATGTTTGGCCGCCGTTATTCCGAGGGCTTGCATCAAGCCATTGAAGCCAAAGAAAATGTGGAAGTTAAACAAGAATCAAACACTTTAGCCACGGTCAGTTTCCAAAATTATTTTCGTCTTTATAAAAAATTAGCCGGTATGACCGGTACGGCTCTCAGTGAAGCGGAAGAATTTGATAAAATTTATCATTTGGAAGTAGTAGCCATTCCTACCAATAAACCAGTAACCAGAGAAGATTTATCGGATAAAATTTATCGCACCGAAGAAGGCAAATATAATGCCCTGGCGGAAGAAATTAAAAAATGTTATGAAAAAGGCCAACCGGTTTTGGTCGGCACGATTTCAGTGGATAAAAATGAATTAGTTTCTCAATTATTGGAACGCAAAGGAATTCCTCATGAAGTTTTAAATGCCAAGAATCACGAAAGAGAAGGACAAATTATTGCTCAAGCCGGCAGAATGAAAGCAATAACCGTGGCCACCAATATGGCCGGTCGGGGAGTAGATATTATTTTGGGCGGAAATCCGCCAAACCCGGAAGAACAAAAAAAAGTTATTGAAGCCGGAGGTTTGCGTGTGATTGGCACAGAGAGACACGAATCTCGTCGAATTGATAATCAGTTAAGAGGAAGAAGCGGACGTCAGGGCGATCCGGGTTCAACCGAATTTTTTATTTCTTTGGAAGACGACTTGATGAGAATTTTCGGCGGCAATCGCATTTCAGGTTTAATGCAAACCTTGAAAATTCCGGAAGATTTTCCGATTGAAAACAGAATGGTTTCCCGAGCCATTGAATCAGCTCAAAGAAAAGTTGAAGAATTTAATTTTGATATGAGAAAACATTTGCTTGATTATGATGATGTTCTGAACAAGCATCGCGAAACGATTTATGGCCGAAGAAAAAAGATTTTAGCCATGGATAAAGAAGGTTTAAAAGAAAAAATCTTAAATGTCGTTGAAGAAGAAATTAAAAAAATAGTCGCTTTTCATACGGCCGGCGACGCGGAAGGTCAATGGGATATTAAGGGTATTGCCAATTTAATTAAAAATATTTTCCCGGTTCAGGAAAATTTAGAAGAAGCCTTGAATGATATTTATAATCAAGCCGGAAATCGTTCGCAAGATGTTTATACTCGCGACAGATTGATAAAATATTTAGAAGAATTGGCCCATGAAGCTTATAATAAATTGGAAGCGACAGTTGAAGCATCGGGCAAAGCATTATCAATTCCGGAACCTAATTTATTGGAAAAAATTGAAAAATCAATTTTGCTTCAAAGCATTGACCGTTATTGGATTTATCATTTGGAAATTATCAATAATCTTAAAGATGGTATCGGACTCAGAGCTTATGGCCAGCACGATCCGTTGGTGGAATATAAAAAAGAATCTTTTCAAAAATTCAACCAACTTCTTGACGCGATTGACAAGCAAGTGGTTTATTCTATTTACAAAGTCGGCTTGGTGGAAAGAGCGCCAATGCAGCAATCCAAAAAAATGAGTTTAAGCGGAGCGGAAAAATCAACAAATAATGTAGAACCGATAAATAGCAAACAAAAAGTCGGACGAAATGATCCCTGTCCTTGCGGTTCAGGAAAGAAGTATAAAAAATGCTGTGGGAAATAGACATTAAAATATGAGTCAATCTAATAACGTAAAAATTGTAGTATTTGTGCCAGAATCTCATACAGACATAGTTCGTGAAGCTATGGGTAGGGCAGGTGCGGGGAAAATCGGCAATTACACTTATTGCAGTTTTTCATCAAAAGGTATTGGGCGATTTAAACCCGAAGAAGGCGCGCGTCCCAATATTGGAGAAGTGGGTAAATTTGAATCGGTTGCAGAAGAAAGAATAGAAGTTGTATGTGAACGAGATAAGGTAATAGACGTGATAGGGGCAATTAAGAAAGTTCATCCTTATGAAGAAGTTGCGTTGGACATATATCCAATGGAAGAAATTTAATTTGTGTAAAATATTATTAATAATTAAAAAATTTATGAAAAAAATGAAAGGGCTAGATTATTTGGGCTTTTTGGGTTTTCTCGGTTTCTTGGGATTTTTAGGGAAATATAACGGATGGAATTATTTAAATTTTCTCCATTTTCTTAACTTTTTGAGATTTTTTGAGAATAAAAATACTGAAAAATAAAATGGAGAAAATCGATAAAGTTTTGGAAATAATCTCGGAAAAATTAAAAAGCGTTGACTACGCTTTTATTGGTTCAGTGAATTTATATATCCAGGGTTTAAAAATTCAACCAGGGGATATTGATATTTCAACTACTCCCGAAATAATAAAAGAAATTGATGAAATTTTAAAAGAGTACCGGACAAAAGAAATTTATTTTGATAAAAGCGAGGGGCGGAATTCGTTCAGAAGTTTTTATCAAATTGATGGCATGGAAATTGAGATCCTGGGAAATGTAAATAATATTTCCAGAAAACCGAATAGTTTGAAAGATAAAATTTATATAGAATTTAATAAAATAAAACTTCCCTGCATGTCTTTAAATGATGAATTGAATGTGTACGAAAAAATAGGCCGCAAAGAAAAAGTTGAAATGATTAAAAAATTTTTAGAGACTGAGGAATAAAAAACATTCTCATATTCTTGAGAATGTGAGAATGTTATAATGTAGAAAATATAAAGAATAAGATTAAAAAATTATGGAGAATAAATTAATAAGAAATACAAAATGCGCCGGAGGTGTTGTTGTCAACAATGACAATAAAATTCTTGTCGTAAGTCAAGGCGGCAGAACATGGTCCTTACCAAAGGGTCACATAGATGAAGGGGAAGACGAATTAGATACGGCAAAAAGAGAAATTTATGAAGAATCAGGAATAAAAGATTTGAAATTGATAAAAAATTTGGGTAATTATCAACGGTATAGATTGGCAAGAGATAGTGGAGAAGATGAATCTGAATTAAAGACGATCACGATATTTTTATTTAGAACTTCGGAAAGCATACTCAAACCGATTGATCCGGAAAATCCGGAAGCAAGATGGGTTGAAAAAGATAAAGTTGCGGATTTATTGACTCACAAAAAGGATAAAGAATTTTTTTTACAGGTTAAGGAAGAAATATGAAAAATAATATTTTAAACATTGTAGATGAAAATGGAAATGTAATAGGCGAGGAAACTAGAGAAAAAATTCATGAGCAAGGTTTGCTTCATAAAGAAATTCATGTCTGGTTTTATACACCAAAAAAAGAAATAATATTCCAACATCGTGATAAGAATAAGGATACTTTTCCAAATTTATTAGACGCAACAGTGGGTGGTCATGTAGAGAAAGGAGAAGATTATATTAATACCGCCATCAAAGAAACAAAAGAAGAAACAGGGATTGATTTAATTCTGGAAAATTTACGTTTAGTGAAGATTAGAAGAAGTTGTTCAAAAGATTCTGTGACAGGAAAAATTAATAATGTATTAAGGGCTATTTATTTTTATGAATTTACGGGCGATTTAAAAGATTTAAAAATTGAAAATAAAGAAGCAATTGGTTTTGAGACATGGTTATTAAATAAGTTAGAATCATTAAACGAAGAAGATAAGAAGAAATTTATTCCTAATATTGTAAGTGGTTATTTGGATATTTTCAAAGAAGTTTTAGAATAAAAAGTGCTATGACGAGTAAAATAGAAAAATTTAAACCAAAACCAGGTCAAATTGATTACACGAAAGCGCGTTGGGCGCCGGTGATTAATTGCGTGATTAAATATAAAAATAAATTTCTTTTGGTTCAGCGAAGCGAGAAATTAAATTTTTATCCCGGATATTGGAATGGAATTTCCGGATTTTTGGATGATAATAAAACTTTGGCGGAAAAAGTGGAAGAGGAGTTAAGAGAAGAATTGGGCATTAATAAAAAAGATATTTTGCAAATTCGACTCGGAGAAGTTTTTGACCAAGACGAACCAAAATATAGAAAAACCTGGATTGTTCATCCGGTATTGGTAAAAGTGAAAATTGATAAAATAAAACTTGATTGGGAGGCGAGAAACTATAAATGGGTTGATTTACAAGAGGTGAATAAATTAAAATTATTGCCAGGTTTTAACATGGTTTTGGAAAAACTATCGCCTTGGCTGCAAAAATGAAATAGTAAATTACTTGGGCATAAAATGGTTTGACTATTTTTTTGTTAATGTTAGAATAATCCTATATTTATTTAAATTAAATTGTTAGAAAAAAGATATTATGACTCGCAATAAACTTTGGACAATTTTTTTAAGCATTATCGTTTTGACTGTTTTATCTCTTTTAATTGATATTCCGCGTCTTCCATCTTGGGTTCCGGGACATCAATGGTTTACCAAGCAAAAAGTCCATTTGGGACTTGATTTGCAGGGCGGCACTCAATTGATTTATCAAGCCAATACTTCGCAGATTCCTGACGATCAAAAAGTTTCAGCTGTTGAAGGAGCGCGTGACGTGATTGAGCGAAGGGTAAACGTTTTTGGCGTTGCCGAACCTTTGATTCAAACCGCTAAAGTAGGAGAGGACTGGCGTGTAATCGTGGAATTGCCGGGCATTAAAAACGTCAGTGATGCCATTAAAATGATTGGAGAAACTCCGACTTTAGAATTTAAAGAACAAGCTCCCCAAACAGGCGCGAGTGATCCAGTGGCAATTGCTCAATATAATCAAATGGCCAAGCAAAAAGCGGAATCAATTTTACAGCAAGCGCTTCAACCCAATGCTGATTTTAGTGCCTTAGCCAAACAATACTCCGAAGATCCGGGTTCCAAAGATAAGGGCGGAGATTTAGGTTGGTTTACCAAAGGAACAATGGTTCCTGAATTTGAAACAGCTGCTTTTGATCTAAAAAAGGGAGAAACGACAAAAATATTAGTTCAAACATCTTTCGGTTATCATATTATTAAAAAAGTTGATGAACGAACCAACGACAAGGGTGAGATAGAAGCAATGGCCAGCCATATTTTAATTTTAACTCAAGCTCAAACAACGCCGCAAAATACTAATTGGCAATATACCGGTTTAACAGGCAAACAATTAAAAAGCGCGACAATGACTTTTGATCCTAATTCCAATGAACCGGAAGTTTCTTTGGAATTTAATGAAGAAGGAACAAAACTTTTCGGAGAAATTACTACCAGAAATGTTTCCAAACCCGTGGCGATATTTTTAGACGGTGTTCCTTTAAGCGTTCCGACTGTTAATGAACCGATTACCAGCGGCAAGGCCGTAATTACCGGAAAATTTGACATAAAAGAAGCCAAAGAATTAGCAACAAGACTTTCTGCCGGTGCTCTGCCTGTACCAATAACATTAATCAGTCAGCAAAATATCGGGCCGAGTTTAGGTAAACTTTCAGTGCAAAACAGTTTACTTGCCGGAATATTGGGTCTTTTGATGGTTATATTATTTATGACTATTTTTTATCGCGGGCGGGGATTATTAGCCAGTATTATTCTAATTATTTACGCTTTAATCAACTTGGCTCTATTCAAATTAATCCCGGTTACTTTAACTTTAGCCGGTGTAGCCGGTTTTATTTTGTCTATTGGCATGGCGGTTGATGCCCAAGTTTTAATTTTTGAACGCATCAAGGACGAGGAAAGATTGGGAAAATCTTCCAGTAGCGCTATTTCTGATGGTTTTGTCCATGCTTGGTCAGCTATTTGTGATAGCAACATTACAACCCTAATTATCTGTTTTATTCTTTATCAATTAGGTTCGGGCACAGTAAGAGGATTCGGTTTAACCTTGGGCATAGGTATTTTAATCAGTATGTTCACGGCCATTACTGTTACCAGAACATTCTTAAAATTAGTAACTAAATAAATTATATATGTATAACATTATCGGTCATCGTAAAATTTTCTTTATTATTTCCGGCGTTATTTGCGGCTGTTCAATTTTAGCTCTGATTTTTTGGGGTCTTAAACCTGGTATTGATTTTACAGGCGGCTCATTAATGGAGATTAAATATTCAACAAATAAACCGGCAAATTCTGAAATTGTTCAACAACTATCTTCTCTAAATTTGGGAGAAATTAATATCCAAACCATTGGCCGAAACAGTTTTGTTTTAAGATTTAAAGAAATCAATGAAGACACGCATCAGGCTGTTTTAAAAGCATTGGGCAATAATGCAGAAGAATCAAAATTTGAATCCATTGGTCCGATTATCGGCGGAGAGTTGGTGAGAAAATCTCAATGGGCTGTTATTTTAGCTTTAATGGCGATGTTTCTTTATATTGCTTGGGCTTTTAGGAAATTGGCTAATTTTTCTCGTCAGGGCGAATATTGGAGATATAGTAGTGGGGCTATAGTTGCATTACTACATAATGTTCTAGTGATGTGCGGTTTTTTTGCTGTTTGGAGCCATTTTAAAGGGGTAGAAATTAATGCTAATTTTATTACCGCTATTTTAACTGTTCTGGGTTATTCCATTAATGATACAATTGTAGTTTTTGACAGAATCAGAGAAAATGTTTTACTTTATGGCACTCGCAGTATGGAAGAAACGATCAACAAGAGTATTAATGAAATAATCGTTCGATCTTTAAATACGGGCATGGCTGTAATTTTGGCTTTGATTGCAATTTATCTGTTTGGTGGAGTTTCTCTTCAAGACTTTGCTATTGCTATGATCGTTGGTATCAGTGTTGGAACTTACAGTTCTATCGCTATCGCCAGCCCATTCTTGCTTTTATTTAGAAAAAACGCAAAATAATTTTTTAAGAATTTTGGTATGCGCGTAGCTTTGATTCATGATTTTTTAACTCAATACGGAGGCGCGGAAAAAGTTTTGGAAGTATTCCATGAAATTTGGCCAGAAGCGCCGGTTTTTACTTTGCTCTATGACAAAGATACGATGGGCCAGCATTTCAAAGATTATGATATTAAGGTTTCGCCCATTCAAAATTTGCCCTTTGGCGTTAAAAAATACAGATGGTATCTTCCATTGATGCAGGCGGCAATTGAAAGATTTAATTTAAATAATTTTGATTTGGTTATTTCCAATACTTCGGCGTATTCCAAAGGAGTGATTACCAAACCGCATACTCGTTTTATTTGTTATTGCTTGACACCAACTCGTTATTTATGGTCTGATACTTATGAATATCTTGATGGTTTAACCGGAGCGGAAAGATTGGTAAAAAAGTTTCTACCTCCAATGTTGACTGATTTGAGAAAATGGGATTTTATCGCCGCGCAAAGACCGGATTTTATGATAGCTATTTCCAAATTCGTCGCTCAG
>Ga0172379_10010426_pt1 | contig 11249 bp, 10 predicted proteins | sample GrowelOW334metaG_FD_119756 | JGI IMG/M metagenome (GOLD analysis project Ga0172379, IMG submission 119756) | Groundwater microbial communities from an aquifer near a municipal landfill in Southern Ontario, Canada - Groundwater well OW334 metaG | ecosystem: Environmental > Aquatic > Deep... | reverse complement strand
GGTGGTCATATCAAATCCATATCGACAATCAATTATTTATTATCCAATAAACATTCTATTACGCTCGCTTCATTTATTACGCATACGAATGATTATGCTTTAATAGATAAAACGAATAAACAAGGAATAACCATAGGAATAATTAAGATCAATAAAGTAATTACCGGCGAAGGCTCCAAACTCGTTAAGTTGCATCTGTATTTTAAAAGTTTACTGACGTCTTTACCGTTCTCCGCATATAAATATAAGGATACGGATTTTGCTAACCGAATTAATCAACTATTAAAAATAAGCACCTACGATTGCGTCTGGATAGATCACCTTAATATGGCCCAGTATTTACCGCGTTCTTTCAATGGTCTTAAAATAATTGAGACACATAACATCGAAAGTAAGTTTTTTATGGAGATGACATTGAATGATGGAAGTTTATTACTCAAATTATTTTCGATTTCAGAGTATATAAAATATAAAATATACGAACATCGTTACTATACCAGATTTGATAAAATTTTTGCGATATCAGAAGTTGATAAAAATTATCTCGAAAAGCGTTTTCACTTAAACAGCGTTGAGATTATACCGTTCGGGATTAAAAATAAACAAATCAGAAACCTCAGTAAAACCAAAATCCCTTTCAGTATGATTTTTGTAGGATATATTTCCTGGTATCCTAATAAAGACGGAATTAGTTGGTTCTTAAAGACTATATATCCCAAACTAATTATTAAATTTCCTAAGCTCAAGTTCTGGATAATCGGAGTATGCCCAAAAAGTTTTAAACAAAAAAAGATTAAAGGTGTGACTTTTTTTGGTTATATAAACAACTTAACAGAGTATTACAAAAAAGCATCACTTTTTGTAGCACCTATTAGGTACGGAAGTGGGATTAGAATTAAACTATTAGAAGCGATTTCATACAATATGGATATTATAGCGACTCAGGAGGCGGTAGAAGGTTTATCAAACAAAATACTCGATAATCCTAAAACAAAAGTTGTAAATAAAACAAATTTACAAAACGAAATAGAAAAATATTTTTCAAATTAATGGAAAGATTCTTCTGCTGTGGTCCCGTTCGGAGTTAAAACTCCATTATTTATAATGAAATCTTTGTTTTTTCTTGCAGAATTAAGACCAAACCAGGCAAAACTTATTCCATTTTTCTTAAAGAAATTTACTTCAGATTTTGTAAATTGAAGTGGACTATTGAACCCGATTTCTCCTGCTAGAACAAGCATACCTTGCTGCAATGCTGCCTGGATAGTAGCCTGGTAGTTTTCTTTTTGGGTAGTCGTCCACTGATATGGATGTATCTCTATACCCGTATTTCCAATTGTCGGAGGGTCAGACAAAGCAGCCTGTGCTTTGGATGCAAACTCCGTACCGCTGATCATTCCTATTGCATCCGAATTTACCTCATTCCGGAATGTTGATATGACGTTTTCGGCTAATGATTTCCAATCAGACCATGCAATTTTTTGAGGTTCAGATAATGGATTGATAATATCAACATATTTCTTCAGTATATCTTTGGCACCGTCAGCTGACATAAGCGTTTTCCAATCGTTCAATATTGATTCGTCATAGGTTGTAATCGGCTTTTCTTCAATATAACCTTTGCTATAATCAAAGTCTTCCGTTCCTCTCGAATGAAGGACTAGTTCTACCCTTAAGCCTTTTTCTAACCCGGCATATTTAATAGCCTCGAGTAAATGGGGGATGTAAGTTGGATCACTGAAATAACCTGAATTCCATTCAAAAATTATAAAATTACCACCCATATTTACCAATTTATCTATGTCGGGTTTGTATGCATTATGAAATTCCTCTGGATCATAAACAAAATGACTTGATACGGCGCCTTTTAGAACTTCTGTGTTACCGTTGATATCTACAAACTTAGAACCTTCTATTTTTAACACGGGCATCTTCCTTACCTCTTCCGGATTCCATACCCATATGTTTTTCTCAGTATCATAAGCTGCCCGTGCAACTACTTTTGTTCCGGTATCATCAGAAATAGATAAACTTTCTTGTCCCGATCCTTCATCATATCCATATACAGTTTTCTTATCTTCTAGATCCAAGTCCTTCAAAAATGCATCAGATGGATAGGGGATAACCGGATTTTCAAGGACTGTGGCTTCGTTCCGGTCAACAAATTCAAGACCGGCTTGTTTCTTAATTTTCTCAGCAAGTGATTTACTAACAATATTTAATGCCTGCTTCTCTCCGTCTTTAACGATAGTATTGCCCTCCATAACCCCACCACATGCTCCTACCAGTTCATTGAGTGAATATCCTAAAGATCCTTCTGTCTTAGTTACCGGCATAGCGACAAAGAATAATTGAGCAGCGCCTCCACGTCTTTCCGGATCATATATCGACAACGCGAGATAGGCTTCTTTCCCGTCCTCGGAAATTCCGATAATCGAGGGGTGGGTTTGGTTTCTGATGGGAAAATTACGAGGAGCGCCGTCAATCACTTTCTGATCTTGATCGCTTGTCCATTCCAAATGTGGAATATGTAACCCCAGATCATTAGTTAATTTTTTAAAAGAGGGGAATGAATCTTCCAATTTCATAAATCCGAAATCTTCAGGTCTACTACTATATTCTAACTTTGCCATCAGATATTCCAATGCTTTAAGAGCATTGCGGGAAAGATCCTGCAATTCAATATCATCCCTAAACATGTTTGAGGCTACATTAGCTAATTCATCTACGGTTATCGTTTTTTTCTCACCACTCGGAGTCGTTGTAACCACAATCTCTACTCCCTTACCCCCGACACCTGAAATCAATTTACTTAACAATTCTTCTGTTAACTTAAGCGGCGGGTTATCCGTTTTATCTTCTTTAGGTGGTTCTTGTTGGGTCTTCGTTGAATCTTCATTATTTTTTGGCTCTGCTGTAGGAACTTGAAGATTTTGATCTTCACCTTTCGGAGTAGAAGTCGAACGAGCTGCCGGAGTTGGCGAAGCAGCACAGCCTGCGACAACAGGAATTACTACCGCACCCTTTCCAATAACTTTCAGAACTTGTCTACGTGTCATAGTTCTAGGATCTTCCGCAACCTTTTTCTGATGACGAGATATAAGAGGAGCAACTAGATTTTTCAGGTCGAATCCTAACGTAAATGTATTATTGAATCTGTCTCTAAATGATTGATAGGGTAATCCGGCTTGGTTTCGAGGTAATGGAACCTGATCTGGTCTTGAGGCTGAAGACCGCGCATCTAAACCCTCTGGAGAAGTTCCTTCAACTTTTTGTCCTTCTTCCGCTGATGGTAATTCCTGTTCTTTTGTCATAAAAAAACCCTGTTAAAGTACAGGGTTACTGTTTAATACAAATATGTATAACCAGATAGAAAATAATCTATCAGATAGTGAATCATGGAACCTGCCTTAGTATTCTGGCTCGTTCTATTCATGATAATCGATACTATACCACTAACCTATAGTTTTGTCAAATATGCTTAAATAGGAAACCGGTTGTATAAATACCTGTCTATTAATCATCCTAAATAAATACTATAGAAATGTCAATAATAAAACACTTCTCTCAGAAGTAGCATATTAATTTATGATCACTGGTCAACAATAACTCACCCGCAACACTACGCATATTACTCAAATAAAGCACTATTTCCTTATCCATGACATCTCCCTCCGGCATATAACTTAAGTAACAGATTTTGTCATACTTGTTTAATTCGTCTAGAAGAGTTTTTACATACAACAAATTGTTATCAAACGGTATTTCAATTATCTGAAAAGACAATATTTCTTTTTTGACCAAACTATAATAACTGATAATTTCCGAATAGTAATCCGGATAAAAAATTACGGCAGAATTCTGTGTAAGCTGCTGCGAATTAATATATCCATATATTTGTCTCCAGTCATCCCAAGATCCTTTCATCATAAAGAAATAACTATAACTATTCACGGCTAAATAAAGCACTATAAGCAGGTAGAATAATTTATAGCTCCTCATTGCCAAATCCGCCAAAACTAATAGTAATCCTATTTGTACAATCATAAAGTTGTAATGGACAAAGATTGACTCTTTAAACTGGCTGATAATAAAAGAAAGTAAGAGCGGTACAAATATAACAAACGATAGTAAATAATTAGTTACCCGACGATTCATTATATTTCGGATTATCTGATAGATGATGATGATTACACCCAAACAAATGCTTCCATAGATGTAAATAGCGTTAATCGTTTTGATTACAATGCTATAAAAATAGTATGGGGCACTATAGTAGTCATATGCATTTTTGAAATATGTTAGGTAGCCCAAAAGAGTTTTGATTATATCTGATAAATTTGGTTTAAATACATAATAAGTACGTAGATCAAATGCGATGGACAAGGAATTTACAAATTTCACCAACCAGGGAAAAAATAAATCAAAGACCGCTAGTGCACAAATCAGAGATATCAACGGAAGTACTTCACTTAGTTGCTTGCTCCGTTTTAATCTGGCTAGCTCAATAAACGAAACAAGTAAATAAACAATTAACAACCAAAACATTCCGTAATCGGTGACTAAGGCTAAGAACGAAAACAGAACAAAGAGAGTCGGAACGTGGAAGCGGACCTCATGACGGAAATGCTTAATTATTTTTATAAAATATAGAAGGCTCAATGTCTGGAATAGCAAGCTAATACTATAGAATTTAATTTCTATAGCGAAACGAACAGAATAAGTCGATATGGCAAGAAGAAATGCTGCTATCAACGCAAGTTTTTTTCTTCCAAAAAGCTCAAGCGCCAGAAAATACGTGACGATAATTGTACCAAGAGAAGCAATGATATAAGGAATCCTAAGCCAGCGTTCGCTCAACGAAACATACGACCACAATTTAACTATTAAATAGGGGAGAAAAGGATGAGAAGGAAAATCCCAATAATTACCCTTTAGTAAATCGATCCAACTGGACCTAGAAGTAAGAACGACAAAAGCTTCATCAAGCCAGACGCTTTTCAGCGTTAGCATAAATCCAACACGTAAAACTAATCCAAGGACAAAAATCAAAACAAGATAAACGATTATCTTTTGATTCTTATGTATTCTGTCCATCAAAATCAGTATATTATTTTTGAAATTAAGAAGATATCTTTAATCATTGTCCTACTATTCTTAACATGCGTATAACTTTGGTATACTACGGTATCAAAATGCCGATAATAACCGTTTCCCATCTTACGAAGCAGTTCCAGGTATATAAACGGAAATCCGGAGCAGCTGAAGCTCTCATCTCTCTTTTCCACCGGCAGAAAATAAACATACTTGCGGTTAACGATGTTTCCTTCACGGTAAAAGAAGGGGAACTTGTCGGGTTTATCGGTCCCAACGGCGCGGGAAAAACAACAACAATGAAATGCCTGGCGGGACTTTTGTACCCTTCGGAAGGAACCGTCAGTGTAATGGGATTCCGGCCTTCGGACAGAAAAACGGATTATCTGAAGAAAATTAGCCTTATCATGGGCCAGAGGAACCAATTATGGTGGGACCTGCCCGCCAAAGAAACATTCATCCTCAATAAAGAAATCTATGGAATCTCCGATGAGAAATACAACGCCATGCTGAAACAACTCATGACACTTCTTGATGCGAAGGATTTACCGGACATTCCCGTCAGGCAGCTATCACTTGGACAACGGATGAAAATGGAACTGATCGCCTCTCTCCTTCATAAACCGAAAATGTTATTTTTAGATGAACCCACCATCGGCCTTGATGTTGTCATGCAGAAACGCATGAGGGATTTCATCAAAAGCATCAATAAGGAATTCCACACAACCATTTTACTGACCAGCCATTACATGTCGGATGTCAAAGAATTATGCAAACGGGTTATCGTAATCAACCGCGGAACCATATTATTTGACGGGTCCTTAGACGTTCTGATTAAGAAGTATGTAAATCATAAACTGATTACCGTTGAGACTACATCAAAAATCAATGAAAAAGAGTTGAAAAAACTCGGAACCGTCATTTCGAAAAATCCGCATCAAATAACCCTATCCGTTCCCAGGAGCAAATCCAACTCAACGGCATTATATTTGCTAAAAGCATACCCTGTAAACGATCTAACGATCAAAGATCCAGAAATTGAAGATGTCATACGAATCGTTTTTACCCAACAGATGATATGAAAAAGTATTGGTTAATCCTACGGAATTCTTTCCTTCGCGTCATTGCGTACCGCGCTAATTTTTTCTTCTGGAGAATACGTTCCCTCTCCGGAGTACTGATCGGATATTATCTGTGGCTGACTATTTTTGATAAAAGCAAAATGGTTTTCGGATACTCGGAGATGAATATGCTTACCTATATGATTATTATCGCATTCACTGCAGGAACGGTCATGTCAACGATTTCATATCAGGTCTCCTATGATATTGCCTACGGACGCATCAGCACTAATATCCTGCAGCCCATCAATTTTTTTGCCTATTTATTTACAAGAGATTTGGCGGACAAAATTATGAACACCCTCTGTTCTGTTTTGGAAATCGGAGTAATAATCATTGCTCTTCATCCTCCTTTTTTTCTCCAACCTAATCCTATCTACCTGTTATTATTCCTGTTTTCCCTGATTTTCGGCTCCGTCATCTATTTTGAAATTATGATGATTATCTCGTCAATTGCATTCTGGTCATTTGACACCTGGTCCATACGGTTCGTATTTTCTATCCTAATAGCTCTCATGGCAGGCATGTATTTCCCCCTGGATATTCTGCCCGTCCCTCTGTATAAAGTGGTGTCGGTTTTACCGTTTTCCTATTTAATCTATTTTCCCATCAAACTTTATCTTGGAAATATTCATCTGGCCCAGGTACCTCTGACTTTCGGAATTCTCGCAATCTGGCTCGTTATACTGGGATATATTATGCACGTCATGTGGAAAAAAGGGTTTAAAGTCTATACGGCACAGGGAATTTAATTAGAGATTACGAATGTAATTTTTAATTTTAAATCAATTTTTAATTTTTTAAATTTTAAAATTTAGATTTGATTTAAAATTGGTAATTGGTAATTTAAAATTATAACTTATGCTCCGCTACTTACGAATTTGGTACAAAATGGCGCTTGCGTCGTTTCAGGTGTTTTTTTCTTCCCGGATCAGCACGGTGCTTTTCTTGTTCGGAAAAACACTTCGCTTCCTATTTTATCTAGGATTCCTGGTCTATATAACAAAGCAAACTAACGCACTATCGGGTTATACCTTATGGAATATCGTTCTCTTTTATTTGACGTTCAGTTTGTTGGATTCGGTTATTCAGATGCTGTTCAAGGAAGTTTACCGCTTCCGGTCACGTCTGATCGACGGGAGTTTCGACCTTCTGCTACTTAAACCCGTAAATTGTTTATTCCGATCACTTTTCGGGGAAACCGATTTACTGGATTTTATTACGCTCATACCGTTTCTGATCGGTATCGTCTATGTCGGAAGTCACATACCGGGAATAACGCTTGCAACCATTGTTCTCTATATCGTTTTACTACTGAATAGTTTGATCATTGCAACCTCCTTCCATATCGCAATTCTGGCCTTCGGGATTTTGTCTTCGGAGGTCGACAATATCATTCTGCTTTATCGGGATGTAACAACCATGGGAAAATTGCCCATCGATATCTATAAAGACCCGATTCGCTCATTCATCACCTTTATTATACCGGTCGGCATCATGATGACGTTTCCTGCAAAAGCTTTGCAAGGTTTACTATCGATACCGCTTCTGGGACTGTCATTTATCGTAAGCGGGGGATTCCTGTGGGTAAGTTTAATCTTCTGGAATAGAGCGCTTAAGCGCTATACCTCGGCAGCCGGGTAAATAAAATTCAGGATTGCTTCGAAATTACGGTTAATACCCCATATAGGTTCTGAGGGATATCGTTTCCTGATATGAGAGGTCAATTTTTGTATACGGGTCCGTCGCCGCAGAATTTGCCTGCTCTACAGAAAAATAGACATACACATATTTCGGTGTCTGCCTCTCTGAATTATCCGGACACACGACATTAAAAACACAATCTCCCGGAATACGCACCTTGGTATCCGTGATGGGTGAGGGCGGCAACGGCGCAGCCGCTCCGGATCCGATAGACTGTTTGGTAAATTGTCCGCTTATAGCACTGCAGCTTAAGGTAGTTTGGGTATTGTCACGGTTTGTCACCGTAATATAGGTGGGGTGAGTGCTGCCGCAATCTACAATGTCTTTGGCATCCCGGATGGTCTGTTCAATTATTTTCATCGCAAGATCACCATTTTGCTTTGCTGCTTTTTCAAGTTCAGCCTTTCCCTGGGAACGAAACATCACAGTGGTGATTTGTAATACGATCGTACCGATGACCCCCATAAGGGCAACAACTACCAAAAGCTCGATAAGAGAAAATCCATCTGTTTTTTTAATTGGTAATCGGTAAGTGGTAATTGGTAATTTCATTTGTTCTCATCTCCAATTGGATATGCATGAAGAAACCGTTGCTTCAAGAGCCGGAAATGGTTGGGCTTCGTTTTTTCTCCATGTGGTTACTGCCGTTGCTTTATATGAAACCGGAGTTGGATTTAACGACGCTCCGCCCGCCGGAGTAGGGCATTCCGCTCCAACTGTTTGTAAAGTCAGTGTCTGACCGTAAATGCCGGTAGGTGTAACCGGTAACGCTTCCAACCGGGAATTGATATAACACGTTTTATTGAGGCACAAGTTGGCTAAAGAATCTATGGTAGAAAAGTCACGAAATACTCTGGCCCGCTCGATCTGTTCCTGGGCAAGTTTGGTTGCCTGGCTTTTCTTCCGGGCATTATCGGCATTTTTCATGGCCGTTAACTGGGCGATGAGGACGCTTGAAAGAACAACTGCAAGCAGTGATAAACCCACCAAAACTTCCAACAGTGATTGTCCTTTTACCGCTTTACAACTCTTTAAATTTAATAATTTTTTCATATTTTACCCATTCAAATATTTTATGAATTCATAAATCAGGGACCCGGAGCGCATGAGTTCACGATTCCCTGACGGTCGGATATGAGTCCCGATTGACTGATATTAACCACATAATACATATTGGACAGTCCGCTTTTAGAAATACAGATCGTACCTCCGGTAGACACGCCGACGGGCTGGTTACGGAAAAGGTAACCGGTCGGACTGCCGGGATACGGACTGATTTGTATTCCCGACGGAAATGCTAATGATCTGGGGGAAAATGTTTGCGTTGTGGTCGTACAAATACCCCTGATTTGCATAGTGCGAAGGTCAACCAGCCATCCGGAAAGCGCCTGAGAGGTATCCGAACACGTACACCCTCCCGCCCCACACACAAGTTCTCCCGTATAGGCACGGCTCTGGGCGTCCCGAATGGCACTTTCCAAGGTCTGTCCGGAGGAAATAAGCACCTGACGGTCATTCATTTTGCTGTATGCGCTGGTTCCGAGCGTTACGAGAATCGCGATTATGGAAAAGGCAATTAACATCTCTATGATCGTAAACCCTTGTCTCGTTATCATGATTATCTATATAGAAAATATGTAGAACTTATTCGTTCACATTTTTGAGCTCATAATTAACTTTTTTACACACTCATCCGGAACTTAGAGAGTTTTTAGATCACGTCAATAGCTTATTTCAGGGATTGGATGCGTAGGTATTACATGCTCCGCCTCCGCATCTATTATTAGAATGCAATGTATTGCAGGCACTATTTGCTGACGCTGTAAGACCGTTCTCCAACCGGTAACAGATTGAGTAGGTGCTTCCTGCTCCTATGTAGCAATAATTCGAAGAGGGGATCGAAGGATCGGAAGGGTAAGCCGCAAGATACGACGGAACAAGACCCGACAACTGACAACACGTAGTAGTAGCGCACGATCCTACCGGATTGGCAGGATAAGCTCCCGTATCACTTTTATAACTCTCAAGAGCAGTCCGGATTTGCTGCACATCCGCCTGTCTTCGCGCATTCCGGCCGGACTTTATGATAGATTGGTATCCGACGGAACCAACCGCCATAAGGACCGCAATGATGGAGACAACTACGAGTAATTCAATTAAGGAGAATGCCTTTTTTTTATAACAATTTAATTTAATATCCATACCTTTATTCTAAAATTATATTATGGGTGAAGAGAAGGCGGTAGCGGTACAGGTGTGATAGTTGGCGTCGGTACGGGAACATAAGGAACATCACCCTGACGGCTCGTAACGCAATAATCAGAATTGTTTTCCTCCAATTTGGAACATATCGCATACCCGGCTGACGAACAGGTGGTAGCCGCCGGACAGATATAAGGAGTCCCTCGGGGATCAACCGGGACTTTAGGCATAATAACCGTATTATTTGCGACGCAATAGATTTGACTCAGCGTCTGGCCTGAAACAATGGTCGGATACGTAAAATTACAGGAGTTGTAATACTGTTCCATTGCGCTTTCTATTTCATGCAGGTCCATCTTTTTCCGAGCGTCTCTGCCTTTTCGAATAGCTACCATATACGACGTAACGCTTACCGTTGTTACAACCGCAATAATGGCAATTGTAATCATCGTCTCAATAAGACTGAACCCCTTTTTCCCCCGCATAATTTTGGAAATTGCCTGTTTGAAGATCTTCATAATCCTGTCAGTTGTTGAAACACTATCCATAACGGTGCTCCGTATAAAAAACTTATGATGGTCGCAATAGACAAAAACGGTCCGAATGCTATCGTGTGTTTTATTGTTTTTTTACCGATCACTATCAGTATCAATGAAATCAAAGCACCTGTCAAGAAAGACAGGTAAAAAGCCACAATAATCCGTGGAAATCCAAGGAGTAACCCCATAAAAAATGCAAATTTCACATCCCCCCATCCCATCCCTTTTCCCCCTGTTACTAAAACCAGTCCGATAAAGAGGAGCGCGAAGAAAAAGCCGGAGACGAGATGGATCGGAAGCAGGTAAGGAGTCGTGAGAAAAATATAGATACCGGTACCAACCGATAGAATAATAATCATTTGATCGGCAATAATCCGGTATTTAATATCCGCGACTATCACGACGAGAAGACTGAGAAACAAAAAGGATTCGAATATCCATTCGATGGTTGAAGTGCCCATGAGCATATGGCGCAAATATAGTGTGACGAGAAAAAGTGCTGAAATAAATTCAATGATGGGATATTGCGCTGATAATTTTTTTTTGCAATACCGGCATTTTCCTTTCAGGAGTAAAAATGAAAGGACCG
>Ga0172379_10010425_pt1 | contig 11250 bp, 11 predicted proteins | sample GrowelOW334metaG_FD_119756 | JGI IMG/M metagenome (GOLD analysis project Ga0172379, IMG submission 119756) | Groundwater microbial communities from an aquifer near a municipal landfill in Southern Ontario, Canada - Groundwater well OW334 metaG | ecosystem: Environmental > Aquatic > Deep... | reverse complement strand
GCTCGAACGTAAGCGAAGGCAAAGTCGTTTACTCCAAAATATGGAGAAACTGCAGCTTTAGCCTTTGAAAGTGCATTTTTTGCATTTCAGGTTTCCGAGCTTTTTAGGAGTTCTCGGAGCTCCATGCCGCAAAACAGAAAGACAGCCCTTTGTCGATGCCTGTCATCCCCGTAGAGAGGATACTAGCATAAAATCAGATTTGTGGCATTATTTGGTTATGGCATTTTCTTTTCAACTTACTTCTGAAGAATCTTGGAACTCAATCATTAAAGATATTGAAGGGGCTAAACATTCTATTGAACTAGAGCTTTTCATTGTCGACGTAGACAGCGTGGGACTACTCCTCATAAACACTCTTCGAGAAAAGGCAAAACAAGGGGTAAAAGTAAGACTACTTGTCGACGGCGGAGGAAGTTTTCTTTTTTACATGTCTCGCTTAAGTGAAGAAATTAAAGCTGAAGGAGTAGAAATTTCTTTCTTCAACCACGTTGTTCCGTGGCTTCCAAAAAATCTTAAACTTTTCTATTTTCGAAACCACAGAAGATCAATAATCATAGACAACGAAATTGCATACACTGGGGGCGTTTGTTTTTCTAGCAATATGAAAGGTTGGAGAGAAACTACTATCAAAATAGATAACCTAGATGCAATTAGTGAAATACACGAGGCATGGGTACGCATGTGGGAATTTTCCGAACACGGAAAATTTAAAAAGAGATACAAACCAACAAAAAAAGAATGGGGGTATTTGACAGACACCCCTGTCCCCCGCCGAAGATATCTCTCTAAAGCTTTTATTGAACTAATAAAATCTTCAAAGAAAGAAATATTTCTTACCACTCCATATTTTGTACCAGATACAAAACTAATGAGAAATATTAAAAGAGCTATTAAAAGAGGTGTCTCTGTCTCTCTTCTTTTACCAACACATTCAAACCACCCACTTGTTGATCGTGCAGGAGATTTTCAAAAACAAGAACTCATTAAAAGAGGGGTAAAAATATATTTGTATCCTCACAACATGATTCACTCAAAGACAGCTGTATTTGATGATGTTGGAATTGTAGGAAGTATGAATCTCGACTATGTGAGTCTGCATTACAACTTCGAAGGGGGTCTTGTTGTTACAAATAAAGAATGTGTAAATGAACTTAAAGAACAATTTTTGAATGATATTAAAAACCTTTCTCCTCTAACACCGTCAAAATGGCATAATCGCCCATTAAAACAAAGGGTTTTAAGCTATCTTATGTGGCCTTTTCAAAAACTGCTATAATCAAAACCTATGTTCTCTTTTAGAAAAAAAACTATATATTTTTTACGTCACGGACAAAGTGCCAACAATGCTTCAAATCTAAGACAAGGACCAACAGGAAAACTAAGTGAGAAAGGTTTGGAACAAGCGCGCTTTGTGTCAGAGCGTTTTAAAGATACTCCTATTGATGTCATATTAGTAAGTCCCTATGAACGATCAAAAGAAACAGGATTAATAATAAATGAAACTCTCAAGAAACCTCTCGAGTATAGTGACTTATTAATTGAAAGAAAAAACCCGTCGGAAATTGTCGGGAAAGATGCAGATTCACCTGAAGTCAAAAAAATTATGGATCTTATCGACAGAACTTTTCACGACAATTCTCTCCGATACTCTGATGAAGAAAACTTTCAAGACTTAAAAAACCGAGCTATCAAGCTCCTCAACATGCTCGCAAAAAGAAAAGAAAAACGCATCATGTGTATATCTCACCGTATCTTTTTAAAGATGGTACTCTCATATATTGAAGAAGGAGAGAAATTAGACTCACATCGTTTTGCTGAATTAGATCTTTTAAATAGCATGAACAATGCAGCAATTACTGTATGCACGTACAATCCACTTGATAAACTTCTTGGAAAAAACCCTTGGAAGATTTTAGTTTTTAATGATTATGGAAGGATCTTCTAAAGTGTGCTACAGTACTCTTCACACGAATGGCAACCAATCACACACGTATAAATCATCAAATCACTGCACCGGAACTCCGGGTCATTGGTCCTGAGGGAGAAAATATCGGGGTTATCAAACTTCAAGAAGCTCTCCAAAAGGCTCACGATCTAGAGCTCGACCTTATCGAAATATCGCCAAAAGCCCTGCCACCGGTTGCAAAAATAATGAATTATGGTAAATTTCAGTACGACGAAAACAAAAGGCTAAAGACGTCGAAATCTCGAGTACAGATCACTGAGGTTAAAAGTCTTCAGGTAAAGATAGGTACAGGAGAGCATGATCTTGAACTTAAGGCCAAAAAAGCCGGAGAATGGCTTAAAGAAGGCCATAAAATCAAAATCGACCTCTTCCTTCCAGGAAGAGCAAAATACCTCAATCAGGACTTCCTCAAGGAAAGACTTGAGCGAATTTTGAAGCTTATCCCCGAAAATTTCAAAGCTGAAGAAGTAAAGAAAAGCCCTAAAGGACTTACCGTAGTCATCGAAAAAGCATAATTTTATGAAAACAAACAAATCATACGCAAAAAGACTAAAAATCAGCAAGAATGGCAAAATTACTGCCCGAAAAGCAGGTCAGAACCACTTCAACGCAAAAGAATCTGGACGAAGCCAGCTTGCTAAAGCTCGAGGAACAAGCTTTACAATGAGCAACAAATACAAATCACGATTTCTAAATAATTAAAAATATATGACACGAGTAAAAAAAGGAGTTAATGCACTAAAAAGCCGACGAAATATCCTAAAACAAGTAAAAGGATACCGTTTTGGACGTTCTACAAAAGAGAAGCAGGCTCAAGAAGCAATCTTTCATGCTGGAGCAAGTGCTTTCGCTCACCGACGAGACAAAAAGAACGACATGCGAAGCCTTTGGACAGTACGTCTAAATGCAGCTCTCCGACCTCTTGGAATGTCATACAGCAAATTCATCGGTGCTTGCAAGAAAGCCAACATCGAGCTTGACCGAAAAGTCCTCTCACAAATTGCCGCTGAATCCCCTTCTACTTTCGAAGAAATTGTAAAAAAGGTTCAGGCTTAGTTTTTCAAATCTCCTTATCTTTCTCTTTTTCCTTCTTCACCATCTCGAGTACTTTTTCTACGACTTCTTTAGGAGTATCACCGAAAACTACTTTGTCATTTGTACGATGACTTTTTTCCATAATAAATTTAATTACTTCATCTGTATCCCAATCACCTCTCAAAATTCCTATTGGCTTATTATCTTCATACGCCACAGTAAATTCATGAATGGTACCAATTCTACCTGGACCGATAATCACAGCGTCTGACGCTCGAGTAAGGAGCATGTCTCGTGCAATATATCCAAAACCAGTGTAAATAATGAGATCTAGGTAATCAATAGGAAGTTTAAATTCGTGAACATGTTTTTCTTCTGTCTCGGCGGGAGAAAAACCAATAGATATTCCCCCTTCTTCTTTTGCACCCATAGCAACCCAAAGAGGAAAACCTGTGGTTGCACCGGTGAGAAGAGATGCACCATGACGGACAACTTCTCTTCCGAGTTCTTTAGCTCTTTCATAATCTTCAGGTGGAAGAAATCCCATTTCAGCGGCTCCCGAAACACAAATTTTTATTTTGTTGTGACTATGCTTGTCTGTATTCATTTTATTTATTGTATCATGAAAATTAACACTCTAAAGTTACGCAGTCACCCTCTCTTGGAGCAAATGCACTAATTCCAAAATTATCTCGAAGTCTTTGCACCAAAAAAAGTGCTGATTTTGGTTCTCCCATAGCAACAAAAACTTTTTTCAGAGTATCTGATGTATTTTCAACAAACTGAATGAGATGATCTGAATCTTTGTGAGAAGAATAACCATCAATATGTTCTACGCGAGCATTAACAAGTACATTGTGTCCAAACATATTAATTTCTTTTGCACCATCACTGATTTGTCTTCCGATAGTTCCGACAGACTGGTAACCGACAAGGAGTAAAGTGTTTTCAGGATGTGGAAGATAATTGATTTCATGATGCATTATGCGTCCTCCATTGGACATTCCTGAGCCTGCAATAACAATTTTGGGATTGGGAGTAAATTTTATAGCTTTTGACTCTTCGGCAGTTTCTGTCAGATGAAGCTTTGGAAAATTAAAAATATCATCGCCTCTCTTTATCAAATTCTGGGTTTTTGGATTGAAATCTTCTGGATAACGTTTGTAAATTTCTGTTATCTTGATAGCCAGAGGTGAATCAATAAATACAGGGAGGGATTCTACCCGACCCTCTTCAATGAGTTCGTTTATTTCATACAAAATCACTTGGGTTTTTTCTAAGGAAAAAGAAGGGATCATAAGTACTCCTCGTTTTTTGACAGTATCTTCAATGACATCTTCTAGCTTGGCACGACGCCCTTCTTTTGATTCGTGATTTCTATCTCCATACACACTTTCCATCACAAGATAATCAGCATCTGTGATATCTTCGGTGTCCTTGAGAAGTGGAGTTGGTGAGTTGCCAAGATCTCCTGTAAATACAATTTTCTTTCCGTTGTATAAAACTTCATACATTGTTGAACCAAGTACATGCCCAGCATCTTTCAAATACACATCGAAGTCGGGTGAGATGGATGTCTTCTGATGATATGGAATAGTTTTCCAAAGAGCTAAAGATTTTCTAACATCTTCTTCTTCGTAAAGTGGAGGGAGATTGTTTCTTACGGCATCTTGACCGATTAGTCTCACACTATCGGCAAGCATTACCACAGAAAGATCTTTTGTCTCTGGAGTAGAATAAATAACTCCCTTAAAACCATTCTTTACAAGCTTTGGGATTCTGCCGATATGATCAGCATGAGCATGAGTAACTAACAAAATATCAATGGCTTTTGGATCAAAAATAAAAGGACGATGATTGAACTCATCTGCAATGGTTGTACCCTGCTCCATTCCACAATCAACTACAATTTTTGTAATATCACTCTCTAAAAGAAAGTTTGCTCCTGTTACTGCACCTGTTCCTCCGCAAAAAGTAAGTTTAAGATTTTTCTTCATTAAATAATTATAGCATTAAAAAAATCCGCACCGAAGTGCGGATTTTTATTGGAGTTACCTGGGTGTAAACCTAGTGAGTACTAGGTGGGTTCTCTGGTAGAGCGCCAAGGCGCTCTGACACTCGAGATCCCTGATAAAAACGTAATCTAAGTTTATATCTCAAGTAACCCTGAAACAATTATATTCCTTTTAAAAATAAAGAAAGCTTCACAAAAACTATTTTATATTTCCGAGTTATTTGATTCAGCAGACGATTTAGTAGAATCGCCACTGGGCTCACCTACTGGGTTGATGAAAAATTGAGGTTTTCTGATTCAGTAGAATCACCTACTGGGTTGATGAAAAATTGACACCAAAATAGCTATGCTGTTCGAATGGAAATATTTTATTTACCACAAGTTACTAAATTTATTGAGAATTTTAAAAATAACGAACAAATAAGCGGTAAGATTACAAGGATGCTTTCTTTACTAGAGAAAGATGCTCCATATTTAAGACCTCCTGAGAGTAAGCAAGTTGACCATAACCTTTTTGAATTAAGAATAAAGACAAAAATCCAGATAAGAATATTTTACACCTTTCATCTTAATACTGTTTTTGTCTTACATGGATATACAAAGAAAACCCAAAGGATAGAGCCCTATATTGTTGACTACAATATAACATATAAGTTATATTACTATTACCTTATGAAAACAAATAGCAATGAAAAAATAATAAAATATCTTAACGAAAACCATCCTGGATGGAGTCGTTGGGAGGATATCAAAAAAAATATGCTTTCTGATCCAAAAACTAAGGAAGTCTACGACGCCCTTGAACCAGAATTCGCCCTTAAAGCTCTTCTGCTAGAAGCGCGAGCAAAGAAAGGTATGACCCAGAAGAAACTCGCTGAAAAACTAGGAACCAAACAATCTGCAATCGCTCGGTTTGAATCAGGAAAAACCAATCCGACCTTTGACTTCATCAACAAACTCGCTATTGCATTAGGGGCAAAAATTAAAATAATTATTGAATAACTATTCCCCCCTTCCATCCATATTTACATCATACAAAATAGCCTCTTGAACAAGTCTATAATCAATGAGTTCATTATCGGCAAACCAATGAGGAATTTCTAGAAGAGCTTCTTCGTGAGACCCTGAAGCATGAATAAGATTACGAATAGCGCGAGTATCACCAGCCGATAGAATATATGAATCGAGCACAAAATCTCCACGAATAGTACCGACATCTGAAGAAAATGGCTCTGTGCTTCCTACAAGCTTGCGGACCAGTGGCACAGCATGCGCTCCTTGCCACACCATAGCCACCACAGGCCCACACGCAAGGTATTTCTTGAGACTTGTGAGAATATTGTTCCCTACTTCTATAGGGTCAGTGATTGGAGGTATTTCTCCTTTTAACTCATAGCTTTTAATATTTTTTTCTCCTGCTTTACGTTTCCAATCTGGGTCAAAAGTATAATGCTTTTCTACAAAACCTTCGTTCGGTACAAACATTTTTACCCCAACAAGCTTTAAACCCACCCTTTCAAAGCGTTTTATGATTTCCCCAACAAGAGAACGCTGTATTGCATCCGGCTTTAAAACTACCAAAGTCTGTTCGTGTTTTAGATGTGCCATTAAAACATTGTAACACGAGCAAGTATTCCCAGAAAACTCAATTTTACAAAAATAAAAAAGATTTGGTACAACTCGAAGAATTTTTCGAAGGGTCCTCGGAGTGCGACGGCGCGAGAGCGAAAGCAGATTTTCTAGCAAGAAAATACTGCTGTGACTGAGAAGAATGATGAAAGTTCGTACCAAATCTTTTTTATTTTTGTAAAATTGAGTTTTCTGGGAGTTCTTCTTTCCGATACTTCTTCGCAATCTCCTCTTCAACCTCAGCTTTTTCTTTTCCAAACTTCAAATATGAAAGCTGTTTAAGTTGGTCTACATGAGACTTATCAACCTGCGGTGGAAACGGCACAGTGATATTGAAAGGACGAGCAGGTTTACCTGCAATCAAAAGCTTTGCGTAGCAATTGAGATTGTCGATATTCATCAAATCATTTGCTGTAAATACAGGCCCGAACTGTTTTTCAAGATATTCAGCATCTTCAGCGCCGACTCGATACGACACAATAGAACCAACGTTTCCAAACACGGCATCACGAATCTCTTCTCGAAGCTGTGCAATAAACTGATGAGCAATATGAAGTGAAAGCTTGTACTTTCGAGCCTCTGAAAGAATAGTTGAAATAGAATTGGTTGTGATATTTTGAAACTCATCGATATACAAATAAAAAGGTGGGAAACCAGTACCTAAAGAATCTACACGAGAAAGTGCTGCCATGAGTATTTTACCCACTAGAATGAGACCAATAAGGTTGGCGTTAATATCACCAAGCCTTCCCTTTGAAAGATTTACAAGAAGAATCTTTTTCTTGTCCATAATCTCTCGGAAATTAAATGCAGAATGTTCTTGTGCAATGATTGGTCGCATCACATCATTTGCTAAAAATACATCAAACTTTGAAGTGATGTACGGCACGATATTTGCTAGAGAAGACTCCCCTCCTGCCTTGGTGGCAATCTCTGTCCAAAACTGTGTGACGATGGGGTTTTTACATCTTGAAATCTTCAAATCTCGAAAAGCTTTGTTTGAAAGAACACGAGAAACATCCACCAATGTGTTACCGCTATCTGGATCCTCCAAAACAAGCATGGTAGCATTTCGAAAATACTGCTCAAACATCGGCCCTCCTGCTGTTTTCATATCAAAAAGTTTTTCAAAAATAGAGAAAAGCTCGTTCACTACAAAGATTTTCTGTTCAGGAAAATTCTTGTCGTACTCGAGCATGTTCATACCCATCGGTCTCTCGGTATAACTTGGATCAAAATATACCAAGTCTTCATAACGCTCTTTTGGAATATGAGCCAAGATATCTTGAACATCAGAACCATGAGGATCAATGAAACAAACACCTTCACCATTCTTAATATCTTGAATAATCATGTCTTTCAAGAGAGTTGTCTTTCCTGTTCCTGTCTGACCGATTACATAAAAGTGACGAAGACGGTCATCAGCAGACATATATACAGGCACTTCGTGATTGCGATGCTTGTTCATTCCAAGATACATTCCTGAAGGTTGGATATCGAGAGGTGCAGGAGCAGTACCAGCTTTTGCTTGCTTAAGCTGTCCTGTTTCAAAAATACTTGAGCCTGGAAAATGAAGAATAGTAGTGAGCTCCATAATACTCAAAGGAAGCTGTGCATCTCGCTCAAATATTCTAAAAGAATAATCACGAACAAACATGGGAAGCTTTTTTTCAGGAATTCTTTTCCAAGAAATAGCATTACCAAGACTGTTTTCAAATTGATTAAATGAAGATTCAATCTCGGTAATAATTTCCTCTGCCCTGTGAGAATCTTCAGCAGAAACCGTAATCCGCATGTTTGTATTAAATATTGGGGAACCAATCTTGTGCTTGATATTTTCTACCACCACGTCATCAATTGGTTTTGGTTTGTCTTCTTTTTTCTTGTCTCCTGCAAAAAAATCTTTCGAGGTATCAACAGCAAATTCCTTAAGACCCTTTCCAAGCTCACCAAGGAGAGTGTGGCGAATATCAATAGCTTTTTTTACACTTGTGCCTTTTAATATTTCATTGAGTGCTGTCTTGTAACGCTTTACATAATAGTCACCAGCAGGAGCGAGTAGAAGTTGAAATGATGCTCCCTCGCCTTCTTTTTTAAGTTTTGAAAAAGCATTAATAAGAACATTGAGTGGGTCGTGGTCGAATTTCTCATAGGTCTTTAGTGGGAAAATTGGATTTTTGGATTGTGTGGCAACAGAAGCTACTGTCACACCTTCGGGATTAAAAATATTATAATCATCTTTTTTCTCTACGAGCTTTGCAAATGGAAAAATTGAAAGCATCTGCTTTTGAAAAAGACTTCGTTTGCTATCTGGAACAGAAACATAGAAAATAAACTCCTCACTTCCATGAGAGAGTGCAATCTCAATAGAAAAATAGTTTTCTCTGTCTTCAGAATCTGCCACACTCATCATACCGGCGTAAAACTGCTCCATTCCAGAAATAAGTTCTTTGAGATTTTTCTCTTGCTCTTCTTTTTTGGATTCTGGAAGAGATACTTCGTAAAGCGTGTGTCGAAGAGCTCGAGTGACGGGTGTTTTTTCTTTTAGATTCGCAATGGGGAGACCTTTTTTAAGATACTCGACAAGATAACGATGAAAGTCGTCTTCTATATGAGGATTTTTCATCGCTTCCACCACTGCTAAGGTATTTAAAATGCCCTTCTCTTCAAGAAGTGAGATGAGGCTCTCAATTTGGTCGTCGTGGTCCTCGGGAGAAAGCTCGAGAGCAAATTTTTGAACATGTGGTTCGAGCATTGCATGACCTTTTTCAAGAACCTCATTTGCAGGAAGTATTTTGTGTTCCTGAATTTTATTAAAAACAACAGCGTCACGGTCAGGAGTCTCCCCTTGTTTGCGAAGTTGCTCCTCTCTGTGGAGGATTTCGTTTTTTAGATGAGCGATTTCTTCTTGTGGAGTAGAAAACTTTTCCATGCTGAAATTATAACATAACAGATAACAAGAAACCCCAACAAAAAGTACTCAGAATGTAAGAAATAAAAAGACACGCATAAAATCTGTTGATTTTTGCTCTGCTCGTGCACTGCGCAAGGTCTTTTTATTTCTTACATTCTGAGTACTTTTTGTTGGGGTTTCTTGTTACAGTTTTGTGAGAATTTCAGCTTGGCCGTTTACAATAGCGACAGTGTGTTCGAAATGGGCACTGCGTTTTCCATCAGCAGTTTTGTAAGTATAACCATCGCGACAAAGCACAATTCTCTTCGTGCCTTCATTTAACATGGGTTCAATAGCAAAAACCATTCCATTTTTAATAAGTACACCCTGTCTTGGTTTTCCAAAATTCGGAACAAATGGATCTTCATGAACATTTTCTCCGACACCATGACCACCAAGCTCTTCTGGAATACCAAAACCATACGGCTTTGCAGTGTTTTCAATAGCAAAACCAATATCTCCTGTACGTTTCCCCACCTTAGCAGCATCAATCCCTGCATACAGAGCTCGCTCGGTAATCTCAAGAAGTTTCTTAGCCTTTGTGTCACCTTCTCCTACAATCACTGTGGTAGCACTATCAACAATAAGTCCTTTGTACTTTATACCCATATCGAGAGCAACCACATCACCATCTTTTAAAATTCTGGGAGATTCATTTGGAATACCGTGAACTATTTCATCATTTAAAGAAATACAGATACTTGCAGGATACGGACGAGGTGCGCCATATGGTGTGTAGTTTAAAAAAACGGGGATAACATCGTGTTTTTTACACAAATCATTTACATAATCATTCAAATCTTTTGTAGAGGCTCCTGCAATAGCTTTTTTAGAAACATCAACAAGAATAGATGCGAGGATCTTTCCACCCTCTCGCATAATTTGTATTTGTTCGTCAGTTTTGAAAATTACCATTGTATTGAAGCGATGATTTGCTCATGAACTTTTTCCACATCTTGTTCTCCATCTATTTCTAAAAATTTGTATCGAGGATTACTTCTAAAAAAATCTATAGCAGGAACTACTTTTTCATTAAACCATTTCATCTTAGCGTCTGCCTCTCCTGGATTCATATCATATTTTCTACCACGAAGTTCCGCTCGTTTTTTTGCCCCTTCTGGAGAAATTTTTAAATACAAAACATAAGTGCTTTCCCGAGAATAAAAACCAATAGCAGTATCGAGAGCTTGAGCTTCTGGGAGTGAACGTGCCACACCGTCAAACATGAGATGGGTATTTTCTTTCATGTCACGAACCAAAACATCTGCCCAATTCCAAATAGCAACAAAGTCTGGCTGTCTTCCTCCCTTATTCATAATATTTTTTGAGATTGAATTTGTGTATCCTGGTTGTTCGATAAAATCTCGAAAACGAGCACCTGTTTCTATATACAAAACATCCTGCTTGTTAGCATCATTTTTTTCTATGTATTCTCTTAAAAGCTTGGCTTGAGTACCTTTTCCAGAGCCAGAATGGCCCATAATAATGAAAGTTTTTGGGGTCATTTTGTGATTATAGCCCTAAATCAACCGATTCGCCAACATACTCATCAACTTAACAGCCTCAACTTGTGCAGTCTTGGTGTCTTTAGCTCCAGAGAAAGCTTTCCATTCATTTCGGATATCAAGGTCACTGAGAGCGAGAACATCTGCT
>Ga0172379_10010424_pt1 | contig 11251 bp, 9 predicted proteins | sample GrowelOW334metaG_FD_119756 | JGI IMG/M metagenome (GOLD analysis project Ga0172379, IMG submission 119756) | Groundwater microbial communities from an aquifer near a municipal landfill in Southern Ontario, Canada - Groundwater well OW334 metaG | ecosystem: Environmental > Aquatic > Deep... | reverse complement strand
CATCTAAAGTGATAATAATTTCTTCAACAACATCTCCTTTGCTTACAGCGGTTGGCGTGGCAAATATAATGTCGGCAAATTTGGCGCTAATGTTACCGTCATGATTGGCAACAAAACCTTTTTGGTCTAGTTTTTGCGCGTATTTGACTATTTGCTTAACTATATATGTTTTTCTATCGCCCACAAATATCACCACAATTAATGTTTAATGATTAATGTTTAATGATTAATTGTAGAGCCGCGCAAAAACCATGCGCGGCAATTTTATTTAAAAAAATAATCGTCGCGCGTTTTTCGCGACACATCAATTAATCATTAAACATTAATCATTAATAATTATTATTATTAATGATTATTAATTTTTTCTATCACTTTAAGAGCAGCTTCCGCGGCAGAATCAATTTCTGATTCATTTCCGCTTAAAATTAAACGACCGGTTGCTCCATCGCCTTTCAATTCAATAAGCTTGATATTGGCGGCTTTTAAAGCTTCATTAGCCATGATCGCGACGTATGCAGCAGGTTTTGTTTCTAAAAGGAAAATAGACTCTCCGGCTAAAACCATATTTCCATTGCCAGCCGCTGTAAATAACACAGCGTGATCTTGCTCTACGCCGCGAATTATTTTATTAGTTAAAATTTGTATTTTGGCTCTGTCATTTTCAGCAACATTGATTGCGTGCAAAATTGTACGGCATGCTTCCAGCACTTCTCCTTGATCAGCATGATGGATTTCCATAATACCAAACTCTCTTTCTGTGATAAGAGAGCCCAAACGTACTTTAGTTGCTTTTAAAGCTAAATCAACCAGCGCGTGAATTTCCATTGCCGGAGCAATTTCCATGATTAGAGCGGCATCATATTCTGCCGGATCATCCACCATATTTGCTTTAGCCATAAACTGTGCTAATTGAGGCTGCAAACTGTCAATAAACGTTAATGTGCGTAAAACAAAATTAGTATTTGAACTCATCATAGTTTCTCCAACTTAACTAACATAAAAACACAATTAAATAATTTTTTTCATACACGGCAATTTTTATGACAGTAATAAAATAACCATATTTTTTGGTAGCCGCAGGGTTTAGCCTGCGTGTTTTTAACTGCACTGAGCTAATTTACGCAGGCCTGCGGCTACCAACACGATGAAACCATCATAAATCGTTGTGTGCAAAAGACTTTTTATGCTAAAAAAATAATGTTATAAATCAATAACTTACAAAAACACAAGTGTAAAACTCTAATTATTTTACTACGCCATGTCTGCTAAAAATGTCAAAAACAATTTTGCCAAATTTTCTATGGCCAAAGTCGCGCCCTTTAGAGTGCCTTCGTGGCTTAATACCTCAGAGCTTAATCCCGCAGCAAAATTAGTAACGGCACTAACTGAAACTACCTTCAAGCCACAGTGTCTGGCCACAATTGTTTCTGGAACTGTAGACATGCCAACAACATCAGCTCCTAAAGTTTTATAAGCGCGAATTTCCGCATGCGTTTCAAATGTTGGGCCACTGCAAGCCACATAAACTCCCTCCCGCAAAGGAATACCAATTTTTTGTGCAACCCGCAACATATCTTGGCGCAATTGAGCGTCGTATGCATTATCCATAGATACAAAACGTGGTCCAAACTCGTCATCATTTTTGCCAATCAGAGGATTGTTAAACATAAAATTAATTTGGTCGCTTACTAACACCAAGCCACCAGGGGGAACATCGGCTAACAATGATCCAACTGCATTGGTTGTTAATAAAGTTTCGCATCCAAGCAACTTCAACGTACGAATTAGAGTTTTGATAACTTCAATTGCCAAGCCACCTTCATATAAATGGGTACGTCCTTCCAAACAGGCTACAGGCACGCCTTTTAAAATACCCAAATGCAATTTACTGGCATGCCCCGCAATAGGATGCGCGCTAAAATTGGGTAAATCAGAATAAGAAATAACGATATCATTTTCAATTTGGCCTGAAATGGCGCCCAAACCAGATCCAAGAATCATTCCAACTTTAGGAACAAAATCAGGTGCTAGGTTTTTTATAATTGCCACTGCTTCTTTGGCGCTTTGTGTCATATTTTTTCTCCGAGAGATTTTATTATTGTATGTGTTTGTTTGTTATCTTAAACATTTAAGTATTCAGGGCCAAACGACATGGGAAGTAATTCGTCAATTGTTACCGTTTTACATATTTCGCCTTTATTATCACAAAGGTAAATAATTGTATCAGGAAGGGCAAATTCTCTAATGGCTTGACGACAGCGACCGCATGGGGAGGCAATTTTGTTTCCAGAATCTATAACAGCGATAGCCATGATTTTTTTCTTTCCTGCGGCAATCATTGAGCAGATGGCCGTTGTTTCGGCACAAACAGCCACTCCATAGGCCGCATTTTCCACATTGCAACCGCCAAAAAACGTTCCGTCATCAGCCATAATACAAGCGCCAACATTAAATTTAGAGTAAGGCGCATATGCTCGCTCGCGCATTTGTTTCGCTATACTAACCATCGCTTCTTTATCAATTTGTAATTTATTCATAATACGCCTATATTTATTGATGAAATGGGGGCCGATTTTTTGCCAAGGGGCTTGTTGACATTTCGCTAAGTCGAGACGAAAAACGTTGATTTATGAGCACCGTAGCGGAGCATACTTTGTTGGTATGTGAGCAACGGAGCGCAATAAATCAACGTTTTTCGACCGAATTAGTAGAAATGTCAACAGCCCCTGGTGATTATAACAAATTATTAAATATATACACCATGAATATGCTAAAAAAACTAAAAAAAGAATTACATGTGCTGGCTGACCCGCACAAGGCATGTATATTGCAAAGATTTTTTAAAACAGGAAAAGGCGAATATGGCGAAGGAGATAGGTTTTTAGGAATTACAGTTCCAAAACAACGCCAATTAATCAAAAACTATGTAGAACTGGAGTTGGAGAATGTTTCTTTGTTGCTGTCTTCTTCTTGGCATGAAGAACGCCTATCCGCTGTCCTTCTGTTGGTACATAAATATCAAAAAACAAAAGATAGTAGCGTGCGACAAAAATTGTATGATTTCTATTTAGGACACGCTGCTTCAATTAACAACTGGGACCTTGTTGATTTAAGTGCACCGCAAATAGTTGGAAATTATCTTTTCTTGCAAGACAAAACAGTTTTGCATACTTTAGTACAAGATAAAAATCTTTGGTTGCGTCGCATTGCAATTGTTGCCACGCTGTATTTTATTCGCAACGATTACTACAAAGAAACGATAATTTTAGCGCAAACACTACTTAACGACAAAGAAGATTTAATTCATAAAGCTTGTGGATGGATGTTACGAGAAATTGGTAAAAGAGACATTAACACGCTACAATCTTTTCTTGACGATAACTACAAAAAAATGCCGCGCACTATGTTGCGTTACGCTATCGAACGACTTCCGGAACAAGAAAGAAAATTTTATTTGCGTAAAGATAAATAGTTTATAATACAAACATTAATTTGAGTTGAAGAGGATATAATTATGCCTGGTACTTGGTTTTTACAATTAGCATTGTTTATTGTCATCTTGGTTGTTGTTGCATTGCCGCTCGGCGAATACATGGCGCAAGTATTTGAAGGGAAAAGGAATATTCTTTCTTTCGCATTAGTTCCTGTGGAAAAATGTTTATATAAATTATTTGGCATCGATCCTTTCAAAGAAATGAACTGGAAAACATTTGCACTGAACCTATTAATTTTCAATTTAGTGGGCATAGTTGCGTTATTTACATTGCAAGAAGTCCAGCAATGGCTTCCACTTAATCCACAAAATCTTGGAGCAGTACGTTGGGATACTGCTTTGAATACAGCGATATCTTATGTAACCAACACTAACTGGCAAGCTTATAATAGCGAAACAACCATGAGTTACTTAACTCAAATGTTAGGCATGAGTTTGCAAAATTTCTTATCAGCAGCTTCCGGAATAGCGGTTGCTGTAGCGCTGATTCATGGATTCGCTCGTAAATCAGCATTTCAATTAGGCAATTTTTGGGCAATATTGACCAGAGCTATTCTATACATTCTCTTACCGTTAGCGATTATTTTTTCACTTATATTGGTTTCGCAAGGAACGGTACAAAATTTTCACAATTATGTTCACGTTCACACACTACAAGGACAAGAACAAATTATTGCGCAAGGACCTGCGGCATCGCAAATAGCTATCAAGCATTTAGGAACAAATGGGGGAGGGTTTTTTGGAGCCAACTCGGCACATCCATACGAAAACCCAACGCCACTGACTGATTATTTGGAAATTTATGGTTTATTAATTATTTCAGCGGCATTTCCATTCGCTTTTGGCGCCATGTTAAACAATCGCCGTCAAGGAGTTGCTATTTTTGTAACGATGCTGTTGCTATTTTTGTCGATATTGGCCTTTGCTATTTGGGCTGAGTTTCACGGCAGTCCTTTGTTAGAGAAAATAGGGATTCATCATGGAATAAATATGGAAGGAAAAGAAATGCGATTTGGGCCATTAAGCTCCACAGTATTCGCCGTTTCAACAACAGCCGCTTCAACGGGTGCTGTAAATTCATTACATACCAGTTTTTTACCTTTAAGCGGACTGACTTTAATCTTCAACATGGCAATTGGCGGAGTTATCTTTGGAGGCGTTGGGGCAGGGCTGGTCGGGATGCTATTCTACGCGATTTTGACAATGTTTTTGATTGGGTTGATGATAGGTAGAACTCCAGAAATATATGGTAAAAAACTTGAACCTTATGAAATGATAATGGCTGTGATAGCTATTTTGGGGCCGGCTATAATGCAACTAATTTTAGGTGCTATTGCAATAACCAATTTTTCCGATTCAACATATCTGAGCGATTCTGGTTCTCATGGTATATCTACTGTGCTTTATGCATATGCTTCAACATTAGTAAATAACGGCTCGGCATTTGGCGGGCTAAATTCTAACACCATTTTTTATAATATAACTACTTCCATAGCCATGCTTGCCGGACGTTGTCTTACGTTGATTCCGGCAATTGCTATCGCAGGCTCACTAGCGCAAAAAAAACCAACACCATTTTCTTCGCGCTTTCCGACTGCAAGTCCGATGTTTGTAGTAATCTTAGCGATAATGATAATTATTATCGGAGCGCTGACGTACATGCCAGTATATGTGCTGGGTCCGATTTTGGAGCATTGCTCTATGCTTTTTGGTAAAAATTAACTGATACACGTAAGGTAACAAGCTATGAAAAAAACAAAACTTTTGCGTAGAGAAATTTTAATTCCAGCATTTAAAAATACTTTTTTACGTTTGAATCCTTTTCACATGATACGTAATCCAGTTATGTTTATTGTGGAAATTTGCGCTATTGTCACCAGCATAACAACAATTATTAATTTTCATATCCACAATGCGCTTATATTCAATATTCAAATAAGTATCTGGTTGTGGATTACTATTTTATTCTCAAATTTTGCTGAAGCACTAGCGGAAGGAAAGGGGAAAGCACAGGCGGAAACGCTAAAACAAACACGCAGCGAAGTTTACGCGCAAAAGATCGATGAAAATGGTAAGACTGAATCTATCCCCGCCTTATCTCTACGCAAGGGGGATATTGTAATAATTACCGATAATCAGATTGTCCCTTCAGATGGTGAAATTATTGAAGGAGTTGCTCTGATAGATGAATCGGCAATTACTGGCGAATCTGCACCTGTTGTGCGTGAATCTTGTGGGGAAAAAAACTGTGTAACCGGGGGTACGAAAATTTTATCAGGAACGGTGAAAGTAGAAATAACAGCGAATGCAGGTGAAACGTTTTTAGATCAAATGATAGGAATGATTGAAAGCGCAAAACGCAAAAAAACCCCAAACGAGATTGCTCTGGAAATATTACTTGTTGGCTTAACAATGCTGTTTATCGCGGTTACGTTTACTTTGCCAGCATTCGCTAATTACATGCATATTACAATCTCATTACCAATATTAGTAGCTTTGCTCGTGTGTCTTATGCCGACTACAATTGGAAGTTTATTACCAGCAATTGGGATTGCGGGCATGGATCGTTTGTTATCACACAATGTTATTGCGTTAACAGGTCGCGCAATTGAAGCTGCCGGTGATGTCAATATTGTTCTGCTGGATAAGACGGGTACGATAACTTTAGGCAATCGCTTAGCCACAGAATTTATTCCGGCTCCTGGCATTAAAGAAGAAGAGCTTGCGCGTTTTGCTATGCTAGCTTCTTTAGCAGATGATACTCCTGAAGGGCGTAGTATCGTAGTATTGGCTAAAGAAAAACTGCAAATTCGTGGTCGCGATATTCGTCCGCCACAAGGGGCAACGTTTGTTGAATTTAAGGCAGAAACTCGCATGAGTGGCATTGATATTAATGACGTGCAAATACGCAAAGGAGCTGCGGAAACAATGGAAGCCTTTGCTAAACAAAATAATATTAATTTCCCAATAGAGGTAAAAAATGCTGTTGAAAGAATTGCCACCAATGGAGGCACTCCATTGGTAGTCGCGGATAAAGAGTTAGTTTACGGAGCTATTTATCTGAAGGATATCCTAAAACATGGTATTCGCGAACGCTTATTACAGTTAAAAAATATAGGTATTGCCTCGATAATGATCACAGGCGACAATCCAATTACCGCTGCTGCAATAGCTGCTGAAGCTGGTGTTAGTGATTTTATCGCTCAAGCAACACCGGAAGCAAAATTAAAACGCATCCAACAATATCAACAAGAAGGCTACATGGTTGCGATGATTGGTGATGGTACCAACGATGCTCCGGCGTTAGCTCAAGCAGATGTTGCGGTTGCAATGAATGCTGGTACTCAAGCTGCGCGCGAAGCCGCTAACATGGTTGATTTGGATTCGTCGCCGACAAAATTGCTAGATATAGTAGAAATTGGCAAGCAAATTTTAATTACTCGTGGAGCGCTAACTACATTTAGTATTACCAATGATATTGCAAAATATTTTGCCATAATTCCAGCGCTATTTTTTCAATATCCAATATTGCGGATGTTAAATGTTATGCATTTAGCAACACCCCAAAGCGCCATTCTTTCGGCAGTAATTTTTAACGCTATAATTATACCAACGCTAATTCCTTTGGCATTAAAAGGCGTTAAGTATGAACAAGTTTCAGTAAAATCATTGCTCAAAAAAAATCTGCTTGTGTATGGTGTTGGAGGATTGATTTTGCCATTTATTGCCATCAAAGCTGTGGATATGTTGTTGCAAGTTTTTAATTTAATTTAGAATTAAAGGAAAAAATTTATGTTACTTACATCGTTAAGAGCTTTTATTGTCTATGCCATACTGCTTGGTATTATCTATCCATTAGCCATTACCACTATTGGCCATTTCACAATGCCTAATAAAGCCAATGGAAGTTTAATTGTAGTAGATAATAAAGTTGTAGGTTCGTCTCTAATTGGACAAAATTTTACTTATGCTAAATATTTTCATGGTAGATTTTCTGCTAATGATTACGATGCGACATTATCAGCAACGGGCGGAAACAATTTTGCCCCATCGGACAAAAAGTTTTTTGCCATAACAGAAGCAAGAGTAAAAAAAATACGTACCGAAAATAAATTATCTGCAGATACAGCTATTCCTGCCGATATGGCACTTTCTTCTGCAAGCGGTTTAGATCCACATATATCGCAGCATAATGCTATCTTGCAAACGCAACGTGTTGCCAAAGCACGTAATATTGCAGAAGAAAAAGTCCTTAAATTAATCGTCCAAAATACGGATAAAGATTTTATCGGAATCTGGGGGCAAGAAGGAGTTAATGTTTTAAAACTTAACTTAGCACTAGATGCTTTAGTGGCAAATGGAGAGAATAAAAACCATGCCAGAACAAACTAATACTTGTAATGACGCAAGCAATAATATTGACTATGAACAATATATTGCTCTTGAACAAAACCAGGAATATTTTCTTGAGAAAACAACAACTGACAACAAAGGGCATCTGAAAATATTCCTTGGCTATTGCGCAGGCGTTGGCAAAACCTACCGCATGTTACAAGACGCAATAGTTTGTAAAAATAATGGACTGGATGTTGTTATTGGCTTAGCCGAAACCCATGGTCGCAAAGAAACTGAAAATTTAGTAAAAGATTTAGAAGCACTTCCACGCACACAACTGAATTATAGCGGCATAACCATAACTGAAATGGATTTAGATGCAGTATTACAACGTAAACCATATTTAGTGTTGGTTGATGAACTAGCACACTCTAATATTCCAGGATCACGCCATACAAAACGCTATCAAGATGTTGAAGAGCTATTAAATGCTGGTATTAATGTTTATTCAACATTGAATATACAACATGTTCAAAGCCTTACCGACATTATTCAGCAAATTACCAATATTAAAGTTGAGGAAATAATTCCTGATCGCATTCTGGAATTAGCAAACGAAATTGAATTAGTAGATTTGCCAATTGAAAAATTATTGCAACGTTTGGCTGAGGGTAAAGTATACATACCACAACGAGCCCAACAAGCAATGCAAAAGTTTTTTAAAAAAGGTAATCTTTTGGCATTGCGCGAATTATCGCTAAAATATACGGCAAAACGCGTTGATATTGACTTACTCTCTTATCGAGAACAGGAAGATATATCTAATGTTTGGCCGGTGGAATCTAAATTATTGGTATGCATTAGTTCTGGGAAGATTGCCGAAAAATTACTTTTAATTACGCATCGTATGGCTACGGATCTTGAGGCTGAATGGTATGCGGTAAATGTAGAATCCCCACAGCAAATTCGTTTGGGCGATAAAGCGCGTGCTCAATTATATAAAAACTTACATCTTGCCGAAGAGTTGGGCGCTAAAGTTATTACGTTAAATGGTAATTTAATTGCGGATGAACTAGTAAAATTCGCGCGCGAGAAAAATGTAACTCTTGTTATTGCCGGTTTATCACGGCGTTCTAGATTTGAAGAATTGTTTAAAGGATCAGTTTTAAACAGGCTGGTAAAAAAAATTAGTCCCATTAATATATTGGTTGTTGGTGACGACGGTGGAAAACCACAACCAGTGCAATATGTGCAACCAAAAATAACTTATAAGCCATATTTTTATAGCGCTCTAATTGTTGCGCTTGCAACGGCATTTGCTGGAATATTTTCACATATAATTTCTCCGCATGATATTTTGGTTATTCTATTTTTACCTGTAATAATTGCCGGATTAATTTGGGGCAGTAGTGTTAATTTATTTGCTTCATTATTTGCAATTGCCATCGTGGATTTTCTTTTTATCCCGCCAAAATTTTCTTTTGCAATAACAGATTTGGCTTATATCCCAAGTTTCATAACATTCCTGGTTATATCAACGATACTTAATTTCCTTGGTAAATTTGTACGTTGGCGCACAAAAACATCAAGATATCGTGAGCGTTTTATTTCAGCGCTATACAACTTTGGACACGAAATGATGTTGGCAGAAAACTTGGATGATATTTTAAACCGCGTTGTCAAAAATATTTCTGAAGCATTCGAAACCGATGTAATTATTTTGCTTCCTGATAAATTCGGTCAATTAGAATTGGCAACCAAAAGTAAGCCAGAATTAATCCTCAACGAAACTGAAAAAGCTGTTGCGTTTTGGGTATATAAAAATGGACAACCAGCCGGAAAAGGTACTAACACTTTATCTTCAGCAAAATGGCATTACGTGCCTATGCGCCTTAACGAAAATACTCTTGGCGTTTTGTGTGTTATCAAGATTGCCGCCGACAACAACGCAATAACTCCGGAACAAAGGCGCTTAATGGAATCGTTTGCCAATATAGTGGCTTTAGCTTTGACTAAGCTGGGGCATAAGTAGGCGAGGGAGGGCGCGCGTGGCGCAATATCGCATAAAACTTCTCGTTGTCAAATGAGATTGTTTGGAGTATACTCCAGAATAATACAACTATTTCTGGAGTACACTCTAAATGTTAGATTTTCTCAAATCCACATATCAGCGTCTAATAACCGAACTCAATATAACAACTCATAGATATTTATATGAAAAATTTCATATAAAAAATCGCTTAACCGGAATTGTGGGACCACGCGGCACCGGTAAAACTACGCTAATGCTGCAGTACATAAAAAACAATCTTTATAACAAAGGAAAAACATTTTATTTCTCTGCGGATAATATATATTTTCACAAGACCTCATTATTGGAATTTATTGCCAATTTATATCAAAGTGAAGACATCCGCATTTTTTTTATCGATGAAATTCATAAGTATGCCAATTGGCATCAAGAGTTAAAAAATATTTACGATGCTTTTCCAGCAATCAAAGTAGTATTTTCTGGAAGCTCTAGTATCGATTTGGTAAAAGGCAGTTACGATTTATCGCGACGAGCTAAATTATTTCGCATGGCTGGATTGTCTTTACGCGAGTACATAAATTTTAGTACCAAAGACACAATTCCTGCTATAACATTTTCTGAATTACAAAAAAATTATCACGAACATGCTGCTTTATGTGCGCAGATACCGAAAATCAAAGGGCACTTCCAAAAGTATTTAGCTCGAGGATACTATCCATTTCTTTTCGAGGATGAAGATTCTTATCAGGAAAAAGTACTGCGCATGATAGATAAAACCATTTATGAAGACATTGTCAATTATTACGATCTCAAAACTACAAATCTTAACAACTTCAAACGTATACTCATGTTTTTAGCGACCTCTTTGCCAGGAAATGTCAGTACTAACAATTTGGCACAGAACCTTAGTATAGATCATAAAACCGCAGCAAATTACTTACACATTCTTGCAGAATCCGGTTTAATTAGGTTGCTTTATACTGCGGCAACTGGCAGCAAAATCTTGCGCAAACCAGAAAAATCTTTTTTACACAATACAACTTTATTACACGTATTACTTAACAACCACCCGCTAACAACTAATATTGGAGTGATGCGAGAACTGTTTTTCGTCCAAAACATTATCGACTCCGGTTTAAACATTTTTCATAACAACAACGGCGACTTTCAAATTAACGATTTAGTTTTTGAAATTGGAGGAAAAAACAAAACAAGGCAGCAACTAAAACAGATTACCGATACTACAGCTTTTTTGGTTAAAGACGATATTCTTGCCAGTAGTAACAAAACCATTCCGCTGCATTGCTTTGGTTTTTTGTATTAATCATTGGGAAAACGTGATTATTTACACATTTTACCAACGTAAAACGTGGAAGTTATCACGCTTTTTT
>Ga0172379_10010423_pt1 | contig 11251 bp, 9 predicted proteins | sample GrowelOW334metaG_FD_119756 | JGI IMG/M metagenome (GOLD analysis project Ga0172379, IMG submission 119756) | Groundwater microbial communities from an aquifer near a municipal landfill in Southern Ontario, Canada - Groundwater well OW334 metaG | ecosystem: Environmental > Aquatic > Deep... | reverse complement strand
TATTTTTCTTTTCGCATACCTGTGGTACAATACAAGCATAAGTCAGGTGAGTGGATTTTTTATGGCACAAGATATATATCTGTCGGTGATTATTCCCGCATACAAAGAACAGGATCGTATCGGGGTTACGCTTCTTGCGATTGAGAAATTTTTGCAGACAAAAGGATTCGCTTACGAAGTGTTAGTGGTGATTGATGGTGCGACGGATGCGACGGGCGATGTAGCCAGAAGTTTCAACAGTCAGATAACCAATCTGCGCGTGATTGAAAATCCGGATAATCATGGCAAAGGCTATGTGGTAAGGCAAGGTTTGCTCGAAGCTAATGGAAAGTACAGGGTGTTTATGGATGCGGATGGTTCAACATCGATCGATCATATTGATACATTTTTACCGGAGTTTGAACAGGAGGGGTATGATGTTGTGATCGGTTCTCGTGATATCGCGGGTGCTAAAATCGAGAAGCATCAAGCAAAATATCGTGAATGGTTGGGCAATGTGGGCAATGTCGCCATCAAATCCATCTTGGGACTCTGGGAGTATCCTGACACACAGTGTGGATTCAAGATGCTCTCAGCGAAGGCGTCGGAAGCCATTGCTTCTCGGATGGTGGTCAATCGATTCGGTTTTGACTTTGAGCTTTTGGCTTTAGCGCATGCGTTGCAATTTCGAGTGAAGCAACTGCCGGTACGTTGGATGGATGAGGCGCAAGGATCGACCGTAAAACTGTTCGGACCGAATGGTTATCTGCAAGTTTTGAAAGATTTGTTCGCGACACGATTGAGATTAATGACCGGACAGTACAAGGTTCATACATCTATCAAAAAATAATAGACTTCTTGTTTTATAACGAGCGAAAATCAAAAAACAAAATATCACGCTTATGTATCCGATAGTAAAAAAAACACAAAAAGGAACGGAGACCGAATCTGAATTGCGACAAGATATCGTGACGGGCGACTGGGTTATTATCGCGACATCACGCGCCAAGAGACCGCACGAATTCGCACAATTTCGTCGTGCCGAAGATACGACCGGTCTGCATAACTGTATATTCGAACATCCGGAAGAAACGGGTCAGGAAAAAGATGTTTTGATCTATAATTCCAGTGAGAATGACTGGAGTCTGCGTGTTTTTCCCAACAAGTATCCGGCGGTGTCGCGAGGGAAAGTCCCGAGTTCTTTGGAAGAAGGGCCCTATTTTGCCATGACCGGAACGGGGTATCATGAGGTGATCGTGACGCGTGATCATTATGATCATATAGCACTTATGGAAACGTGGCAGATAGCGGAAATTTTTGACGCGTATCAGGATCGCTATCTTTCCTTGATGAAAAAGAAAAGTGTGAATTATATTCAAATTTTTCACAATCACGGTACGGAAGTGGGTGCATCCATCGCGCATCCTCATTCGCAATTGATAGCGGTACCGATCATTTCACCGTATGTTCAGTTGGAATTGAAAGGTGCGGAAAGTTATTGGCGCAATCATAAGCAAAAAGTATATGCAGTGATGACCGAGTATGAGAGCGAGATCAAAAAACGCGTGGTGTATGAGAACGATACTTTTATCGCGTTTTGTCCCTTTGCGTCGCGTTCCGCTTTCGAAGTATGGGTGATGCCGAAAAATCACAGCCCGTATTTTGAGCGCATTACTGACGATGAGAAATTTCAATTGGCGGAAGTGTTTCAAAAAGCGATGAAGGCTTTGTATCGAGGATTGAGTGATCCGCCGTATAATTTTTACTTGCACACGGCTCCGTGCGATGGCAAGGATTATGAAAGTTATCGGTGGCATATCGAGATTTTGCCTCACACGGCTGTGTGGGCGGGGTTTGAGCTTTCGACCGGTGTCGAGATTTCAACTATCCAACCGGAAGTTGCCACGGAATTTTTGCGGGAACAGTTGATTGATTGATTATGAAATATGTGATAGCTAATCTGAAAATGAATCTGGTGACAGTAAAAGACTGTGATCAGTATCTTGATACACTGAATCAGGTATGGCTTGCTCGTCCTTTGGCGCAGAAGACAGACAAACAGAATGATACGGTACAGATTATAGTATGTCCGTCATCTTTGTATATAGAGCGATTTGCAGGCAAACTTCCCCAAAGTGTATTGTTGGGAGCGCAGGATGTTTTTTGGGAAGAGAGAGGTTCTTTTACAGGAGCGATCTCACCGCTTTCGTTGCGAGCTATAGGGGTTTCGGCAATTATTTGCGGTCATAGCGAGAGACGTGCGGTGTTTGGTGAAACGGATGAACAGATAGCTCGTAAAGTCGAGACAGTGGTTAAAAATAAAATGACAGCGATTATTTGTGTCGGAGAAACGCAAGAAGAGAGGAATAACGAGGAAAGTACGATGATCGTCGCACAACAAGTCGCATCGGCACTGAGTCTTGTGGAGGGAAAATATCTCGATCGAATTGTGATTGCTTATGAACCTCGATGGGCCATCGGAACGGATACGACGCCCGCGACCCAGGATATTATGCAAATGCGTATCGTGATACAAAAAATCCTGATCAAAAAATATGGTGTGGAGTTAACTCAAAAAGTATCGATTGTGTATGGAGGTTCGGTCACGGCATCACTTATGGATGAAGTTTGCGTGAGCGCAGATATGAATGGTGTATTGGTGGGACGAGAAAGTCTGGATCCTAAAGAGTTGATGAACATAATTGAGAAATTATAAAACTATGATTGTTGATGTCAAAGAAATGCTGTTGAAGGCAAAAGAAGGCGGTTATGCCGTGGGCGCTTTTAATACGATTAATTTGGAAACGACGCAGGGAATTCTCGAGGCTGCTTTGGAAATGAAAAGTCCGGTCATAGTGCAAATGACAGAGAAAACACTGGAGTATGCGGGCGGACGCGCCATTTATAAGCTTGTGCGTACTATTGCCGAATGTTATATGTCGGATATTCCGGTTGGCGTCCATCTTGATCATGGAAAAAGTTTTGAAATCATTCAGCGGGCGACGGAAATCGGATTTGCTTCCGTGATGTATGACGGATCGCGCCATAATTTTGCGGACAATCTTGCTATTACAAAAAAAGTGGTTGATTTTTGCCATGAAAAAGGTGTTTCCGTGCAGGCAGAACTTGGCAATGTCCCGTATCTTGGGGAACTTTCGATGGAGGAAATTAAGTGGGACGAGTATATGACGGATCCGAAGCAGGCGAAAGAATTTGTTGAATATACCGGTATCGATACGCTGGCGGTGGCAATCGGCAATGCACATGGATTTTTTCGCGAGCGTACCGTTCCGGATTATGATCGTTTGTCCGCGATTACCGAAGCAGTTTCTGTTCCGCTTGTGATGCACGGAGCGTCGGATTGGGACAATGATCGAGTGAAGGAGGTTATCAATCGTGGCGTGAGTTGTTTCAATGTCGACACGAGCATTCGCTTGTCATTTATCGGTCAATTGCGACAGACTTTGGACAATAGCGAGGAAACCGATTTGCGCAAACTACTCGGTGCTTCCAAAGACGCTGTTAAAAAAACCGTTAAAGAAAAAATGAATTATTTCGGAAGTGTTGGTAAAGCGTAAGACTTTGCTATACTGAAAGTATCGAAGAGATGCTAAAAATAAAAAATAGAACTACTATGAAAAAAATCGCCATTAATGGGTTTGGGAGAATAGGAAGGGCGGCACTCAAAATTGCTTTGACAAAGGAGGATATTGAAGTGGTTGCTATCAATGATTTGACAGACGCCAAGACCTTGGCGCATTTGTTGCAACACGACACCGCATACGGTCGTTATCAACACACTGTTAAAGTTGGTGAAAACAGTTTGATTATAGATGGTAAAATAATTCCCGTATATGCGGAAGCCGATCCGAAAAAATTACCATGGGGCGAGCTTTCTGTGGATGTGGTGTTGGAATGTACGGGGCGATTCGTGAGTGGCGATGCGATGCGCGCGCATATCGCGTCGGGAGCGAAAAAAGTTGTTCTCTCTGCTCCTGCCAAAGAGGGAGGGGACGTCCCGACTTTTCTGTTGGGCGTCAATGAACATGAATATACGCAAGACATAAACATTCTTTCCAACGCGTCTTGTACCACGAATTGCATCGCTCCGGTGGCGAAGATTATTCAACAAGCTTTCGGTATCGAAAAAGCTTTGATGACGACGATTCATTCATATACGGCTGATCAAAATTTGCAAGACGGACCGCACAAGGATCTGCGACGAGCAAGAGCGGCTGCGGGCAATATCGTTCCAACGACGACTGGGGCTGCGATTGCCGTCACCGAAGTAATTCCGGAACTGCAAGGATTGTTTGATGGTTTGGCGGTGCGTGTGCCAACCATAGTGGTGTCGCTGACCGATTTTACATTTCTTCTCAAGCGCGATGTAACAATCGATGAGGTGAATAATGCTCTCAAAACGGCATCAGAAACCACGCAGTATCAAGGCATTTTTACCGTTACCGAGGAATTGCTTGTTTCTTCAGACTTTATCGGAAATTCCTATTCGAGTATCGCGGATCTTTCTTTAACAAAAGTCGTGGGTGGAAATTTGATCAAAGTCGTGGCATGGTATGATAATGAGTGGGGGTATTCCAACCGTCTCATCGAGTTGGCACAAATGATTTCTTAATAGACAAAAACAAATTTTGTTATGTATGATGTAATAATCAAAAATGGAACCATAATCGATGGAACGGGAATGCCTATGTTTCGTGCCGATATTGGCGTGAAGGATGACGTGATCACATTCATCGGCGATTTGGGTGGTGATGCAGCCGATCAATTGATTGATGCGACCGATCAATATGTGGCACCCGGATTTGTGGATGTTAATAATCATTCGGATACCTACTGGCAAATTTTTTCCAATCCGCATTTGGAAAGTTTGATTTATCAGGGTATCACTACCATAGTCGGAGGCAATTGTGGATCATCGTTGGCGCCGTTAGTCAACGCTTCGATGTTACAATCGATTCAAAAATGGGCCGATATCCGGAAAATTAATCTCAACTGGTTGACGATGAAGGAATTTTTAGCACAGATCGGGGATCATAAATTAGCAGTAAATTTTGCGACGCTTTCCGGGCATGGAACACTCCGTCGCGGACTTGTAAAGGATGAGTCGCGCGCGCTTCAGCAAAATGAACTCGACTCCTTGTTGTCTATGCTCAAACGATCGTTGAAAGAAGGATCATTCGGCTGTTCTTTGGGATTGGAATACACACACGCAAAAAGTGCTTCCGAAAATGAACTGCAAGCCGTGGGAGAACTTGTACAAAAACAAGACAGTCTTTTCACCGTGCATCTGCGCGATGAATCGGCACACTTGCTCGAATCCCTTGGTGAAATCATAGCTATTGTACGAAAAACCGGCTGTCGATTGCATATTTCTCACTTGAAAGTTACCGGTGAAGAAAATTGGCATTTGATGGAAGAGGCAATGGTTTTGATTGACACAGCACACAAGGAAGGTCTTGATGTAACGTTTGATATCTATCCCTATACGGTTACCGGCACCGTTTTGTATACATTGCTTCCGGAGTGGGTGACTGAGGGTGGGAAACGTATGATGCTTGAGCGATTGAAAGATCCGAATATCCATCAAGAAATCATTATGGAGTTACGAGAGAAACCTAGAAATTATGCGAAAATAATCATACTTACTTCACCATTGAATCAGATTTTGATACGTCAAAGCATTGCCGCTATCGCTAAAAATCAAGACATATCACCAGAAGAAGCGCTTATCTATGTACTCATTGCGAGTGGAGGAAGAGCGATTGTGTCTATGGAGGTCGTTAGTGAGAACAATATCGAACTGGCTTTGCGTCATCCTGCTTCCATTATCAGTACCAATGGGTCCGGGTATTCAACTGATTATGAGGAAAAAGGAGAACTGGTACATCCGCGAAGCTTTGGGACATTTCCGCTTGTTCTTTCGAAGTATGTGCGACAGAAAAAACTTTTGACGTGGGAGGAGACGATACATAAGATGAGCGGTAAGCCGGCGAAAAAATTCGGAATCAAAAATCGAGGTGTCTTGCAAAAAGGAAACTATGCGGATATACTAGTGTTTGACCCATCTCAAATAGACTCGCAAGCAACGTCCGATCATCCTTATCGATACGCTCGTGGCGTGAATTGGGTGCTGGTCAATGGAAAAGTAGTTGTTTATAAAGGTGCCTATACCGGTAAGTGCGCAGGAGAGGCGTTACATAAGACAACCTCTTGGTTTTAGATGCGTTATCTTTGCGAGTGAACTAAAACAATCCCAAGTTATTTATATACAGGGATTGCCACGCTACGCTCGCAATGACAAAAATAAGAGTTCTGCACTGATATATGATGACAAAACAATTTTTTAAAAACAAACGCATTACCGTTTTTGGTTTGGGGTTGAATGGCGGTGGCGTTTCGACCGTTCGATTTTTGGCGAAATACGGCGTCAAAGAAATTATTGTAACGGATATCAAGCAACGATCCGAACTCACGTCTTCCATTGAGGCTATAAAAGGTATCAAAAACATTACCTACGTGCTCGGACAACATCGTCCCGAGGATTTTACGCGTGTCGATATGGTGATCATCAATCCTGGTATTGCATGGACGAACGAGTATGTGAGATTGGCTTTGAAAAAAAACATTCTCGTCGAAATGGATGCAAGTTTGTTCTTTCAATTGTGCGACCGACCGATTATCGGTATCACCGGAACCAAAGGAAAGACAACTACAGCAACTCTTGTGGCGGACATCTTACAAACGGCGGGTCATCATGTGGTGCGCGCCGGTATCGGACAAATACCGGTACTCGATGTGTTGGAGAATCTCAAAAAAACATCCGTTGTCGTGTTTGAACTTTCAAGTTGGCGCCTTTCTTCGCTGGAGCACATTCGAAAAAGTCCGCATATCGGCATCTTTACCAATGTTTTTCCTGATCATCTCAACTATTACAAAAATATGGATGGGTATGTACGGGACAAAAAAAATATCTTTGTATTTCAAACGAAAAAAGATTGGCTGATCGTCAATCAAGATAACGAAACAGTGAGGGAAACGGCGAACAACGCCCAAGCGCGTATATTGAAATTTTCAGAACACACTGCGCCTGATCGTGAAGGAATATGGGTGGAGGACAATGCTATACAATGTTTGATTGGCGATACACGACACACGATTATGACACTCGATGAGATTATTGTTCTCGGCAAACATAACCTCAGTAATATACTGGCAGCTCTCGGTGGTGCGCTTGCGTATGGCGTGGATGTGAAAATTCTACGCAAAGTTGTTATGAATTTTTCCGGTGTGGCACATCGCTTGGAATATGTCAGAACGAAAGACGGTATCGACTATTATAACGACACGGCGGCAACAATGCCACAGGCGACCATTATGGCACTACAATCGTTTACCAAGCCAATTGTTTTGATTGCCGGCGGAAACAACAAGGGATTGGATTTTTCGGAATTGAGTGCATCGATCGTCAAGTATTCCAAGGACGTAGTTTTTTTCAAAGGAGAGGCAACCGAAAAAATTATCAAGGCGATGCGCCAGTATCTACCGGAAGCACGGAAGGAAATAACCTTCGAAATCGTAGAATCAATGGGAGATGCTTTGCGATCAGCTTCGAATAAAGCGCAAGCCGGTGATGTCGTTTTGTTGTCTCCCGGTGCCGCGAGTTTCGGATTATTTAAAAACGAATTCGATCGAGGTGATCAATTCTGTGCAGCCGTGAAGAAATTGTAGTATTCTCTAATGACAATGCTTATGGAAACATTTGATCTTATTATTATCGGAGCCGGACCTGCTGGATTTTCAGCGAGTATTTATGCGTCGCGTTACGGTATCAACCACTTGGTTGTCGGTGAGGTAACCGGAGGACTTACGACACAAACGTTTGAAATCGGTAATTGGCTTGGGACTGAAAACATCGCCGGGCAGGCGTTTGCCGACGCATCGGCTTCTCATGTACAAAGCTACGGAGTGGAGATTCGTCCAGCTATCGTCACGAGCATTGAAAAACAAACTGACGGAATCTTTATACTTACTTGTGCGGATGGAAAAACACTTTCCGCGAAGACCATTTTAACAGCCACAGGAACGCATCATCGCTATCTCAATATCTCGGGAGAAACAGAATTAGCGGGAAAAGGTGTCTCGTATTGTCCAACCTGTGATGGCTTTTTCTTCAAAAACAAAACGGTTACGGTTGTTGGTGGGGGAGATAGTGCGGCCGAAGCAGCGGCATATCTTGCCAACATTTGCTCGAAAGTGTATCTTGTGGTGCGCGGAACGGAATTGCGGGCGGAAAAATTCTGGCAGGATTTACTCAAGAAAAAAGAAAATGTTGAGATGCTTCTTGAAACGAATGTCATGGAAATCAAGGGCGAAACACGTATTGATAACCTTGTGCTCGACAAAGAATATCAAGGTAGCAATGAACTTACAACCGACGGGCTCTTTGTGGAAATCGGATTGACACCCAATACGGGGTTTCTTAAGAATATGGGTGTGGAAGTGGATGAACAAGGATATGTAAAAGTATCCACCGATCAATCTACCAATATACAAGGTCTCTTTGCGGCCGGGGACGCCACCACAGCCTCCAATTATTTTCGCCAAATCGTAACCGCTGCGTCCGAAGGCGCTATCGCCGCCAATAGCATCTTGCAGTATATTCAAAAAGGTGGATGAATAGCATGAATTCAAGAATTTAAAGCCTTGAAAAAAATCAGTTTATGGCGTATACTGTACCCATATGCATGTATTTGAAATAGAGGGAGGACAAATGCTTTCCGGGGAAATCGAGGTGCGCGGATCAAAGAATGCCGCCGCCACCATTATTCCCGCCACACTGCTCACGACCGAGCCGTGTGTTTTGTCGAACGTGCCATTGATTGAAGATATTTTTCGATTATTGGATATTTTGAAAAGTATGGGTTCGGAAATAGAATGGTTGGAAGAGCGGAAAGTGAAAATCACCAACAAAGATATCGATCCGACAAAAATGGATTTCGCTTTGGTGAAAAAAATTCGTATGTCGATTTTGTTGCTTGGAGCATTGAGCGCTCGGTTTGAAAAATTTCGATTGTATCATCCCGGTGGATGCGTCATCGGAGCGCGACCGGTGGATGCGCATATGGATGCTCTTCAGAAATTCGGAGTGTCTGTGACTAAAAATGATAGCGTCTATGAAGTGAATGCAAGCAAGAAACATAGTGCTGTTGTGGTATTGCGAGAATTTTCAGTGACAGCGACCGAAAACGCCATTATGCTTGCGGCAAGTTTACCGGGGAAGTCTGTGATAAAAATTGCGGCAGCCGAACCGCATGTGGAAGATTTGTGTGTTTTGTTGCAATCGATGGGCGCAAAGATTTCCGGATTGGGAACACATACATTGATGATTGAGGGCTGTGTGAATTTGCGAGGCGTTGCGCATACTATCATTCCCGATCCCATTGAAGCAACGACATTTTTGATTTTGGGCATGGCGACGAAAAGTCCTTTGATGGTAAAAAATGCGCGACAGGATCATCTTGATCTCGTGTTGGAAAAATTGCGTGAATTCGGCGCTGATTTTGTGTTCGGTGAGGGATATATTCAGATCATTCCTCCGCAAACTATCGTGTCCCCGGGAAAAGTAAAAGTCGAACTCTATCCGGGTATTCCAACCGATACACAGTCTTTATTCGGCGTGCTTTCTGCGATGGCGGAAGGGGACACTCTTATTCATGATCATATGTTTGAGGGACGTTTTAATTATTTACAGGGGCTTGAAAAAATGGGCGTGCGTTCGACGGTGCTCAATCCGCATCAAGCATTGATTCATGGAACGGGAAAGCTTAAGGGTACGATGATTCGCAGTTATGATCTGCGCGCCGGAGCTTCTCTGATTATTGCCGCGCTTGTCGCTTCCGGCATGACTACTATCGAAGAAATCGAACAAGTTGATCGCGGGTATGAAAAAATCGAAGAACGATTGCAACGCATCGGCGCGCATATTGTACGTAAGGAAATTATAGAGTAGCGATTATGGCTTATGTTTATACGAAAAATCGGTATTGATCTTGGAACGGCGAACACTTTGGTATTTATACCAGGGAAAGGCGTTGTGATAAACGAGCCATCGGTCGTGGCTGTTTCGCTGTACGAAAACAGAGTGCTTGCGGTGGGTAATGAAGCCAAAGAAATGCTCGGACGAACGCCGGATTCGATCGTTGCCAGTCAGCCTTTGCGTGATGGGGCGATCGCAGATTATCGTGTGACGGAGGCGATGCTTCGGTATTTTATTGGTAAGGTTTCTGGACGGTTTCGATTGTTTCGTCCCGAGGTGGTATTGTCCGTACCAGCTGGAATTACTTCAACTGAAAGACGCGCGGTTGTGGATGCGGCGATGAAAGCGGGCGCTCGTGTGGCGTATGTGGTCAAAGAGCCTATTTTGGCAGCGATTGGCGCGGGCATTCCGATTCATACGGCACAAGGCAATATGATTATCAATATCGGCGGAGGCACTTCGGAAATTGCCATTATTTCTTTGGGCGGTATTGTGGCGGCGCACAGCGCGCGCGTTGGTGGCAATCGTATCGATCAGGCTATTTCAGATTACATCAAACGCAAATACAGTTTGGCGATCGGCGAGAGAACGGCGGAAGAAATAAAAATCACTATCGGTTCGGCTATCGCGCAGGTCAAAGAGGAATATATGGATGTGCGCGGACGCGATTTGATGGGGGGTCTTCCCAAAACAGTCACGCTTTCTTCCAATGAAATTACCGAAGCGATTCAGGATGAGTTGCGCGAAATTATCAATGTCATCAAACAAGTCCTCCAGGAAACTCCACCGGAACTCGCCGCGGATGTGATGGACAAGGGGATGGTGCTTTCCGGTGGGACATCGCAGCTCAAACATTTGGATCAGCTCATTGCGAAGACTATCAATGTGCCGTGTTATCTGGCGGATGAACCGGCCTTGTGCGTGGTCAAAGGAACGGGAATCGTATTGGATCATCTCGACGTGTACAAGCGGTCTATGATGTTGGGAAAATAGTATGATTATAGCAATAGATGGCTCCAGGGCCTTTTTGAAGCGGCGGACGGGGATTGAGGAATATTCCTATCAGGTTATCAATCATCTCCGTGATGAATTGACAGATGCTCAAGTGGTTTTGTATATTCGTGCGGATCAAGAGGTCGATTTTGAGTTACCTCATAATTGGCGGGCGAAAAAATTGTGGGCGCCGAGATTATGGACGCAAATCCGATTGTCTTT
>Ga0172379_10010422_pt1 | contig 11252 bp, 13 predicted proteins | sample GrowelOW334metaG_FD_119756 | JGI IMG/M metagenome (GOLD analysis project Ga0172379, IMG submission 119756) | Groundwater microbial communities from an aquifer near a municipal landfill in Southern Ontario, Canada - Groundwater well OW334 metaG | ecosystem: Environmental > Aquatic > Deep... | reverse complement strand
TGGGAGATAAAAGAGAGCGAATTGATTTGCATGGGCAAGAGATTATTATAACAAAAAAGTATAATATATCAGGTGTGTATGTCAGTTGTTGTATTGTTTAAATTGTAAGATCATAATAAAATTACTTTGATACTTGGGAGTTTCAAAGTATCAAGCTTATAAAAATTCAGATTAAAATTATGAGTAGAGTTAATCCGCGCATTTTAGATTCCAAAGTCAAGATGAAATATTTAGATCTTCTTTGGACCTCTATAGCACAACTGGAGACAAAAGAAGAAGTTAAAAAATTCTTCAAGGATTTATTGAGCGAGAGTGAGGCAATAATGCTGGCGAGGCGTATTGAAATCGCCAAGCGACTGATAGATGGCCAGTCTTATGATGAAATAGCTGGTGATTTGAAAGTTGGAACAGATACAATAAGCAGGGTACAGCAATGGCTTATTTCGGGTTTTGGAGGATATGAAAAGGCGATTGATGGGTTTAATAAAGAGCTTGGCAACCGCATTGGTCGAATAAAAAATATTAACGAAGAAATACCTTACAGTTTCACATGGATAAAAAAGAAATACCCGCTTCATTTTCTTCTATTTAATTTGCTCTCTGGCGATTCTCATGCCAGCAAACGTGCTAAAAGATAAACTTCAATTTACTTTGATAATTGGGAGTTTCAAAGTAAGACTATATGACTAAATAATAGGATAATAAACATAATATATTTAATTGGCGGTTCTCCTGGGAGCGGAAAAACCGTTCTTTCGAGGAAAATCGGAAAAAAATTCAATATCGGTTATATTTCAACTGATAATCTAAGAACAGTCGTTGCGCCGTATTTTTCAAAGCAAGAAAGACTTGTTAATTTTCCGTTTGAAAGAATATTTGATCCGGCTGATATCGATGAATATTTTGAAAGGTATACAGGCAGGCAGATGTTGAGTGATGATATCAAGGAAGCAAGAACGATCTGGCCTGGTGTGAGAAACTTGATTGACTATCTTCTGAGGTGCAAAATGGATTATATTATCGAAGGCGTGCACTTGCTTCCATCTCTGGCTAAGCGATATAAAGAAAATAAAAATGTAAAGATTATATTTTTGAGTAAGTTTAATGAAAATAAAATTTATAAAGGCTTGTTAAATAATAAGAATAACAATGACTGGATTACGGATAATTTGAAAAACAAAAATATCATTTCAGCGGCCGCTAAGTCGCTTTGCGTTTATGGAGCATATTTTAAAAGAGAAACGAAGAAAAATGGTTTAATGCTTATAAATAGGGAAGATGATTTTAATAACAGTTTGAATGATATAGCAAATAATATTGTATAAAGGATTTAGCTTAATATTTAAACTAAAATATGTTCGGGGAAACAAAAAACGGAACACATTCGGAACTTCTTGACGTAAAAGACTGGCAATGTCGGAAGTTTTGGGAGCTGCAAGCATGCGGATTTATAATGAATCTTAAAATAATAAACTGTGAAATCATCGGCAGAATTTAATCAATGTTGCGAAAATGTCGGAGGCTAGCCTCCGAGATGGATAGCAGGGTTGTATTCTAATTATTCCCGTTGTAGGAAACTCGGGGGCTTGCCCCCGAGAGATTTATAGATTAAAAAATAGAGATAATCTTTATGCTTGATTTTTTCAAACAATCCTATTCCTCCAATATTCCAAAATTCTATGTCGCAATTTTTTTTGATGCGATGTGGTTTGCGGGTCCGGTTTGGATACTTTATTTTCTCAGTATCGGGCTTAATTTTGAGCAAATAGGGATTTTGGTCGGTATCTCGTTCATTGTACAGGCATTTTTTGAGATTCCTTCCAGTGTTTGGGCTGATCGCTATTCACGAAAGAATATATTGATAATCGGGATGTCTTTTTGGTTTGTTGCTCAAATAATATTTTTGTCTGCAAATTCATTTTATTTTTTTATTTTTGCGGCTATCTTTCAGGGGCTTTCAAATTCATTTTTTTCAGGTACTGAGTCGGCGATAGTTTACGACACCTTGCTGAACATGGGAAGGGAAAAAGAGTATGGCAAGATCCAGTCCAAAATTCATAGTATTTTCTTTTTAGGCAGAATAATTATTTCAATAGGCGGTGTTCTGGCCTACTCCTATGATAAAAAACTTCCCTTTCTTCTCTCGGTTATCACCAGCCTGATCGCGGTTTTTATTTTTTCATTGATCAAGGAGCCGAGGTTCCATAAATCGTCAGGTACGCATTTTGGCCAAATGAAGGAAGGTTTTGGATTTTTATTGGCCAATGAAAAGGTTTGGCTGATAGTTCTCGTTTTTTCTTTATTGCAAGCTGCCGCTAATATTCTTTATAATTATTATCAGCCGGTATTTGACTTGGCCGGTTTGCCAATTGCATATTTCGCTGTTGTTTATCTGGGAATCAATATTGCGAGCTATATCGGTTCAATGAGCTATTCCAAGCTGGCCAATAAATTAAGTTTCAATAAAATTCTTGCGATCTATTTATTGATTGCATTTCTGGTTTCCTTGGCTTTTGCTTTCGGAAAACTGATTTTTATTCTGCCTTTGGTCCTTTTTCTTTCATTTTGTTTCGGTTCTTTCGACGTTTATATAACAAGTCTGATAAATAAAGTGGTGCCTTCAAGCCATAGGGCAACGACAATAAGCATTCAGAGTCTGATAAATACCGTTATGATGTCTTTTTTACTGATTATTGTTGGAAGGATTTCAAATGAATATTCTATCTTCTGGGGAATGATTTTCAATGCTGGCGTAATTCTATTCGCTTGCGTTGCGTTTTTATATGTGAAAATTAATAATTCAAAACTTAATAAATAAATTAACGAAAAAATCATGATAAAGATGGTATTCGTTGACATGAGCAATACGCTTGTCGATGGAAGCGGCGCAAATTCCGGCGCGGATTTTATCGGCAAGGGCGATTTGTATAGAGAGATATATCCGAAATATAAGGCTGGAAAAATAACAATGACAGAACTGCTGAATAAAACCTACGGATGCTGGGCAGGATTGAATGTTTATGATCTGCAAAAAGTATTTGAAAAGCTCGATTTCAATGACGGCGCAAAGGAAACTATAAAAAAAATAAAAAATGAAGGAATAAAAATGGTTCTTCTGACCCAGATACCAGTTCAGCTTGGAGAACTATTCAAAAAGAGTCTCGGATTTGATTTTATAACGGGGACTGTGTTGGAAGTTAAAAATGGAATTTTTACGGGAAAAGTCTTAGAGTATCACGACAACAAAGCTAGGGAAGCGATGCAAATATTAGAAAGAGAAAAAATATTTCCGGAAGAAGCAGTCTCAATCGGAGACAGGAAAGACGATGCAGAAGTTTTCAAAAAAGTTCGTTTTGGTGTTTCCTATAATGGAGATGAAGCGGCAAGAAAAAACGCTAAATATCAAATAGATGATTTTAAAAAGTTATATGATATAATTGAAAAAGAATCGAATAATTGATTTTATAGCAATATGCCAACAATTGAAGAATTACAAACTGAGATCGAAAATATAAAGGTCCGGAACAGGCGGGTGGAGGCCGATAAAGCGTGGGAAACAAGCTGGGCAAGGAAAATGACAATTTCCGTTCTTACGTATTTTGTCATGGTCGTATTTTTCTATTTTGCAAATCTTCCAAAGCCATTTGTAAATGCAATCGTCCCATCGATCGCTTTTATTATTTCGACGCTGACAATATCTTTTTTTAAACAAATGTGGATCAAAAATAATTACAAAAAATAATATGACACTATCAGAATCGGAAATAAAAAAAATAACCGGGCTTTCAGAAGAAGAGGTGAAAAACAGTTTCGAAAAGCACGGATATAACGAGCTTCCCTCCTCGAAGAAAAGAAGCTTCATGAAGATAATCGAAGAAGTTCTCCAGGAGCCCATGTTCATTCTGCTTGTCATAGCCGGTTCGGTTTATCTTGTTCTTGGAAGTACTGAAGAGGCTTTCCTGCTTCTGGGGTTTGTTTTTGTCATTGTCGGGATCACGATATATCAGGAAAACAAGACTGAGAATGCGCTCGATGCCCTTCGAAAAATGTCCAGTCCCCGTGCGCTGGTCATCAGAGGCGGAAAGCAAAAAAGGATCCCCGGGGTGGAGGTTGTGCCTGGAGATATCATAGTTCTCAAAGAAGGCGACAGGATCCCTGCCGACGCTGAACTCCTCTGGACGAGGAATTTGTCGGTTGATGAATCCCTTCTTACAGGTGAATCCGTTCCTGTCCGGAAAGATCCTTCGAATAAAAATAGCGGATCGTCAAGAAAGACCGAGGAAGAAAGATCGTCCATTATCTATTCCGGAAGCTTGGTGGTGCAGGGACAGGGGGTTGCAAAGGTCAGAACTACCGGGATCAACACTGAAATGGGAAAGATAGGAAAAGCGCTGGAGGTCATAAAGGAAGAAAGAACGCCTCTTCAGGATCAGACGAAAAGGATCGTAAAAAGCGTATTCGGTATTGTGATCGTATTATTCTTAATAATCATATTGTATTACGGTATTGTGAGGGGCAATTGGACAGAGGGGATATTGTCGGGAATAACTCTTGCCATGGCGCTTCTGCCCGAGGAGTTTCCCGTGGTTCTTACGATATTCCTTGCTCTGGGGGCATGGAGGATCTCCAAGGAGCAGGCGCTGACAAGGAAAATATCCGCAGTTGAGACCCTGGGGTCTTCGACCGTGCTTTGCGTCGATAAGACCGGAACCCTGACCGAGAATAAGATGTCCGTAAGGGAAATATTTACGGAAGGAGAGAACTTTGACGTAAAGGGAAATGAAGACCGCCTTCCGAGCAAGTTTCACGAGATCATAGAATATGGGATCCTGGCGAGCGAGGAAGACCCCTTTGATCCGATGGACAAGGCGATCCAGGATCTCGGAAAAAGGACATTGGCGAATACCAGGCACATTCACACAAAGTGGACTCTTGTCGAAGAATATCCGCTCACCAGAAAACTTCTTGCGATCTCGCATGTCTGGAGGAGGGAAGACGGGGGCGATCATGACGGTTATGTCGTTTCGGCCAAGGGCGCCGTGGAGGCTATTTGCGACCTATGCCATCTTGATGCGGATGAATGTCGGAAAATATCCGTACTCGTTGATTCTATGGCGGCAAACGGGCTCCGGGTCATATCAGTTGCAAAATCCGGTTTTGAAAAAAGCGACCTTCCTTCTTCCCAGCATGATTTCGATTTCAAATTTTTGGGTCTGATCGGACTTGCGGATCCTGTCAGAAAGACAGTGCCGCCTGCCATGAAGGAATGCTATAATGCCGGGATCCGCGTCATTATGATCACCGGAGACTATCCGGCCACTGCAAAGAACATTGCGCGCGAGATCGGACTGAAGAACTATAATGAGATCATAACGGGGCCTGAGCTGGAAAAAATGGGAAGCGAAGAACTCAGGAAAAAAATAAAAGAAGTCAATATCTTTGCGAGAGTCGCTCCGGAGCAGAAGCTTCTTATAGTGAACGCTCTCAAGTCCAATGGAGAGATCGTGGCGATGACGGGAGATGGAGTGAACGATGCTCCGGCGCTGAAATCCGCCCATATCGGAGTTGCAATGGGGGAAAGAGGGACGGATGTGGCAAGGGAATCCGCCGGGATAGTTTTGCTGAATGATGATTTTTCAACAATAGTCAAAGCCGTGAGATTGGGGCGGCGTATCAGCGATAATCTCAAAAAGGCCATGGCTTATATCGTCAGCGTGCATATTCCCATTGCGGGAGTCTCATTTTTTCCGGTCCTTTTCGGCTGGCCGGTCGTTCTTTATCCGGTCCATATAGTATTTCTGGAACTTGTGATCGATCCTGCCTGTACGGTCGTTTTTGAGGCGGAAAAGGAAGAAGCCAACGTCATGAGGCGTCCGCCGAGGGATCCGAAAAAACCGCTTTTCGGAAGCAAGATACTTATCCTGAGCGTGCTGCAGGGGTTCTTCTCTCTTCTTGCGGTCGCTGCGATATTTATGCTGGCGCGCTATTCCGGCCAAAGCGACGAGGAAGCGAGGACACTGGCTTTCATTACCTTGATCACTTCGAACATATCGCTGATCCTGGTGAATCGTTCATGGACAAAGACCATAATTTCCTATATGTTCGTTCCCAATAGGGCCTTGGCTGGGGTTGCCGCGATCGCCATCACGTTCCTTATCATGGCTCTTTATATTCCCGCATTGCAGAGAGTATTTCATTTCGGATTTATGCACTGGGAAGATATAATAACTTCTCTGGCTTTCGGGATATCGAGCATAGTTTGGTTTGAAGCATTGAAATACTATTGTATCCACAGGAATATAAAGCTTCTTGAAAGCTGATGTATAGATGATAATAATAAAGGCAGAAGGACTCAAGAGAGAGAAGGAGGTCCTAGTCTCGTTTGCGAGGTTGGATCCGTTGAAATCGTATAAATAACAAAACTGACCCAAAGATACTTGGGTCAGTTTTTATGCTAAATATATTTTGGGCAAGTGAAAAAGATAGGTTTTATCTTTTTCGATAATTGGGATAGTTTGTTGGGATTTATTTTGTTGTTTTTTGTGAGTGGTTGTTGTGTTGGTTTGGAGTCTTTGATCTTTGAGCTAAAGCTCAAGGATTCCAAACCAACTTTCCCTTCAAACTACCTTTACCTATCTTTATTAAATACAGTATACACCCGGGAGAAAACATTGTCAAGGGCCTTGAACATATAATTAACATTATCGCTTGTTTAAGCGAATAAAATTAGATTTCGCGTAAGATTATAGATGAATAATAAAAAGTTATCCACAGCTTCGGAAAAGAAAAAATGCCGTGCTGTGGAAGTTTGCTTTGTTGTGAAATATATTATATAATGTTAAACTTCAAATATGATTTATTAAGAAAGCATAATGGATAGGAGCAGCACACAAAAAATTATTTTTGCGGTCATCATTATTTTATTTTCTGCAGGATATTATTTCATTTTTGGCAAGCACGAAAATGTTCCCGGAAATGCAGTGGAGGAAAAAACGGAGAAAGCTCCGGATGTTGCGCTTGAAGCCGGAATTTCCGAGCAGGGAACGATTGTGGACGGATCGGACCGATCGGAAGTCGCCAGTGGAACTTATGAAAGCGATCCGGGTGCAAGCGAGAAGGAATCTCAGGCGGAGATTCCGGCAAGTCCTTCGGTGGCGCCTGCTATAGCACCTCCTACAGTACCTTCAGCAGAACCCCCGATAACTCCCAAAAAGGAAGTTTCAACCATAAAAAACATTCTTTTCAGCGTGCCATTCGCTTCTCAGGCGCCATACGGGAACTGGAGCGATGCGAGAAACCAGGACGGATGCGAGGAGGCGGCGGCTATTATGGCGATGGCCTGGGTGAATGGAACGGCTTTGAATGCAAAATCGGTCAATGATGAGATATACAAGATCGCCGCATATGAGGAAGAGGCTGTCGGAACGTTCCATGACACATCTGCGTTCGATACGGCTGAAACGATATTTAAAGGATATTTCAAATATGAAGGGATAGAGGTTAAATACAGGATAAAAATAGAAGATATCATAAATGAGCTTGAGGCGGGAAATCTCGTTGTCGTTCCGACAAGGGGACAGCTTCTGGGAAATCCAAATTTCACGCCTCCCGGTCCTTTGACCCATGAGCTGGTTATTATCGGATATGACTTCAAGACCAAAGAATTCATAACCAATGATCCCGGAACAAGGAACGGAAAGGGATATCGTTATGATGAAAATGTCCTGATAGATGCGGTCATCGATTATCCGACGGGATCGCATGAAAAAGTCGTGGAGGAAAAAACCGCGATGATCGTCGTTAGACCTTCGGTCAAATAATTATTATCACTTGCACAATTATCCTAAAGAGTGTAAATTGTAATAGGCGATAATAATATGAATATATGAAATTTTGCCGGTTGTTACAAAGCATCGGATCACAATAATTCTCAGTTGAGGGTTATTTTTTTATCTTTGAGGCAAAACAATATGCAAGACAGAATACCGCATCCGATCATCGATATGCACACGCACCTTCGCGACAGCATTCCTCTCGGGATAAGGCTCAAGAATCCGAACAATGAAGGGAATGTGATCGGAAAGGTTGCGAAGCAGGGGAAGGTCGACGTTCTTCTTTATATGGCGAACACCACCCCGCCCCTTGATGATCCGGAAATAATAAAAAGATCATTGATGCTGAAAAGGCATGGCGCGAGGGCGATACCGGTCGGTGCAATGACAAAAAATCTTGAAGGCAAGACCCCTGTCGATATTGATGCCATAAAGCCCTATGTTGCGGGATTCAGCGACGACGGAAAATGCCTGGAAGATCTGGAGATCCTGGAATATTTCCTGAGGAAAGGAGTCCTGGTCCTTGCGCATTGCGAACCGGAAACGGAAACCATAGAAAAATATATAAAAGTTCTGGAGAGAAGTCGGGGAAATCTCCATATCCAGCATGTGAGCAGGAAGTCAAGCGTCGAAGCCATAAGAACGGCAAAAAAGATCGGGCTTCCGATCACGTGCGAAACCTGTCCGCAATATTTTATTTACACATATAATGACCGGGATCTGGTCCTGAATCCGCCGCTCGGGAGCGAGATGGATGTCGCTGAAATAAAGAAAGGGCTGCGGGATGGCACGATCGATGTGATCGCATCCGACCATGCACCTCACGATGATCCGATCCGGAACGGATTGAGGGGCCTGAAGACCCTCGTTTCTCTTTCCTACGGGCTGGTCCTTTCCGGAGTTTTGCCGGAAGGGGAATTGTGGAAGAAATTGACGGTGAATCCGCAGAGGATCATCGCGAAAAACGGGTATATCATTTAATTCCGCGCGGGTATTTTTCTGGTTGACAAATTGTGAATGTTGTGATAATATGTGCTGTTGTAAATTTATGTCATAAGCGATTTTGTCGCTTAGGTCTATTTATAACAAAAATCTAAAAGGAGGAATGGATATAATAGGAGCAAACGCGGTTCTGTCGTTCATTATAATAATAACCATATTAGGCATCGCTCATGAACTCGGTCATTTCGAGGTTGCAAGAAGGTTCGGGATCAAGGCGACAAAGATCGGGGTCGGATTTAAGATCCCGAGGATGGCGTGGCTATCGGTTTCGAAAAAAATCAGGGGAGTCGAGGTTTCATTGAATCCGATCCTGGCAGGAGCTTATGTGAATATTGACTCTGATGAAGTTGATAAGCTTGATAGCGTTTTTAAGAAAATCGCCATATATGCGGCGGGTCCCTTGGTTAATTTGTTTTCAGGCATAGCGCTATTAACGCTCGCTATGATCATGAGAGGCGCTGGCTTGCTGGAGGCATTTACCGGAGTTGTAGCCAATACGGTAATGGCAATAATAAGTTTGCCGCAAGTCTTTTCAAACTTTTCCAGCATGAAGGAAAATCTTGCGGGGCCTATCGGTATCATGAATTTAATGTCGGGCGAGTCGGTTCCATCCGGAGTTGCGCCATTGATGTTTTTTTTCGTTTTACTGGGAGCCTTGAGCATAGGCTTTGCAATAATGAACCTGATTCCGCTGGTACCTCTTGATGGAGGACGGATATTCCTGGTAATATCGGAAAGGGTATTCGGTAAAAATATGGCATTCAGGATCTTGCGAATCGCATATGTGCTGTTAAGTCTCGCGGCTTTTATAGCTCTGATAGGATTCGCCATATTGAACGATCTGGGAGCATTTAATTAATAATGCCCCTTATTTTTTTATAGAAAATGTCAGGACCATGCTGAAATAAAAAGAAACCCGATGTTATGATGGAGATCGGGTTTCTGATCTGCGGCTGAACTTGGTTATCCGACATATTTGAAGCGCGGCACTTCTTTGCCGTCGATCGTTATATTTTCAAAAAACATTTTTCTCGGCCTTACCCACAGGGCATTGTGGCCGAACTCTTCCGAATCCCAAAGTGCGCGATACACGACCAATTCTTCCAGCGTCTCGCTGTGCCTTGCGAGCCCGATCACTTCATAATATTTATTCTTATAATGCAGATATTTTCCCGGTTTGACGTTTTCCATGTTCGTAGAGTTTATATAAATGATTAAAAAACATATCAGATAAGAAGATTCATTTCCGGCTTCCCAATACCAGCTTGCACGCTTCATGTTTGTCTTTGATGATCTCTTTGGCTGCCGGACTCAGTTTTTTCCAGCTTCGTTCCAGTTTTTTTGCGATCCAGTCGTTTGCCTCGTCAATATCCATCTTGTGGCTGAAGAATGCCAGAAAGAATAAAGAAGAGACAGAATCAAAATGAGCCATCGAATCCGCATCGGCGACGCACAACGCTTCACTGGTCAGCTTTTTTGCCATTCTGCTTCCTCTGTGGCTGAGAATGCAGTGTTTGACTTCCCTGATCCTTTGCGGAGGATAGTCGTATTTTTTGAGGATCATCTCGGCCAATCTTGCGCCATGCACATGGTGTTCTTCATAAAGTTTGCGGTCTTTGACGCTTGCATAGTCGTGAAGCAGGGCCGCGATCTCAACGATCTCTTCGTCGGCGCCGAGTTTTTTCGCCATCAGCTTGGCATACTTCACAACTGGCAAAATGTGATGGGTCCACGCTCCATAACCGAAATAATTCGTCCTGTTTTTGCACGCTTTTTCAACTATTTCCGAGATCTCTTTTATCATCATATTGGTTGATTATAGGATATTATTCATGCGATGCGATGATCCCATGTCTGTTGACTTATTAAAATATAGCATAAATATTTCCGTATTAACAGAAAAAAATAACCGTTTCAGGTTATTTGCTCAGCTCAACTTCGATTTCCTTTTTAAGAGAAAGTAACTTTCCGCACAGTCTGCAGCAGCAATCATCCAATAACTCATCTACTGTTATAGTCTCTTTGACCGTGTTCTCTGCGATCGCCAGAAGCGTTGTTCTCTTGTCCATCCTGACCGCGTGCCAGCAGGCCGCAGAGATAAAGATCGCATTGTCTCTGTTGATCGTGACAACTTCACATTTACTTTCACTGTGGACTTCCACAAGCGCCTGTCCGCTCGTGCAGAGCAGGATCTCGCTTGAGCCCAAGTGGTAATGCTTTCCCCTGATCTCTTCTGAACTATTTTTGTTCACTATAAAGTAAACTCTTTGGACGTTGGGCATGAGTCCCTCCGTCAGTTTTGGCAGATCTATTTCCGTGAGAGAACCTTGCTTGTTCTTGTCGCCGGTTCCGGATACGGTTCTTGTTTCTATTATCTTATAACTCAATTCATATCCCTCCATATTGATAATGTGAATG
>Ga0172379_10010421_pt1 | contig 11253 bp, 13 predicted proteins | sample GrowelOW334metaG_FD_119756 | JGI IMG/M metagenome (GOLD analysis project Ga0172379, IMG submission 119756) | Groundwater microbial communities from an aquifer near a municipal landfill in Southern Ontario, Canada - Groundwater well OW334 metaG | ecosystem: Environmental > Aquatic > Deep... | reverse complement strand
TTCCCGCCATGTCGAGAACATGGAGAATTGCCGCGGTAAGAGTGGTCTTGCCGTGGTCGACGTGTCCGATAGTACCTACGTTTACGTGCGGTTTATCCCGCTTGAATTCTTCTACTGCCATATTTTTTTATATTTTACCGGCCAAAGTTCGGCTCTTAAGAGTGATCAACCGAACCACGGCCGCTAAACATATGAATTATGCTTCTAATAATTTGTTTTCGATAATAAAACTGCCCTCGCCCGCGCGTACAAAAATACGCATACAAGCGATACTGACAAGTGATAGATATCATAGCAAAAGGACGAAAATAGTCAAGGGATAGTGACTCGCCGTTTCGTCTTTCGGCGTGCGCGCCGAGGATGGGTTGCGACCCATAACCCGGGAAAAGGACGAAACGGCTCGCTTGGGATGGGTGGGCGACGAACGAGGATTTAAGATTTATGATTAAAGATTTAAGAATACGAACGAACGATAGGTAGGCGTACTTGGAGGTCGTTCCTCCCTTTTGGGGGTGCGACCTCCAAGTACGCCGGACATTAGCACCCACCCCTTTCGACTCGATAATAAAAAAGAGTCGGAAATTTTTCCGACTCTTTATCCTCCATTAATTTTTAACGCAGGTACGGTGAATCCACTTCTGCTTCATGCATACCGCGTTGGGGTGGCACTAAATGTTGATGTTCGAGACGATGCATTGGATTCCAAATTTTAGTCAAAACCGGACGTGATAATGATAATGGCTGATGGTTCATCGTATCTTGATGCAATAAAAACCCTAAAAAGATAATTAAAGCGATGCACACACCGACAATCGTCCACGTGTGGTCTTTTTCTTCAGGCTCTTTTGTTTTCATAATCGAAACAGGAGTACTATCGTCAACAATTTCCACTTCATCGTCGTACATCCAGCCCAAGACCCTTGGATAACCAAGCGGTGCGAGATCAACAGTGTATCCGCCATTTCCCAAATTTCCCAATTCGATATTTTCTCCATCCTCCCCCAAAGGTACAAGTTTGGAAACAACCTCAAAAACTTTTCCTCGGTGTTCTTCAAAGTTACTCCAGCATTTCAATCCATGTTCTTTCACAAGTTTAACTTTCATATCTTTTCTCCCGTTTCAATTTTTGAACAATTGCCAATGTTCCGCAACCTGAAATTAGATTACATGATTATTGACGATATGTCAAGAGTCTGTGGCTGTGGAAAAAAGCGAGGTAGGCGAAGTTGAAAAAAGTTTGGGGGTCGTTCCGCTTCGTCCGTGCGGTGCGACCCCCAAACTTTTTTCAACTTCGCCGGACATAAACACTCAAACGACGACGAACTTGGGGAAAAATACAAAAAAGAGCCGGAAATTTTTCCGACCCTTTATCTTTTATCAATCAGCCATGTCTACATCAAGACCAAGCTCAATAGCTCTTTTTTGGGTCATCTGTACATTTTTTTGTACTACGCCTAAAAGCTTGTCCGAAAAATAATACTTTATTTCCTCACAAGATACCTTCATCGGCGTACCTGATTTAGTGGTCAAAAAACATACGTTGGTGTTTACATCTTTATGATACTCATAACCCCTTTGTGTATCTACCAGAACGCTCTGAAAGTTACCAAACACCACAACAGGTCTTGGGGTTGGGTGTTCATTTTTTTTCAATAAAACCACTATCAAAATAAGCGCAGCAATACATACTCCAACAATCACCCAAGTGTTATCTTTTTCGTTTTTATCTATTTGCCCTTCCATTTCAATCTCCCAATTCAATTTTTCAAATAATTGCCAATGTTCTGCAATCTGAAATTAGATTACTAAATTATTGACGATATGTCAAGAGTCTGTGCTGTAGCAGGAACGGGGTTGCACCCCGTTCCGAAGCGTTTGAACAGTTAAATAAAGTTCTTTTTTTTACACTAAACTTTAAGCTGACATCTCAAACGTCATGGACAGAGGTGCAACCTCAGTCCAGCGACGAATGTTCTTCACCCCAAATAAAAAACTCCACAATTTCTTGCGGAGTTTGGTATTACTTTTTATTTTCCCTTTCAAGAAACTCTTTTATCTTTTTTATCAGTTCGGGAGTAATCCCGTGACTCGCCAATCGTTCTTCCCACTTATATGCTTCCGAAATTTTTCCGGAATTTGTTTTTTGCCCGACGCAATATTCATCCGCATACACGTATCGCCAGCCCCCGCAAAATACGGCGTACGGAACGACAAAAATGAGTCGACCTTCCTCACACACGGCAAAATGATCGGCAACCGAAGCGCATTCCGGAGTAAACCAACCCCAAAGATGATCGGTTTCGCGGTACCGCAAATTCAAAAAACCAACACGAGAATAATAAGCATGCAGTTCAGACATGAAAACCTCCTTCTTTTTAAGCGTTTTGTCTCAAATATTTCACAACTTTCTCGATAACTTCTTCGGGGACAGGAATCGGATCTTCTCGGAGATGTTCTTCTACTGTTTCCGCGTATCCCCATGAAAAAATTTCTCCGGCTCGCGATAACGCATCAAACGCGGAATTATTTTGCTCATAAGGAATAATACGATTCGTTTCGATATTTTCGGTTACCCCGATAATAATTTTTCTGATACGGCCGGGAAGGAAATGGCTCTCGTTTGAAAAAACGGCATACACTTCGTAAATATGCCCGGTACGACTGAATTTCCACTCAAAAATCACGTGCGGTTTTTGCAGTATTTTTTCCATTTTTCTTCTCCCTTTCAACAAACAAACCCTTAAGGAGAATACGCGTTTATCAAGTGTCTGTCAACAAAAATCCCGACTAAATCGGGATTTTTGCGTTTATTTTATTTTATTATTTCTTCCTCAACTTTCTTCTTCGGAACGATTCCATTTGCGACGAGGAGAATTTCAAATTCTTTGTGCTCTATTGTCTCTGTCCGGATAAGTTCTTCAGAAATCATATCCAGCGCTTTTCTATGGGTCTCCAATACCTCGTTCGCTCTTTGCAACCCCTCGCTCATGATCTTCGACACTTCCGCATCAACCATCGCCGATACTTGCTCGGAGAATTCTTTCTCGCCGATCCCGCGACCGTAAATTATTTTCCCCGACGGATCTTCGAGCGCCACCGGGCCGATCTTGTCGGACATTCCCCATCGCGTCACCATGTTTCTCGCGAGCGCGGTCGCAACTTGCAAATCATTCGATGGTCCCGTTGTGATGTCGCCGAATATCATTTTTTCCGCGGCGTATCCTCCGAGCGCTTTCGCGATATCGTCCAAAAATTCTTTTTTCGTTTGCAATTTTCGCTCCTCTAAAGGAAGCGTGAGTGTGTAGCCGGCGGCGTGTCCGCGCGAAATAATGGAAACTTTTTGGACCGGATCGGCAAGCGGAAGCACAGACGCGACGAGCGCATGCCCGACTTCGTGGTACGCGGTAATCTTCTTTTCGTCTTTGGAAAGGAGGTGGCTTCTGCGTTCAGGTCCAAGCATAACTTTCTCGATAGACCGGATAAGATCGAACTGCGCCACTTTTTTGCGAGCCTCGCGAGCGGCGAGAATCGCGCCTTCATTCATGAGGGAATACAAATCCGCGCCGGAAAATCCGGGAGTCCTCTCGGCGAGCGTTCGCAAATTCACATCTTCTGCGAACGGTTTTTTCCTCGCGTAAATTTTCAAAATTTGTTCACGATCATCCAGGTCGGGAAGATCGAGCGTCACACGGCGGTCGAAACGTCCGGGGCGAAGAAGTGCGGGGTCAAGTACGTCGGGGCGGTTCGTCGCGGCGATCACGATGACTTTCTCGTTCGGTTCGAACCCGTCCATTTCCACCAATATCTGATTGAGTGTCTGTTCGCGCTCGTCGTTCCCTCCGCCGACACCGGTACCTCGGACGCGTCCGACCGCGTCGATCTCGTCTATAAATATGATCGCGGGCGCCATTTTTTTTGCCATCTTGAAAAGGTCACGCACACGGGAAGCTCCGACGCCGACGAACATTTCCACGAACTCGGATCCGGAAAGATGGAAGAACGGCACATGCGCCTCTCCCGCCACCGCGCGAGCAAGCAAGGTCTTCCCCGTTCCCGGCGCCCCCATTAAAATAACACCTTTCGGAATCCGCGCACCGATGTCCAGGAATTTTTTCGGATTTTTCAAAAAATCAACGATCTCGCTCAGTTCTTCTTTTGCTTCTTTTACTCCCGCAACGTCCTTGAATGTCACCTGCTGGTTCGTGTCGTCGGGGTCGATAATGCGCGCTTTGGATTGCCCGAACGTAAATGCCTGCACGCCGGCGCCCTTCACTTGCCGCGTAATGATCCAGAAGAAAAGCAATATAAAAATGACCGGTATTAAGATCGGCGCAAGATTAAAAAACCAATACCAGAAGCCGGTTCCTTCCACGACCTTCGTCTGCACTTTTGCCAACTGCGCCGGTGTTACGCCGTAATTCACAAGCGACTGAGAAAGCGAACTTTCCACCTCTTTTTTGGCTTCCTTCTTTTGCTTATTCACAAGATCAATCGAAAGCAGCTCACCGTCAACCGTGATGGATTTCACTTCCCCTTTCTGCACATACGAAGCAAGCTGTGTCAGCGTGATCTCCGCCGGTTTTTTCGCCTGTTCTCCGGAAACATAGGAATAGAGAGTTATGATAATGAGAAAAATAAGCAGCGACCCGCCGATGTTCGTGAAAAACTGCCGCGAAGGACTTCCCTCCGGCATTTTTCCCTTGCCCCGCGGAGCCTCCGGCAAAGAGGTGTCTTCTTCCTCGTTTTTTATTTTCTTATTTTGTTTTGGTTCCTTCATATAGCACTGATAATAACACAATTTTGCATGAGGGAAAAGTGAAGGCAAAAAATCCCGCACGTTCGCGTGCGGGATACTTCTTTTAATTACGGATGTCCGAGAACGGAGCCGCTCACCTTGTCTTCTTTTTTCACGGGCGGATACGCCCACAATTTCGTGATCTTCGAACGGATATTTGTTGCCGTTTCACGAAGTCCTGCCAAACCGGCCACAACCTTTGGATCGTCCGCATCCAGTATGTGGCTGTGTACCGAGGTTGATAAAATAAAAAGCGCTTCAGAAATTTTATCGTTGGCTTTCAGCAAAGCACCGAGTTCTTTTTGTGTCCGCGTTTCTTTTTCAAGATTAACAGACAAAACATTACTTGCCATGATACACTTCCCCGCCGGCAAAGTAGTCGGAGTCACCAACGACATGCCAGCCTAACGCTTCAAAATTTTTTACTTCTTCGATACTGGCCGGTATCACAACAGTCTTTATCTCATCTTCCCTGTTATTACCAACTTCCGCTTCCGGTTTTTTAATGTCTTCAATAGGCAAGACTATTTTTGTTTCCTGATGTTCTTCCGCTCTTTTTGGATGTTTTAGATCACCGTCCGATGTTGTCCAAACCATATTCTCCTCCTTTTTTAAATCAAGGTTTCAACCGCCTCACTCAACGGCGGCACCTGCCCTGAATTTAGCCCGTAACCCGACAATTGTCAAGACGGCAGAGCCAAAACAAAATAGATCCCGCATGCGAACATGCGGGATCATCCTTTCAGTTATGGTTGTCCGAAAACAGCAGGATGTTTCTTACCAAGACTTACTTCTCTCGACATAAGCCGCTGCTCGACCTTCAAGTACGTTTTTTCGGAAGCAACCGCCTCTCTAGATAATCGATATTGCCTCTTTATTTCCGCCAATATTCCGGCCGCCTTCTCATTCATCACAGTTCCCCGCCGGCAAACAGATCGGAATCGGTGATGACATGCGCTTTTTGCTCGCCGTTTTCATTCAATTCTTCTTCCAATTTTTCCAAAACTGTTTTTGCTCCCGTTTCCGGTTTTTTGTCTCGTGTTCTCAATTCATCAACAAGAACATCCAGATCACAAAGACCCATATTCGCCCCCCCCCCACTCATGTATTAATCAACATTCCATTCGCCGACACAACCGACGAAATCCTTTTTCAATTTAGCTTACCATATATTATTTGTCAAACACCTAAACGTTTTTCAATTTCGGCCCTAGTATCGGGGTGTAGAACCATTGTCTGCGAATTTTTCTTCCAAAATTCGCGTGTTTCAAAAAGCGGATCATCTTTCGGAGAATGAAATCCTTGCGCTTTTCCGGCCCCGATAAAATCGCAAATCATTTCCGTAAGATATGGTTCTTCCATAGGTAACGCGAATATTCCATCTTTTGTCGGACATATCCACCAACCCGGGTGATGCCGGTTTCTTTTTTGATGAAGAACCCAAGCACGGTCAAATTCTTCCCTGTTTTTTCTCCCGTCGCAAAAATACCTCGCATACGGACCCCACTCACTCGGCAAAAATTTGCTCATATCATGAACGAGTCCACGCCAGATCAATCCGCGTTTGAAACACTCAACCGCCACGAACCATTTATGAACAAGGACATAATGCAAATAAGAAAGATGAATACGAAATAATTTTTCCATCAGTTTTCTCCCTTTTTAGGGCAACGACCTGATCTTATTTTTATACCATATTTCAATATTTGTCAAGTCCGCCCGCCTTTGCTATACTATATATACGTGTAATTACCCAAAAGCACCAAATTTCAAGCATCAAGCTCCAAATAAATTACAAATAAAAAATTCAAAATAACAAACATTTTTGATTTTTATTTTTGGTTATTAGAACTTGTAATTTGTTATTTGTAATTTTCCGTAACGTAATGAGAATCCGTAGTACTTTATAAACTTTATGAACTTTATAACTTGATAAACTGATTTATATGCCCACCTTCGTCCACAACAAAAAAGCGCATTTCGATTACGAAATACTTGAAAAGTTCGAGGCGGGGATTGAACTCCTCGGCCACGAAGTGAAATCCGTGAAAGCGTCACGCGGTTCTCTTGACGGCGCCCGCATACTTGTCCGAGGAGGCGAAGCCTTTCTCGTCGGCGCCACTATTCCCCTTTACCAACCAAACAACGCCGTCACCGCCTACCAAATCGATCGTACCAGAAAACTCCTTCTCACCAAAAAAGAAATCGCCGAAATCGCGCAAGCGGAAGGCCAAAAAGGACTCACGATTATCCCCATTTCGATGTATCTGAAAGGAAAGAAAATAAAGATCGAAATTGCAATCGTGCGCGGTAGAAAAAAATACGACAAACGTGAAGTAATAAAAAAACGCGACATAGAACGAGACGTCGCCAGAGAATACAGCGCACGATAAGCACAAAAAACGCCACGATTGCTCGTGGCGTTTGTTTTACTTCTTAAAGAACAATGATTACCGATTACTCAGTAATGGTTTCCGCTTGTTTTGCAACTTCATCAGTGTGTAATTTATCGCGAATCATATTTGCGATAAGCACATCGATGAGCGTTCCGCCGCCTTGACCATTTCCGCCGCCGGCGACAATTTCGGGAACAAGTTTAATCTTGTTTTCCGCCAAAGCGCGACCGACTTCAATAATCGCATAGTTGGTTTGACCAACCGCAGCAGTTTTCAGCTTGATAACATCCGCTTCAGCCGTACCGACAGCGGTGATTTTCACACCTTCAGCGTCACCGACCACTTTTAACACTTCAGCATCAGCTTTCGCATTGATCGTTTTGGATTCAGCAGTACCGCTTGCTTCCTTCACTTTTGCGGCCGCTTCATACTCGGCAATCTTCACTTTACGTTCGGCGTCAACCACACGAGGTTGCGTATCGGCAAGAGCTTTCGCTTGTTGCAGTTCTTTACGAACATCTTCCGCTCCGCGTTGCGTTTCGTACGTTACCTTTTCTTGTTCCGCGATTTTTCTGTCCGTCAAAGTTTTCATTAACTCTTCAGGTGGAACGATGTCGCCTATCAGAGTATCAACAGCAACCACGTTGTATTCCCGAAGTGCTTCCGCAATTCGTTTTTTTGCATCCGCTTGACGTTCTTCACGATGATGCAAGAAATCAATAACATCGGAACTTTGCGCCGCATTACGGAAATAGTTGCCAATCGTCGGTTCAAGCACCTGAGTAACTAAATTCGCCACACTGCCAAATCGAGCAATAACTTTCGGAGCATCAGAACGAGGAATGTGAATAATTTGGCTCACGTCCAAACTGAACGTAAAGCCGTCGGCGGAACGAACTTTGATGGTAGAAAGTTTTTCGTCCAATTTATGCGATTCATTTTTGCCGGTTGCCCAGTTTAAAACGATGTTCGCAGTGGAAACTTCTTCCAATTTGTTTGTTACGTAGTTAATCGGATATTTACCCGGATCATACGGTTCAACCCATACGCCTTTCTGTCCTCTCTTCACGAGATTACCATGTTTGAAGGTGTCGCCGGTAACATCTTCGCCGGGTTCACCGACAAAAGAAACCACCACACCGACATGAGCCATTTGAACAGACGTCATTTCTTTTTCTTCAACGGTGGCAAACATTGGGTTTATATAGTACAAGCCGGACAAGATAACTTGTTCCTGCGTACCTTTGTAGCCACCATTGTCAATAAATGTTTGACCGTCTTGAAACATATTATGGCCGACAATTTCTTTTCCTGCGATTTCACCGGTAGGCAGAGGTTTTCCCTCTTTTGTGGTAACAATGCCGATCATTCCATCACGAACAACTTTTGCTTCCGGCTGTGTGTTTACTTTAAACAATGCCGTATTGATACGCCATGTACCGGGAGTCAAAATATCTATTTGAGGTCCACGCTCGCCACCATTTGTTAAAAATGCTCGCGCGTCTTGGAAAGCGTCACAATTTACTTTTCGCCCCAAAACACGACCGCCGGACAAAGGCACACCGTCTCGCGCTTCAAGTGTTGCGATATGACCTTTTTCCACATGAGTAAAGTCTTCTTCCCTAATGTCATATTGCCATACCCAGTATCCCCAGTACAAACCGGGAGCCAGCGTATCCACTTGATCGCCAGCTTCACCGTTTAAAGCGATAATTTTACCGTCAGGCAAGGTTCGATGACTGCCAAACAAAACGAATTTTTTATTCACAATACCAAGTTTGTTTTCCGGAATAATCTTCATTCCAAAAAACAACAATACTATTTGTTTCCAGCATACAACCGCCAAAAGGAGCGGCACAATCCACCAGTAGACAACTAAACTTAATAAACCTTCCATTCTATTTTCCTCTTCTAATTCATAGTGTCATAGAACACGTTGACTTTGGAGAATTCCCCAAATCAGAGCAATCATACATTTTTCATAAAACTTGTCAAGCAATTTTACATCAAGTTTTGTCAAATCCACCCAATAAATGAAAAAGCCCTATTTCTAGGGCTTGTTTTACATTTTTACCGGACCGGTAAAAATTTTCTTGTTCTTGAATCGGTCGTTCCCGCAAGAACAGCGAGGTACGGCACAAGTTCCGGCGCGTGTGACGCAATTATTTTTACACACCGCTCGGAAAGCGCTTTCGCATCTTTTTCCGCAAGCGCACGCGCAGCCATAGTCGTGTTTTTCGAAACGGCGGAGCATACGAGCATCGCGCCTTCGCCCTCTGAGATCCTTCCCTCTTTTATGTTCGAAAGAATTATGCCTGCGGCCGCTCCGACCGGACGACTGAGATCTTCCGACCACGGACCGATGATCACCGCTTTGTTGTAAGAATGGATCCAGTCAAAACCGGTGCCGACCGCGATGATATGCTCGCCGTGGCACATTTCTTTTTCCGTTCGTTTCGGAAGATTGCTCACATGTTTGGCGTTTTCCGCCAAAATAAAGCCGATATCTTTCCTCATTGATGCCGGAATTTTTTCGGGAGATGCGTATGGCGAGACAATGAAACGGTCTTCGTCCGTTTCGATCCCAAGCGTGACCGAACAAACTCTGTTCTTTGCCGCCGCGAACATTTTCCCGAGCTCCGCACACAATTTTTCCGCGCCGGCGATCGACGCCTCGGTGTCATAATTCCATCCTTTGCATCCACGATACTTATCGCCTTTGGAATAGTGGTATGTCGCGACAAAAAGACAATCACGATCTTCCGAAAGCACCCCTTTCACCGCCATCTTCAATGTTTTAGAAAACCTCGGATCACCAAGATCGAAAACCGCCCCCAAACTGCGGAAAGAAGAAACGATCCCGAACGGTAGCCCGACGCACAGCGGAAAATTTATCCGCCCGTCCATGCAAGCAAACACAATAATCTTCGTCGGATGAACGACAACAAAGCGTTTACGATCCGCCGCCATTCTCATAAATTCCCGGCTCTGTTTGTCATTGTACAAAAGAATTTCCTTCAGTAAATTTTCATTTTGACCCATTTTCTTTCCCTCCTTTTCGAACCCAAAACGACAATAGCACACCCGGGAGAACTTGACAAGATGGTATGGACAGGTGTATAATGTAAGGGCACGTTGACAATTATTGTATAGTATATGGGGATGATCGGCCTAGACAATAAGCCGTTCTCTTGAATGCTCAAACCGGATATTCTCGCTCACCCGTTAAAATGCGCGAGAAACTGCATAAGTGCAAACTTATCTAAAAAAGCTGGTGCGGTCTTATCTCCGTACTTCGCTCCGTCTTTCGCTTTAGCTTAAGCACGGCATCTTTCCTCTTCGACTCCTGATACAGGAGAAAAGGTGTAATAAACATCAGGATAGAAAATATGAGCGCTTTGGCATATTTTCAAAACAAAGAAAGCTCGAGTTGATAAGATTTTGTCTGTTTATGACGTACCAACTTTAAACAAAAAATAAACAAACTATGTTTGTACCGGCACCAAGAGTTCCTTTTTGCACGGGGGTTCGATTCCCCCCATCTCCACCAAAATTTACACAAAAAATGTCAGTTCGCAAACTGGCATTTTTTGTTTGTAAATTTTCGGCGGAGATGGAGTGACTGAACTGCTTCAGTCACGTGGGGTGAGGAATGGGAAGGGACCCGTTCCGCAAGACTTATTGAGGGCTTTTGAGAGGAACGAACAAAAGGCCCAATAAGTGGACAGTTCCTGTAAGGAATCGAAAGTCGGAGCCATGTTTTTGTGTTCGCAAACACAAAAACAGGCGAGACCGGGTCGGAAAATTTTTTGAGTCGCAACTCAAAAAATATTTCTGACCGCTTCCCCCGATAGATAGAGTGCGAAGCACACAACTCCCTGCCCGTCGTCCGTCAAAAATCACTACACCACACATTGTTAAAAAGAATCGTACCTGACCTGCTCTGTAGAAAACATCTATAGCCGGACAATCATTACGTTGTGTGTAAACAATCGGAGCATTATCTCTCGACATTGACTCCAATACGACCGAGCGCGCAAGAATGAACCGAGGTTCCGTTTT
>Ga0172379_10010420_pt1 | contig 11253 bp, 8 predicted proteins | sample GrowelOW334metaG_FD_119756 | JGI IMG/M metagenome (GOLD analysis project Ga0172379, IMG submission 119756) | Groundwater microbial communities from an aquifer near a municipal landfill in Southern Ontario, Canada - Groundwater well OW334 metaG | ecosystem: Environmental > Aquatic > Deep... | reverse complement strand
CTTCTGGGGCGGCACCTCGGATGTCCGCCAGTCGGCGACAGACATATTCCACATAGGCCGGCTCGTTGCGCTGGCCGCGTAACGGCGCGGGCGCCAGGTTCGGACAATCGGTCTCAATCATGATATCAGCCAATGGAATTTCTTTGGCCGCTTTGATCGTCCCTGCCTGCCTCTCGTACGTGAGATTACCCGTAAAGGATATCTTGAACCCAAGGCTGACAAATTCCACTGCCTCCTCATAGGTCCCCTCGAAACAATGAATGACACCGCGAATTTTTTTCTTGAGTTGGAATTCCTTGATCGCACGCAGCAGGTCCGGATACGCTTCCCGACAGTGGATGATCACCGGCAACGTATTCTCCGACGCCAATACGAGCTGGGCGACTAACAATTTTTCCTGCAAGTCCCTGACAGTCAGCTGAGCATTCGATGGCGACGGCGCTAAACGATAATAGTCCAACCCGATTTCGCCGATGGCCACAAGTTTTTTTGACGGGACAAATCTGGACATTGCCCCAACGGCTATGGCAACATTCTGTTCAATAGAATGCTGGTCTGATGCCATCATCCCCACCGCTTCATGCGGATGGTACCCGATAGCCGCAAACACGCCGTCATGGGCAGCGGCCAGTTCCAATGACGACTTAAAATGTCCGGCGTCGCAGCCGGCATTGACGATTTTTGTTACGCCAGCGGCAGCCGCACGACGGATGACCTCAGACTGGTCCTCACTAAATTCACTGAAATCTAGATGGGCATGGGTATCAATCAGGTTGAGGGCCATAAGCGGGCTACAGTTTTATCACGTCCAGCGGCTCAGTTTTCAGGGCAGTCGGTATCAGCGGCAGGAGGATTTTTGCGATGTTCATGAGCAGGTCAGCAAACGGCGTATTATTGATCGCGTCAGTCACCGCCGGGGAGACATTGAACTGGCTGGTAACATATAATATTGTCCCTATGACCAGCGCCGCTTCCACAAAACCGAACAACGCGCCACCCAGACGGTTAATAGACGATGCGAAGGGTACGATCGAGATGATTTTGAACCCCTGATCCAGCATATGCACCACGAACCCGATGAGCCTGCTGACCACCAGTAGGATCACGATAAAGGCGATGACGTTGGCTACCGAACCTTTAATCATGAAAAACTGGATAAAAGGAGACACCTGCGTATAAAAATGGCTAGCAATCCATACGCCGGCTACTGCGCCGATGACTGCGCCGATCGTGTGGATCAGGCCGAAGAAAAATCCGGCGGCGATAAAGCCGAAGAAAATAATAAGAAGGACGACGGTTAGTGTGCCCATAATGTTTAATTATGTAATTCTTTTAAATAACGGCTCACCTTTTATTATTCGCGCCGAAGAAAGATACCCCATAATTTTTTCAGACGTCGAAGGCATGAATGGCAACAGTGCAGTGGCAATATCATACAGAAAACTAACTAGCCCGGCCAGCAGCTTGTCGAGTTCTTTCTTTTTGGCCGGCTCTTTCGCCAAATCCCACGGCTTAGTCTGGTCAATAAGCAAATTTGCCGAGGTCAAAGCTTCCCTAACCTGCTTCAGTGCCTGTTCAAACTGGAGCGATTCGATAGCCTGGCTGATCCCGTCCAACAGGATCGGCGACGCCACTTCGCGGTCAGACTGTCCGGCGCAATATTTCTCCACCATGTTCAATACGCGACTAACTAGGTTGCCGAGATTATTTGCCAAATCAGCATTATATTTTTCCGCAAACAATGATTCTTTGATATCGCCGTCCTGGCCGAACGGAAATTGCGTCAATAAGAGGTAGCGAGTCGCATCAACACCAAATTTTTTCACTAATTCATTCGGGTCGATCACATTGCCGAGAGACTTTGACATTTTCTTCCCATCTAGGGAAAAGAAACCGTGAGCGTAAATTATCTTGGGCGTCTCCAAACCGGCCGCCAACAAAAGAGCCGGCCAGAATATGGCATGAAACTTGATGATTTCACGCGCCATCAGGTGCACGTCAGCCGGCCACCATTTCGTAAACGCGGTTTCGTCATCTCCGTAACCGATGGCGGAAATATAATTCTGCAGAGCATCGACCCAGACGTAGGTATTCTGTTTCTTGTCGAACGGCAACGGGATGCCCCAAGTCACCTTTTCCCGCGATACGGAAAAATCCTCCAAGCCCTGCCTGAACAGGCCAAGCACCTCGTTCTTCTTGTTGGCCGGCAGAATCTTGATAATATCTTCAGAGATAAGCTCCTGGACTTTCGGCAGGTATTTCTTCAGCTTGAAAAAATAATTTTTTTCTTTGACCTGTTGCGGCGCCGCCTTATGATCAGGGCACAGGCCGTCAACTAATTCCTTCTCTGTCAAAAACTTTTCACAACCGACACAATACAAACCTTCGTATACACCTTCATATATGTCCCCGTGGTCGTATACCTTCTGTAAAAACTTCTGCACGGTTAGCTGGTGGCGCTTATCTGTGGTGCGGATATAATAATCATTTGAAATGTTCAAGTTCTTGAACGCGTCCCTGAAAAGGGCGCTGGTCTGGTCGCAAAACTCCTGCGGCACCAATCCGGCCTTTTGGGCGCTCTCAGCCACCTTTGCCCCGTGCTCGTCCGTGCCGGTCAAAAAGAAAACGTCATCCCCTTTCTGCCGATGGTAACGTGCCAGAACATCGGCCGCGATAGTAGTATAGGCATGACCGATATGCGGCTTGTCATTTACATAGTAAATTGGTGTAGTTATATAGAATTTCTTGGACATATTGGATAAATTATAACCTAAAAAGCTCGTGATATCAAATAAAACTGCTCAATTGACGCCGCAACAAAACAAGTGCTAAGATAACCGACTAAATAAGAACAAAAACAGCAATTTGATAAATAGGATTGGAGGATTCCAGTGCGACAATTTTACCGTCAAACAGGGCCCGACACGGAGTTCTGTTTCAACGTCGAAACCAGTTCGCCTCTCAACGCGGACGAAATGGCCGCCCTGCGTCGGATCTTGGGTGAGACTTTTGAGCAGGAAAAACTACAAGAAGACTCGCTCATAGCGGAGTACGGCTGCCGCATCGTGGAAGTCGGCCCTCGGCTGAACTTCCAGACCGCCTGGTCGACTAATGCTATCGGCATCTGCCATGCGTGCGGCCTGACAAAGATAACCCGGATCGAACGCTCGCGGCGCTATGTCGTCCCGAAATTTCTGGATGCGAACTACTTCGCGGAGCAACATTTCGACCGCATGACAGAATGCGTGTACCGAGATCCTCTGGTTACGTTTGATACCGGTCTTGTTCCGGCCGCTACGTACGTCATCCCTCTGATTGAAAAAGGGATGGATGAGCTTGTACGCATCAATAGTCAGCTGGGGCTTTCGTTCGACGAACAGGATCGGGAATATTATTTCCATCTGTTCGTCCATGTACTGAAACGCAACCCGACAAATGTCGAACTGTTCGATCTGGCCCAGAAAAACAGCGAGCATTCTCGCCACTGGTTTTTCAAGGGACGATTGATCATCGACGGACAGGCTGTCCCCCGTACCCTGATGGAGATCATCAGATCGACGCTAGAAGCCAACCCCGGCAACAGCGTAATCGCGTACAAGGATAATTCCAGCGCCCTGCACGGATACACCGTCTGGACGATTGTCCCTGACCATCCGGGCACCTGTTCGCCTTTCTCCCGGCAGCAACGGACGTACCATCTCGTATTCACCGCGGAAACGCACAACTGGCCGACTCTCGTCGCCGCTTTCCCCGGCGCCGAAACAGGCACCGGCGGACGCCAGCGCGATAACAACGCCACCGGCCGGGGCTCACTCACCGTGGCCGCGACCGTCGGATACGCGTTCGGCTGTCTCAACCTGCCTGACTACTGGATTCCTGGTGAAGACAGGTCGCTTACTTACCCGACGCAATACGAATCGCCGCTGAATGTCATCATCAAAGGTTCCTATGGAGCCAAAGATTATGGCAACAAGTATGGCGAACCGCTGGTCGTGGGGTATACCCGCAGTTTCGGACTCCGTTTGCCAGACGGCGAACGGTACGAATACATCAAGCCGATCCTCTTTACCGGCGGTATCGGATTGATCAACGACACGCACGTCGAGAAGGAGGATCCCAGACCCGGTATGCTCGTCGTCCGCATTGGTGGACCGGCCTATCGGATCGGTTTCGGCGGCGGCGCCATGTCCAGTCTGGCCTCCGGTGCAAACCAGAACGCCAAACTGGAATTCGATTCAGTCCAACGGGGCGATGCGGAGATGGGACAGAAAACATTCCGCGTCATCCGCGCCTGCGTGGAAATGGATCAAGGCAATCCGATTGCCAGTATCCATGACCAAGGCGCCGGCGGTCCGTCCAATGTATTGAGCGAACTGCTTGATCCGGCGGGTGGCCGTATTCGTCTCGATCGCATCACGTTGGGTGACCCAACCCTGGCTGACATAGAAATCTGGTGCGCCGAGTTCCAGGAAAGCTACGGGATCCTGATCTGGTCTGACCGGATCGATGATTTCAAAGCCATCTGCGAACGCGAAAAAGTGCCGTGCGACATTGTCGGTAAGATCACCGGTGATGGACGCGTGATAGTCGTAAATGACAGGACAGGTGTCACGTCTGTCGACCTTGACCTGTCACAAACGCTGAGCGGCATTCCTCAGAAGTCGTTCATCCTGACGCGCATACCACGGAAACTGACTCCGCTGGTTATCCCGACTGATCTCGATCTGGCTGACGCAGTACGTAATGTACTATGTTTGCCGACGGTCGGATCCAAAGGATATCTCGTACACAAGGTGGACCGGAGCGTAACCGGCCTGGTGGCCCAACAGTCATGCTGCGGGCCGCTCCAACTACCGGTGTCCGACTACGGCGTCATAGCTATGAGTCATCTCGACCTGCGGGGTGGCGCGACCAGCATCGGTGAACAACCTATCAAAATGCTGGTCAATCCGGAAGCAGGCGCGCGCATGTCCGTGTCCGAGGCCCTGACGAACATTATGTTCGCAAAAATCAGTGGCCTCGTGGATATCAAATCGTCGGTCAACTGGATGGGCGCGGCAAAATTGCCAGGCGAAGGTGCCCGGCTCGTGGATGCCGCTGAATCCATGGCTGACGCCATGATCGCTCTCGGCATCGCGGCTGACGGCGGCAAGGACAGCTTGTCCATGTCAGTCATGGTCGGCAACGAATTAGTCAAAGCTCCGCTGACCATGGTGGTGTCAGCCTACGCCACGATGGACGATATAACGAAGAAAGTGACACCCGACATAAAGATGCCGGGCAAGTCAAAACTTCTGCATATCGACCTGTCTGGCGGTGCTCACCGTCTTGGCGGGAGTGCATTTGCCCAAACCCTGGGACAGATCGGCAACCAAAGCCCGGACATCGAGCATCCGGATAGGTTAGCCGCTCTGTTCCTGGCCATCCAGCGCCTGATCGATCGCGAATTAATCCTGTCCGGGCATGATATCAGCGACGGTGGGCTGGTCACCACGCTTGCAGAAATGGCCGTGTCAGGATGGTGCGGTCTCCAAGTCAACTTGGGGACGAGTGTGTCATTGGAACGCCAATTGTTCGCAGAAGAAGCCGGTGCAGTTATCGAGTACTTGCCCGCCAACGAAACCGAAATTCTCAACGAACTGGCGGATCTCCCGGTTTCCATACTTGGCACGACTACACCCGAGCTGTGGTTCATCGTCAGGCAGGGCGGCAAAAACCAATTGCGCGTCCACACCCGACGCTTGCTTAACTGGTGGGAAGCAACTAGTGACCGGCTCGAGCAGGAGCAGATGGATCGTTGCGTGTCCTTGCAGCAAGCTGCCAACCACGGCAAGCTTCCCGCAGCCTATCGCTTATCTTTCACGCCAGAAAAAACTCCGGCTATTTTCCTCAATCAGGAGAACAAGCCGGAAGTGATCATTCTGCGTGAAGAAGGTAGCAACGGCGACCGTGAAATGACCTCAGCATTCGAATTAGCGGGATTCAAGCCATGGGACGTCACCATGACTGACCTGTTGAAAGGACGGCTGACTAATTTCGACCGTTTCCGTGGCATGGCTATCGTCGGCGGTTTCTCCTATGCCGACGTCCTGGACGCAGGCAAAGGCTGGGCTATGACCGCTCTGCTGAATCCGACGTTATTGAAGATGTTCGACGACTTCTTCACCCGGCCGGACACCTTCTCATTGGGGGTTTGCAATGGCTGCCAATGGATGACATTGGCCGGCATCGTGCCTCTCGCCGGATTGCCAGTCGAGCAGCAACCGCGTTTCATCCGTAACCTGTCGGGGCGATTTGACTCTCGCTGGGCGACAGTCGCTATTCCGGACAGTCCGGCGATCATGTTCAAAGGCATGACCGGATCAATACTCGGCGTCCATGTGGCGCATGGCGAAGGTCGCGCCTACTTCCCTGACCCGGAAGTGGCACGCCATGTCATAGAACAGAATCTGGTGCCGTTGCGTTACATCGGAAGCGACGGTAATCCGACCGAGCAATACCCATTCAACCCGAACGGTTCACCTGATGGGATTGCCGGGCTCTGTTCGCCTGATGGTCGCCATCTGGCCATCATGCCCCATCCCGAGCGGGCTTTCCTGCTCTGGCAGTGGCATTACCTACCGCGAGAGATGAAGCAACAGCTCCTCGCGTCCCCGTGGCTCACGTTCTTTCAAAACGCATACACCTGGTGTATGCAAAACAAATAGGAGGATTTTCATTCTTCACAAATACAACCCCGGTACATCCGTACCGGGGATTTTTTTATTTATTAAAAAACCACCATTTGGTGGTTTTAGCGTGGAAGAAAAAATCGTACAGATCAGGCCGGTTGCTGGAATGGCTTTGAACCCAACACCGAGTCATTCTTTGCCGCACTCACCGGGCAGGTTTCACAGGGACGGAATATGCTTCCATCCTGACGTGTCATAAAATTGACACTCTTCCAAAACCCGCACGTATCGCAGATTTCCACCGGAGTCTGAGGCACATACTGAGACATGGAAACCTCCTGTAAAAACTTGAAAGAACCAATATTCAAATCAGTCTACCCAAAAACCATCAGACGTGTCAACCCCCCCTCCCATGGTAAATCAGTAATATTTATTCAAGATAAATTTGAATTTCATCTAATGATGAGACAGAACGTATCTTTTCGCTAATTTGGCAAGCCGGTTTATCGCGCTGCAGCCAAAATCCAAAATTGGCGCCCAATCTTTCCACGGGAACCTGCACGTCACCGGCAAATGAATCGCCGATAAACATGCACTGTCGAACATCTATGGTGGCCTTGGACATTTGCTCGGCGGTTGCCAGGACCTTGCGGTAAAACTCTAATTCAGGCTTATCAATCGGGTCGCCGATGGAAATACTGGTCGGATGGACGCCAAACTTACCCAAACGTAAAATACGCGGCAGTTTTTTCTCTTCCGAATATACCGGGTCATATTGCCATTGTCCATTACGAAACACCAATCTAAAATCAGAGCTGGTAAAAAAATGATAGCGAACACCACGCCGCTCCAACGCAGCAGCCAACGTAACTGCGTCAGAAAACGGCCGACAAAAATCCGCACAGGCAGACCAATACGTCTCCGCCACCTCCAAGCACGCCACCGGCGTCAAGGGCTTACCCACATATTCACCAGCTAATAATGCGTACAATTCCCGGCTCCAAATCTGCGGTTTTTCACTTGGCACCAATCCGGTCATGCGCTCCCGTAACGACAGATAAGCAGCCTGCCCGCCCGGTACAGCATCCCAATGTCCCTGCTTCGCGCGTAAACCCTCTAAAATAGTATGGAACAACAGGCCGAAATGCTCAGTGAAGTCACGACCATATTTCACCACCATCACGTCCAGCGCCTGTCGTTGTGCTGGACCAAAATCCGCAATGGTATAATCCACGTCAAAAAAAACATCTGTTACATTTTTCATAAACTATTTTATCCCCTCCACCACCACCACAAACTCTCCCCGCGTTTCGCCTGTTTCTAGCAGTTTCAATACTTCCTGCGCAGTGCCGCGGTAAATAGTTTCGAACTTCTTTGTCAGTTCTCGGCCGACGACAATCCTGCGTTCGGGTTCCAACACTTCGGCCAAACTCGTCAACGCTTTAATAATCCTGTGAGTGGATTCGTAAAAAATCACTGTGCGTTCGGAATCCTTTATTTCCTGGAATAACGTCTGCCTGCCTTTCTTGTGCGGCAAGAATCCGAGAAATAAAAACCGGTCGGTTGGCACACCAGCCACTGAAATTATTGCAGTGAGTGCAGTTGGTCCGGGTATAGGTATAATCTCAACTTCTTTGCCCAGCTCCTCAAGTACCGCTTCAATCAATACGCCGCCCGGGTCAGACAATCCTGGCGTGCCTGCATCAGAAACCATGGCGATGTTCTTGCCCTGTTTCAACAAATCAATAATATGGTCCACCTTCTGCACCTGTGAATGCTGGTGGTATGAAATCAAAGATTTTTTGATTTTGAAATAGTTCAGCATTTCCAAACTATGCCGCGTATCCTCGCACACGATAAAATCAACTTCAGCCAGAATGCGCAGGGCGCGCTGGGTAATATCCTCGAGGTTTCCGATTGGCGTGGCGACCACGTAGAGTTTAGACATGTCCTCAGTATATCAATTTATACGCATGACGTGAAATCCAAAAAAAACAACCGGACGCCACGCGAGCCGGCAAATTGCAACTACGCTTCCAGAGTATTTTCTTCCGACTCTTTTAATGCGAAAAAGTCCTCAGCAAACACTTTAATGACGAGTGCCAGGGGTACGGCCAATAATATTCCGACCATACCTGCCAGCTTGCCGCCGACTAGCATGATAATGATCACCACGAGAGGATTCAAACCGACGGTTTTTTCCATTACCTTCGGCACGATCAGGTGGTTCTCCAGCTGCTGAATAATAATATACCAGCCGACAACGAGGATAGCTTTCATGAAACTGCCGGTGGTCAGGGCGATAAATACAGCAGGGATGGCACCGAGGAACGGACCGAGGTACGGGATAAACTCCGTCAGTCCGGCCCAGAGCCCGAGAACAAGGGAATATTTCACTCCAAAAATCGTCAACCCAAGCCAGGCCAGGAAGCCGATAATGATGCACAGGATCAGCTGGCCGCGCAGCCACAGCCGCAAACGGTCTTGCGAGCGATTCAGCAGCTGGAAGAGGTATGGCTGATATTTCGAAGGGGTGATGGACTTAACGAATTTCTTTAAGGCGTTTTCCTCGAGCAGCATATAAAACGTGATGACAACCATAAAGACAAAAGACATAAAACCGCCGAAGACGCTCGCAACGGTGTTGAAAACTCCGGCCGTTGTTTGGCCCAGATTTGACTGCAGTGACTGCAATGAATTTTGCAATGAATTCAGTAGGTTTTGCTGCAGCGAAAAATCCTTGAATTTCTCAAAATCCGTCATGATCCGGTTGTAATATGAGGGCAGATTTTTCGAAATGTCGGTAATCTGCGTGGCAATCGGGGGGATGAGGAGCACTAGCACCAGGACGAACGTCCCAAAAAATGCCAGAAAAATCACCACGGTAGCCAGGACCCTCGGGATACGGCGGCGCTGGAGCGCATTGACCCACGGGTTCAGTGCACTGGCGAGGATGAATGACACCAGGATGATGAGGATGACGTCGCGGAGCAAATATACCAAAGCCAACAAAACCAAAACTGCAATCACCTTGAAAATAGTGGAAGTGGCAATATTGAAAGTTACGTTTCGGTTGTCTTCAGCCATAATGGGCCGGATTACATTTGATAGTTAAATAATACACTACTTGCTAGAGTTTTAAAAGCGGAGAAAATTCACCGGCATCCTGGTATGGCCCGATCAGGGCCAGGTTGGCCCGATCCGACCGTAACAGTTCGCGGGACACGCCGGCAATATCGGCGACGGTAACTTTTTCCAGCCGTTTGATCTGTTCAGTCGGGGAGATAACCTCTTTCCGGAGCAGCTCCTGTTTGCCGATCCAGCCGGCAACATTCTCTGACGATTCCAAGTCCAGGATCAGTTTCCCTTTGAGGTAATCTTTAGCTTTGCGTAATTCCGCGGTGGTCACGCCTTTGTCCCTGGCCAGCTTCAACTCATTAAGAATGGCCGTGATCGCCTCCTTGATCCGCTTCTTATCCAAACCCGCCTGTACCATCAGGCTCCCCGTATCCTCATAGGCGTTGACCGACGCCCTGATAAAATAACACAGTCCCTGCTTCTCCCGGATATTGATGAACAACCGTGAACTCATGTTCCCGCCCATGATCACCGACAGCAAAGATAATGGATATACCCGCTTGTCAAAAAGCGAATAGGCCGGGAAGCCGAGCGCCATCTGGACCTGTTCAGTATCCTTTCGCTTGACGCGGGTATGCGACTGGCCCTGGGCCATTGGCGCGGCGACAAATTTTTCCGGAGTGAATTTCTCTTTCGGTGCGATGCTGAAATATTTTTTTATCAGTGCCTGGGCTTTGGCGGGAATATTGCCGGCCAGGACCAGCAGCATATTCGCCGGCTGGTAGTGGCGGCGGTAATAACCGACCAGCTCATCACGCGTCACCTTGCGGATCACCTCTCGGGGACCGGCGATATTCCACCCGAGCGGGTGGTCACCGTACACCGTTTCCTCAAATAAATCCTCCATGTACATCAACGGGTTGTCCTCATACATGTTTATTTCCTCGATGATGACGCCGCGTTCCTTCTCCATTTCCCCGCCGTCGAATTTCGAATTGAACAACATGTCAGACAGCATGTCCAGAAGCAACGGCAGATGTTGAACCGCAGCCTTGATGTAATACCCCGTATGGTCTTTTGACGTGAAGGCGTTATAATCCGCACCAATACTGTCCAGCTCCTGGGAAATGATCAGTGTATTTGGCCGGCGCTCAGTGCCTTTGAACATGAGATGCTCGACAAAATGGGAAGAACCGTTGATATTCTTCGGCTCAAACCGTGAACCAACTTTCACGAGGACCAGTGCAGTGACAGCCTTGGTCTCCTTCATTGGTGCGACGAGGACTTTCAGCTTATTCGGCAAAACGTATTTTTTGAACATAGAATGTTAATTCGTCATTACTTATTTAATTCACATACGCGTCCCAAAGTATCAGTATCTTCTAAATCATCGCGAGCTCACGGGTCTTGTGGGTCCCGGAGCGAGCGATACCTCTCAGGGAAGGATGAGCTGATGAGAAGGAAACCGCAGGTTGCCTTCTCATAAATCCAATTGCATGCCATT
>Ga0172379_10010419_pt1 | contig 11253 bp, 5 predicted proteins | sample GrowelOW334metaG_FD_119756 | JGI IMG/M metagenome (GOLD analysis project Ga0172379, IMG submission 119756) | Groundwater microbial communities from an aquifer near a municipal landfill in Southern Ontario, Canada - Groundwater well OW334 metaG | ecosystem: Environmental > Aquatic > Deep... | reverse complement strand
GGCTCGCGTCCAGCGGCTGGCCCGGCCCGAACAGCTCGTCGGCGAAGTCCTTGGACAGCATGCTCGCTCCCGAGCCCCCGGTGCCGTGCAGCACCAGCACCGGCTCGCCGGTAGGCGCGCCGATCGTGCGGTAATGCAGCTTCACTTCCGCGAACACCTCGCCCGTATGGAAGCGGAAGTCGTGCGCCACCCAGTCGCCCTGCTTCGGCTCGGGGTAGCCCGCCGCGAGCGCCGGCAGCGCGGCGTAGAGCAGGAAAGCGAAGATGAGCGTTGCGATTCGGTGCAGTGATTTCATGTGTCCTCCCGGGTGATCGGCGATCTGGTTGTCTCCCGTCGGAACCGGTTGGAACGACGGGATGTTTAATTTTTCTCTTATCGCGCGTCCGGCTGCCGCCGTACACCGCGCTGGCAGGCATCTTACGCTCGCTCGCAGTCGGTCGGCAATCCTTGGCAAAACCGCACGGAAGAGCAAGGCTTTGAGTGAACAATCGGCCTGCGAGCCAGTCGTCATGCGGCTTTTCGGGCACTAGCGTTCCTATTCAGCGTCGCCAGGCCGGCGTGCGGCAGGACATCGCCCGTCTTGGGATCTTTCTCTCCTCGCGCACCGGAGAATATGTCGTCGGTCAAACCATCTCTTGCGACAGAGGCGTGGTCGACACGTCCTGATGCTGAACTCGGATTTGCGCAGCGTCGCCGACGATGTGAGGAATCACGTCAGGACTCAGCGACGTCCGAGCCCTGATTGGCTCTCGGACCCGGTCAAAACGGGAAACTCATGGTCGCTAAGGGTATCGCTGGCTGAATGTTCACCATGAGCCGCCAGGCACCGGCTTGCGCCCGTTTGTCCGCCCAATGGACTTAGCCAGTTTCTCTCCGGTACTCCGGAGGAATGAGTGGCTCATTTGAACCGACCGCGTCGTAGAGACGTAGGAACCAATCGTACTTCGAGCTATGGCTAGGGGAACGTTCACGAAGTTCAAATGCGCGAATCTGGCCCGAGCGATACCAGTAGCGGTGGAACGGATTAACGATTCGACGCCCGTCGAACCACAAGATCGGGCGATGCACGTTCGGGAAATCCAAAGGCCACCAGCGATCCGGTACTGCTATAGAATCATCGAGCGCCACGCAGGGATTGCTCACGGTCTTTTCCAATGCGACTGCGCGCGTAAGCGGTTCGCTGACGACATACGTATCTTGGCCGCTATTCGCTTCCGTGTGAAGGCCAGATGCAACTCCCCCACGCAGCATGCAAGAGAGACCCATTGTAATCATGTGCAGGCTGGTAATTGACTGCAGCAGTGGCGGCAATTCATTGGAGACGAGTACTAGGCTGTCGGACTAGATGGTCAGCCGAACTTGAGGAAAGACATGATTTTGAATCTGCCAACCTCTGACCAGTTCAGCGTAAAGTGACACCGTATCGTGAAAGTCTGCTAGCACCTTGGCGCTGAACCCAAGAACATCCAGGAATGCAACGTGGCGAACTTGGGGTTCAATCCCAGCAAATGGTGACCGCGTGTTAGGTTCTTCCATAAAGTAACTTGGGTATCCTCGCGGTGTAACGTGATCTAGGTTTGGAACACCGCTTTATTTATATCCATAAAATTCCTCAGCTCATCGGTCGACGATTCTTGCCGATAAGCTAAAAGCACAATACCTATAGCTCTCGCATAATAAAAGTTGGTGATTCGTAGCCAGACGGTAAGTACTCCTCGCGTTTTCTTGTCGTTGGCAAATACCGCGTCCGGAGTTTGCATCCAAAGAGCAGGGGGAACGGAATGAACATAGGTTGACAAATCAGCCAGCACTTTTTCTACAAACTCGTGGTTCTGCCCGCAACATTTTGCAATACGCTCTTTCCGCGTCAAATAGAAAAGGGATTCGCCTCGTTTCAATCTATTTTTTCGACCCTTGTCTGGCAGCGCGCTGGCGATTCTCTTCCAGTACCAATCTTGCGTTTTATCTAGCCTACCAAAGAAACTCGCTGGGTCAGCTTTGCCATGAAACGCATGCAGTTTTCCGCTTAAATAATAGCCCATGATGTCCCGATGTAGATTGAAATCAGCAGGTGCTTGATCGGGATCACAAAGCAAATCGATTACGTCGTGTGTGTCGACAAGATTTCTAACGAGTGTGGCAATCGATCTGCGATCAATTAGTACCGCCGACTCGTCACTTACTTCCTTCGGGAGCAGTCGATACAGGGAGATTGCGGTGGAGTGCAGCAGCATGCTAAGGACGACCGTAGGCCAGTCCACAAACCTGGTTGCTTTGTAGTCGCCTTGTATGTCGTCGACAATCTTGCCAAATGCCTTGATCGCCTGCTGAAAGCTGTAGGCTTGGCTGGAAAAAATATTGTCTACGTCCACGACCTTAACACTTTCGGAATGCTATAGATCATCGTTTGTGGTCGGCCGTTGTGACCCCCATAGTAGTAACACGGCGACCTACGGACACATAAAACCACAAAAGCGGACTCAATCCCCAAGAAATAAAGTGTTGTAAGTTCGCGCGTCGGTAACGCTTACAGCAACGTCCATAAACAATTTTACCTCGGTCTCATTCGATCCAGGTCTATTCAGTAATTGCCGTGTTTCGACCGTTAGTCCAGTAACAAGGCGGTCATTCTCTAGCAGGCAATGCATGTTCAACTCGCTCTCATCACATACTTGATTGGCGTCTGGAACGGAAAGTGCGTCCAGCAGCGTTTTGATGCGGTTATCAAGATCGCCGCCTTGGTAGACCTTCCCAACAGCACCTTTGCGCATGAACAAAATATGCAGGGAGCAGGCTAGTGCGTAGCTATCCCGAACAAGCGGCCGAAAATTGACCTTGCCTACCGGAATCGAGGCGCATAAATCCATGTGATTGTCTGGCATATGCAGCCCCTCTCGTATGGCATCTTGAAGAGTTGGATAGGCCGTATTATCGGTATGGTGCGGTGTAGCCAAGTTGAATGGCCCAGTCTTAGGTACAACGCGATTGTTCATTGCTCGAATCAAGGCAGGATGGATTTTCCACAGGTCCGCTAGTTGCGGGCTGATTTGCTTCCGAATCGTCCATTTTTCCTCCACCTTTTTGGATGAATTGCCTGAAGATGGTAGTTCGCCTTCGTAAGTTAGAGTGAATTTCATAAGAGGAATCCCCCAGCTATGCCAACCCGGATATAGGGCCTCATGCTACGCCGCTATCGTACTTTCGAGTAGGCAAGTCAGAGCGACCGGGCAAGCGGTCGAGATGTCGGGAAGTTACGATGCCCTTGCGCGTGCGATCGGGCAATCCACGCGCGACGCAATGGCCACGGTGCCCAGTTTCGCGCCTAGATGGCTCGCCACTCGGGGCGCGAACATAAAGCCCGCAACTTAGCGCCGCTCGATCTACTGCGACCCGCCGTCTACGCGCGCCTTGCCGAAGTTGTTAAGACCGCTTTGCGGCCGGGGTCTTGCGCAGCCGTTGCCAAGATTCATTCTCCTGCGTAGACTGCCGAAAAAATCGCCAGCGAACTGGCTACAGATACAGAGGGATTTCCGAAGTAGGTAAGCGCCACCTTCCGCGGCACGCGGGAATGTCGGCGCTGCGTCTGCCGTTTGCTATCCGATAAGGCCAAGAACATGTCCTCAGCAAGCTCCCGCAGTTCAGGTTCCCGGCGTGCCCTGATCGCCATCATCGCGACGGCGGTCGCCGCAGCGGGAGGCGCTTTCTACATGAGCCGCCCCGCGGCGAACACCGCCCCCGCGGCCAGCACCGCCGGCCCCCAGGACATCGTCGCGCGCGGACGCATCGAGCCGCTCGGCCGCGTCATCGCCGTCAATGCGCCGGCCGACACGCCGGTGACGGTGCTGCAGAAGCTGCTGGTCGATCAGGGCAGCAAGGTGAAGGCCGGGCAGGAACTGGCGTTGGCTGACGATTACGACGTCAGGAAATCCGATCTCGCGGTGCAGAAGCACAATCTCACGCTGGCCGAATCGCAGCTCGCGCAGGTCATGGCCGGCGCCAAAGGCGCCGAAATCGCCGCGCAGTCCAATGTCATCGCCGCGAGGAAGGCGCAGCTGTTCCAGGCGCAGAGCCAGTGGGACCGCAGCAGCAAACTGTTCAACAGCGGCTTCTATTCCAAGGACGCCCTGGACGCCTTGCGCGCCAACCTCGATCAGGCGAAGAGCGGCGTCGCGCAAGCCGAGGACGTGCTGAAGTCGCTCACCGAAGTGCGCCGGGCCGACGAGAACGTGGCGCTGGCGCAGGTCGCCGTGGCGAAGGCGGCGGTGGCCCGCGCCGAGGCGGCGCTGGAGCGCACGGTCATCCGCGCGCCGATTTCCGGCACGGTGCTGTCGATCCAGGCGCGCGAAGGCGAGGCGATCTCGCCCGACGGTATCCTGCGCATGGCCGACCTCACGCATCTGATCGTCGTGGCCGAAATCGACGAGTCGCAGGCGGGGCGCATCGCGCAGGGCGCAAGCGCGAAAATCGACGGCAGCATGCTGCCCAAACCGGTGCAGGCTTCGGTGAGCCGCATCGCGCACGAAGTGTTCCGGCAAAAGCGCCCGACCTCGGACATCCTGATCGGGCGCGACGCGCGCATCGTCGAGGTCGAGCTCACGCCGCAGACGCCGCTGCCCACTGTGGTCGGCGGCGAAGTCACGGTTCGCCTGGTCGCGGCGCAGAAGGGCTAGCGCCGATGGTGCGCATTGCCGTCGGGCTGGCCTACCGCCAGCTGACCCATCGCGGCGCCAAGCTGGTCGGCGCGCTGATGGGCGTGAGCGTCGCGATCGTGCTGATGTTCACCCAGCTCGGCTTCCAGGGCGCGCTCTACGACAGCGCCGTGAGCGCATCGCGCGCGTTCGACGCGGACATCATCCTCACCAGCAGCGAATTCCAGACCATGGCCTTCCCCTGGCCGTGGATGCCGCGGCATCTGCTCGACGACGCGCGCGGCGTGCCCGGCGTCGCCTCGGGCGCGCCGTTCTATGCCACCACGCTGCAGGTCACCAACCCCAGGGACGGCCGCAATCTCACCTCCTGGCTGTTTGCGTTTGCGCCCGATGCGCCGGTGTTCAAGAGCCGCGACATCAACAGCCAGATCGCCACGATCCGCCTGCCCGACACCGCGATCATCGACACCAATTCGCGCAACGAGATCGGGCTGATCGCGGCCAAGGCGCACGACACCGGCCGCGTCGACGTGGAACTGCCGAGCGCGGTGCGCTCGGTGCAGCCGGTGATGAAGCTCGAAGGCACGTTCAAGATCGGCCCGACCATCAACGTCGACGGCAACATCATCACTTCCGACCTCAACTATTACCGCCTGCTCGCGGTGCCGCTGGACCGGGTGTCGCTCGGCATCGTGCGCGTAGCCCAGGGCTTCGATCCCGTCGCGGTGAAGCAGGCGATCGAGCAGCGCCTGGGGAGCAAGGCGCGCGTGTTCCTGAAGGAGGGTTTCATCCGCAACGAAATGAAGTTCTATTCCGAGGACACGCCGATCGGCTTCATTTTCGACGCCGGACTGCTGGTCGGCGTCATCGTCGGCATCGTGTTCATCTCGCAGGTGCTGCACGGCATCGTCAGCGACAACATGCGCGAATACGCCACGCTGCGCGCGATGGGCTACAAGCAGGTGTTCTTCGTGATCCTGGTCAGCGCGATCGCCATTGCCATCGCGCTCATCACCTACGTTCCGTCGGCCATCGTCTCGTTCTTCGTCTACGACCTCGCCGCATCGGCGACGAAGCTGCCGATGGTGATGAAGCCGAGCTACATGATCGAGGTGTTCCTGCTGGTCGTGACCATGGGCATGGTCGCCACCTTCCTCTCGACCAAGAAACTGAAGCAGGCCGATCCGGTGGACCTGTTCTGATGGGCGCCGCGATGCCATCCGCCGCAGCCGGCGACCTGCCCGGGATCAACGCAGCCGCGCTGATCAGCGCGGTCAACGTGTCGCAGCACTTCGGCGAGGGCGACGCGCGCACGCAGATCCTGTTCGACGTCTGCATCGACATCGTGCCGGGCCAGCTGGTGATCATGACCGGGCCCTCGGGCTCGGGCAAGACCACGCTGCTCACGCTGCTCGGTGCGCTGCGCAGCGGCCAGAGCGGGCGCCTGCACGTGCTCGGGCGCGACCTGATTGGCCTGGGCGACGTCGGCCTGACCGAGATGCGGCGCAATATCGGTTTCATTTTCCAGCTGCACAATCTGATCGACTCGCTCACTGCGATCAGCAACGTGATGATGTCGACCAATCTCACCGACGTGCCCAAAGACGAGGCGCGGAAGAACGGCGTCGCGCTGCTCGAACGCCTCGGCCTGGGACACCGCATCGATTACAAACCCGCCTCGCTCTCGGGCGGGCAGCGCCAGCGCGTCGCGGTCGCGCGCGCGCTCGTGAACCGGCCCAAGCTGATCCTCGCCGACGAGCCGACCGCGGCGCTCGACGGCAAGTCGAGCCTGGAAGTCGTGACCATACTGCAGGAACGCGCGCTCGCCGACGGCGCGTCGATACTGATGGTCACGCACGACAACCGCATCCTCGACAAGGCCGACCGCATCGTGTCGATGGTCGACGGGCGCATAGTGTCCGACGTCATGGTCAAGGAACAGGTGCTGATCTGCGAGATGCTTAGGAAAATCGAATTCTTCGCTTCGCTCGGCACGGCGGAGCTGAGCCAGGTGGCGGGAAAAATGCAGGCGCGCAAGTTCCACAAGGGCGAGGTGCTGGCGCGCCAGGGCGAAATGGGCGACCAGTTCTTCCTGCTGCGCGAGGGCGAAGTCGACGTGATGGTCAGCGACAACCAGGGCGAGAGACGCGTGGCCACGCTCGATGCCGGGCGCTACTTCGGCGAGCGCTCGCTCATCACCGGCGACGTGCGCAACGCGACCGTCGTCGGCTCGGGCGCGGGGATCGCCTATACGCTGGCGAAGCCCGAGTTCGACGCCGCGCTGAGCGCGACGCCGACGCTGAAGGAACAGCTGCAGAAGGCTTACTTCTCGCGCTAGAGTCTGTAACGATACGAGGGGAGACCTCCCCTCGTGCTCCCCTAAGTCAGGCCGTAACAAAATGATTTTGTTACGAGTCCTACGAGAACGCAGCGCTCAAACCGCGCGCGGAAACCGGCCTGAATCTACCAGCGGCCGCAGCGCCTCCATCGTCGCCGCATAGCCTTTGTCGCGCAGCGGCGCCGGCCGGCTGAAATCGACGATGCTGTGCCCGGCGGTGTCGTGGCGGATGCAGGCGTCGGGGCGGCCGATATCGATGACGCGCTGCAGCTGGTAGTCGCCCGCCGCGGTCGCCGAGCTTTGCAGCACATCGACGATGCTCGGCAACGTGCGCCGCCCCCACAGCGTGCGCAGCAGCTGCATCCAGCCGTTGACGCCCGCGGCGCCCGCGGGGCCCTCGACGCGCGCGGCGGCGGCGCCGCCGGTCACGTCCGAGCCGATGATGATGCCTCTGGGTCCGAGGAAATTGCGCATCACGTCCATCGGCACCGCATTGACCAGTCCGCCGTCCACGGCCCAGCGCCCGTTGACCAGCACCGGCGGAAAGATCCCCGGCAGACAGGCACTGGCGAGCACCGCGTCGCGCGCGCGCCCGCGGTCGATCACCAGCATGCCGAAGCGCGTGATATCGGTGGCGATGCAGTACAGCGGCAGCGACAGGTCCTCGAGGTCGAGGTCGCCGAAAATCTGCCGCGCGCGCGCGAGCATGTGCCCGCCCGCGCTGATCGCCACGAGAGGCAGGGTGTAATCCACCGAGCCGCCGAGCCAGCGCTTGATCGTGTCCTCGAGCTCGCGTCCACGGTAGCCGAGCGCGTAGCAGCTCGCGATCGCGGCGCCGGCGCTGGTGCCGCCGAGCGCGTCGATCGGAATGCCGAGTTCCTCGAACGCCTGCAGCGTGCCGAGGTGGGCATAGCCCCGGGCGCCGCCGCCGCCCAGGACCAGCCCGACTTCGCAGCCGGCCACCGCGCGCGCCAGGCGCGCGAAATCGGCGCCGGCCTGCCGGCGCACATGAAAGTAGCGGCTGAAGCGCTCGCCCCAGGCCGCGGTTCGATGCGGTCTATGCGTGTCTTCGTGCAGCACCACCAGCCAGCGCTTCGCCTGCGCGAGCGCAGTGGACGCCTCGGCCTGCGGCGCTACGAACGGCTCGGGCGCGGCGCCCGGCGTCGTCACCTGCAGCACGATGTCGGCGCAGCCGAGGCAACGCGCGCTCCACGCCGGTGACTGGTCGGAGACGAAGATCAGGAACCGTTGCCGCGCCTCCTGCTCGCTCAGCCAGGCGCGCAGCCGCGCAGCGCGCGGATCTTCGTCGGCCAGGTCGCAAAGCTCGGGCCGGCCCAGCGCCCGTCCGACCGCGGCACGGCTGACCTCGGCGGCAGCGCCGTGCGCCTGCAGCGCCTCGCGCAGGGCTCGCGCGCATGCGTCGGCTATGGCGGGGTCCGCGCTCTGGATCACGAGGTTCACCGCGGCGCGCAGCGGCGCGCTCCTTTGCACGGCGTGCTGGGCGCGCTCGACAGCGACGCTCGCGAGGCGCAATCCCAGATCGGGCAGTCGGCGCATCGCCTCCTCGAGCCGGGCGCGCGGCAGGCGCCCGAGCACGCTGTTGCGCAGTGCGACGACGGTCGCGTTGCGCCGTCCGCCGGTGAAAAGCTGCGTCTCGCCGACGACATCGCCGGGAACCAGATCGCCGAGCGCCCTGCCGCCGGCACTTTGCGAGATCGCCCGCAGGCGTCCGTCCACGAGGATGAACACGTCGCCGCCGGGATCGCCTTCGCGCACCACAAAATCGCCGCGCGCGACGGATAGCCATTCGACCTGTGCGGCGATCCAATCGACCAACGCGGGGTCGGACGTTTCGAGGAACGCCGGCAGAATCTGCAACAGGCGGTCACGGCACTGGCGGTTGAAGACACGCGCTGCCAGGGTGCTGAGCAGTTCCGGCGCGCTGCGCGCCGCCTGCTCGCAAGCCTCCGCGGCCACTCGCACCAGAAGCGTGCGTTCGGCCGCGCGCAGCGTCGCCGTGCGCACGCCTCCGGTCAGGAGCTGCATCTCGCCCACGAGTTCCGGCGCCCGCACCGTCCCGCGCACCTCAGGCGCCGCGGCGGCGTCGCCGGCCGGAGCACGAACGATATCGAGAGCGCCCGCGATCAGCAGATACAAACCCGCGTCGCGCTCGCCCTCCCGGGTCAGCACCTCGCCCGCATCAAGCTCCAGCCATTCGGTCGCGGCTTCGAACAGCGGCTGCAGCGCGGCACCAGCCTCGACCGCCGCAAGGGCACTGCGCAATTTCTGCGCGGCGTCGGCACCGGGTGGGTTAATGACCGCCATCGTGTGTCAGCGTATGCGGGCAGTAGTGTCCATGGGCGCGATAGTATATATTCCCGGCCGTCGGCCGTGGGACTGGTGTTTACCCGGCGCGCACAGGAGCCCATGTCCACGCCTGCCTACGCACTTCAATCCGACGATGCCGACCGGCTGATCGCGCTGGTGGCCGGGCTTGCGCGCGAACTGGGCCAGCCCGCCTCCGTTTCGGTGTCGCTCGATACGCCGCTGCTGGAACGTCTGGGTATAGACAGCCTCGGGCGCATGGAGCTGGCCCTGCGCATCGAACAGGCGTTCCGCGTCAAGCTGCCGGACGCGGCCGCGCTGCACGCGGCGACACCGCGGGCGCTGCTTGCGGCGATCGCAGCCGCGCAAAGCGGCGCGGGCACTGCGACGCTGCGCGCGAGTGCGCGCACGCAGCCGGCACCATCGAGCGCGCACGCCATCGATCCGCCCACTGCGGCGGGCACCCTGGTCGATGTGCTCGCCTGGCACGTCGAGCGCTGGCCCGAGCGCGTGCACCTCACGCTGCTCGAGGGAGATCAAACCTATCCGATGAGCTACGGCGAACTCGACCGGCGCGCGCGCGCGGCGGCCGCAGGGCTCGGCGCGCGCGGGGTCGGCCCCGGCGTGCGCGTCGCGCTCATGCTGCCCACGGGCCAGGATTACTTCAGCTGTTTTCTCGGCGTGCTGCTGACCGGGGCGGTGCCGGTGCCGATCTATCCGCCCGCGCGCCTGGATGCCGTCGAGGATCATCTGCGCCGCCAGTCAGCGATTCTCGCCAACGCCGGCGTGAGCGCGCTGATCGCGCCGCGCATCGCGGCGTTCGCCGGCCCGCTGCTCAAGCAGGGCGTGCCCTCGCTCGAGCATTTCGTTGCGGCCGAGGACTTGCGCGAGTTCGCCTCGGGCGATCCGCAGGCGCCCGCGGTGTTCCCCGCGCCCGAGGACATGGCGCTGCTGCAATACACCTCGGGCAGCACCTCGGTGCCCAAGGGCGTGGTGCTCACCCACGCCAACCTGCTCGCGAACATCCGCGGCATCGGACACGCGTTCGGACTCACGGCCGAGGACGTGGTGGTGACCTGGCTGCCGCTGTACCACGACATGGGTCTGATCGGCGTGTGGCTGTCGGCGCTGTATCACGCGTTCCCCGCGGTGGTGCTCGCGCCGCAGGCCTTCCTCGCGCGGCCGCAGCGCTGGCTGCGGGCGATCCACGATTACCGCGGCACGATTACCGCGGCGCCCAACTTCGCCTACGAAATCTGCGCCAGCCGCCTGCCGGACGAGGCGCTCGCGGGGCTGGACCTGAGTTCCTGGAAACATGCGCTGAACGGCGCGGAGCCGGTCAGCCCGCAGACCATCGGCCGCTTTATCGAGCGCTACGCGCCTTACGGCTTTCGCGCCGAATCCATGGCGCCGGTGTACGGCATGGCCGAGTGCTCGGTCGCGCTGGCGCTGCCGCGCAAGAGAGTGGCGCCGCGCATCGACTTTATCGATCGCCGCCGCCTGGAGCAGGAGCACATCGCGCTGCCAGTCGCCGCGGATCATCCGGACGTGTTGCAGGTCCCCGCCTGCGGCACGGCGATCGAGGGACACGAAATCCGCATCGTCGACGCGCACGGGACCATACTCGGGGAACGCCGGCACGGGCGCATCCAGTTCCGCGGGCCCTCGGCGACTTCGGGCTATTACCGCAACGAGGACGCGACGCGGCAGCTGCTCGCCGGCGACTGGCGCGAGACCGGCGACATGGGCTACCTCGCCGGCGGCCATATCCACATCACCGGGCGCAGCAAGGACATCGTCATCCGCGGCGGGCGCAACATCTACCCGCACGAAATCGAGGAAACCGTAGGCGGCGTCGAGGGCATACGCAAGGGCTGCGTCGCGGTGTTCGGCTGCGCCGACGCAGCGCGCGGGACCGAGCGCATCGTGATCGTGGCCGAG
>Ga0172379_10010418_pt1 | contig 11253 bp, 9 predicted proteins | sample GrowelOW334metaG_FD_119756 | JGI IMG/M metagenome (GOLD analysis project Ga0172379, IMG submission 119756) | Groundwater microbial communities from an aquifer near a municipal landfill in Southern Ontario, Canada - Groundwater well OW334 metaG | ecosystem: Environmental > Aquatic > Deep... | reverse complement strand
CTATTCCCGCAACCCCAACCGCTCCTCCCGCTCCCGTTGTCACAACTCCATCAACTGGCGGTGGGGGCGGCTCGCCCTCAACTCCAACTCCCGCTCTCGTGCCATTTGTGCCAACTGTTCTCCAGTCAACAGCCACTGCAATCCCTGGCGGCACAGGAACCACCACCTGTCCCGCAACTCTCCCCGCTTCTTCTTCTCCCTCACTAAACTCTAACCGCTCTACCCTAAACCCTGTTTCCTTTCTCCTCAACCCCGGCTCTCGCTCTTCCAATGTCACTAACCTCCAGAACTTTCTCATTTCCCAAAACCTGTTGTCCCCCGACTCCGCCACCGGCTATTACGGCTCCCTGACAACCAAAGCGGTTCAAGCCTTCCAGCTCAAGTATGGAATTACCACAGTCGGCACACCGTCCACAACAGGATACGGAGTGGTTGGTTCCAAGACTCGGGCGAAGATCAACCAGATGATTCAAGATTCACGATTTATGATTCAAGAAGGGGGAACAGGGACTCCATTACCGCAGACGGTAACGGGGCAAGCAAACTCAAACTGCATTCAGCCGACAATGACCAGGGAGCAATTAGTTGCTTACATCAGAGCAAAGATAACTGAACTTCAGAAGCAATTGGTTGTTTTACTCCAGGAGCTGGTGAAGGCCAAACTAGCGGAGATGGGGAGGTAAAGAAGAGAGAAACTAATAGAAACTAAAAGAAATACCGGGGAAGAAATTAATATATGCCTCAAGATAAATACACTTCAGTTTGGGTATCGCATTCCTCCATCGGGGATTTTTTGAAGTGTCCGCGTTCATATTACTTGAAAAATGTTTACAAAAACAAAAACGGCAAAAAAGTGAATATTGTAAATTCGTCGTTGTCGCTTGGAGGAGCAGTCCATGAAACTGTGGAAGGATTGGCAAAGTACAGAGCCGAGGAAAGATTCAAACAGCCGATTGCCAAAATGTTTGAAGAAAACTGGGAAAAAATTTCCGGCAAGCGCGGTGGCTTTAAAGACAAAAGCGAGGAGGAAGAAATAAAAGAACGAGGCAGAAAAATGATTAAGCGAGTCATCGCTCATCCGGGGCCATTGTTGAACAAAACGGTCAAAATCAAAGAAGGCAAAAATGGAATGCCGCCAAATTTCTTTTTGTCAGAAGATGATAATATTATTCTTTGCGGAAAAATTGACTGGCTTGAATACGTGCCGGAAGACGACAGCGTAAGGGTTATTGATTTTAAAACCGGCAAAAATGACGAGAAAGAAGATTCGCTTCAGCTGCCGATTTATCGCCTTATTTTGAACGAGCTCCAAAAAAGAAAAGTGACGGGCGCCTCATATTGGTATTTGGACCGCGACGATGTTCCGACTCCTGTAATTCTTCCGGAAATAAAAGAAGCTCGCGAAAAAGTTTTGGCTATTGCCAAAAAAGTCAAAGACACCAGGGAAAAGAAAGAATATTTATGCCCGCGCGGAGAAAAAGGATGTTTCGCCTGCCAGCCGTTTGAAAAAATATTAAAAGGAGAAGCGGAATTTGTCGGACAAAGCGATTGGCAAGATTTATTTATTGTTTAAAATGTTTAGCTGTTATTTGTGTGAATATTAAAATTTGTTTTTTAAAAAATTACAAATTACAAATTCCAAATTACAAACAAAACCCGAAAATCCTAATTACAAAATGACATTTCTGAATGTCATCCTCGCGGAGGCGGGGATCCAGATTAATTACTGGATTCCCGTATTCACGGGAATGACAGAGTACTGTCAATTTTGGTCATTAGAATTTATTTGTAATTTGGCCTGCCCGCCTAAATTTTGTAAAAGCAAAATTTAGGCGGGTGAACTTGTGATTTGGAATTTAGTTAACTTATGACTCAAAAAGAGGCTTTAGAAATCTTAAAAATGGGACATAATGCTTTTATAACCGGCGCGGCCGGCAGTGGCAAGACGCACTTGTTAAATCAATATATTGATTATTTGCGCGGAAGCAATGCCGATATCGGCATTACGGCTTCAACCGGCATCGCGGCCACTCATATGGGCGGAATGACCATTCATTCGTGGTCTGGAATCGGAATTCGCGATAAAATTTCTGAGCGAGACTTGGAAGATATGGAAGATAAGCGATATTTATGGAAAAGATTGGAAAAAGTGAAAGTTTTAATCATTGATGAAATTTCAATGCTTCACCATTTTCGCTTGGATTTGGTGGAAAAAATTTTGAGGTCTTTCAAAAGAAACAGCGAGCCGTTTGGAGGAATTCAGGTGGTTTTGTGCGGAGATTTTTTCCAGTTGCCTCCGGTTAAAAGAGAAGGCGAGGAGCCGACTCATTTCGCTTATCATTCAAACGCTTGGAAAAATCTAAATTTAAAAATTTGTTATCTTGAAGAGCAATATCGCCAAAGCGACAAGGAATTTCTTGAAGTTTTAAACGGCATAAGAAGCGGAAAAATTTCGGAAAAAGTTTTGGCGCACTTGAATGGCCGGTTTGATAAAAAAACCGACGTCTGTGTTGAACCGACCAAGCTTTACACGCACAATATCAACGTTGATGCTGAAAATGAAAAAGAACTGCAAAAGCTTTCCGGCCAAAATTTTGAATATCAAATGACTGAAAGCGGATGGGGCGCTTTGCCCGAAATATTGAAAAAAAGCTGTTTGGCGCCGGAAAAATTAAAATTAAAACGCGGAGCGCGAGTGATGTTTGTCAAAAATAATTTTGACGAAGGTTATGCAAACGGCACGCTCGGAGTCGTGGCTGATTGTGGAGACGGATATGTCAAAGTTAAAACAAGCCGAGGCAGTACCATAAACGTTACGCCGCAAAGCTGGCGTATTGAAGAAAATGGCAAAAGTTTGGCGGAAATCACGCAATATCCTTTGCGTTTGGCTTGGGCTATCACCGTGCACAAAAGCCAAGGAATGAGCTTGGACGCGGCTTCGGTTGATTTGTCAAAATCTTTTGAAAAGGGAATGGGTTATGTGGCTTTGTCGCGCGTCAAAACTTTGAGCGGACTATCGCTTTTGGGGTTAAACGACATAGCCCTTCAAGTTAATGGCGAGGTTTTGGAATATGACAAGAAATTCAGAGTAGAATCCGAAATTTGCGCCAAAGAGCTTGAAATGGCCGAAAGCGACTATTTGGCCGACAGGCAAAATGAATTCTTGGAAAAAATAATGCCTCGGGACAAAAAAGGCAAAAAGAAAATAAAAAAGGCCGAAACTGTTTCAGAAACCAAAAGGCTGGTTGAAGAGAGAAAAAAACTTAAAGAAATTTGCGATATGCGAGGTTTGAAAGTTGATACAATTCTCGGACATTTGGAAAAAATAAAAAATAGAGATCCGAAGTTCAACTTCGCTTATCTTAAAGACGAATTTCCGGACGGGCATTTCCCGCAAATTCGCGCGGCATTTTTAAAAACGGCCGGCAAAGACGGCGAACTTTTTATCGCGCCGGTAAAAACTTTGCTCGGCGATGATTTTTCTTACGAAGAAATTCGCTTGGCAAAGTTATTCCTTTGAAAATTTAAAAAGAAGAATATTAAAAATATTAACTGAAATCAACATACACAAAACACACACGATCGTGTACCTTTTGTGTATGTACGCGTTTTAAAATTTATCCAAACACAAAATATTGTTGTATAAATATTATTATATAATTGTATCTGCCAAAAATGGACATTAATAAACTAAAATTAAATAATTTCTCGCCGATGATGGCCGCCAAAATCGCCTTAGCGATTTTGGCGGCATGGTATTTTTTAGACATAGCAAAAAATCCATCCGAATGGCACTTTTTAAACAATGCCGATCTTATTTTCCATGAAGCGGGGCATACTTTGGCTTTTTTCTTGCCGACATTTTTAATATTTTTGGCGGGGTCGGCATTTCAAGTCATAGTGCCTATTGTATTTTCTTTTTATTTTTTCATTAAACGTCAATTTTATTCAGCCTCGCTTATTCTTTTTTGGGTTGGAGAAAGCCTCATCAATGTTTCTGTTTACGCAAAAGACGCTATAGCTATGAACTTACCTTTGCTTGGGGGCGATGGCACTATGCATGATTGGAATAATATGCTTTCTATGACTGGGCTTTTAAAATACACAAACACAATAGGGACAATGATTTGGCTTGTCGGCGCTTTGTTTATCGCTTGTGCGATTTTGTCATCTTTATACACGGCAACGTTGAGAAATGAAGAAAGAACGGCAGATTAAATTATGGGCAAAACTTTTAGTCTGATATAATACCGACAATAAAATATGAAAATAAATTACATTTTTATTCCACTGATTACAATCGCCACTGCTTGGATTGGAAACTATCTGACTTTCGGAGGAATGGCTTGGTATAAAACAATCAATCTTCCCTCGTGGACTCCGCCTGGTTTTATCATAGGAACGGTTTGGACCATCCTTTTTATTTTGGCCGCCATCTCGGCCATTATTGTTTGGAATGCAGAAATGCCCGACGAAAAATTGGCTCTGATTGTAATTTTCTTCGTTGTGAACGCGTTATTAAACATAGGGTGGAGCTTATTGTTTTTTAATCTCCATCTGATCGGAGCTTCAGTATTTGAAGCCGGTTTTCTGGGATTGTCTGTGCTGGCTCTGGTCATTTTTATTTGGCCGGTTTCCGTTTTGGCCGCGGCGCTTCTCATTCCTTATTTTTTGTGGGTTTCTTTCGCGACTTATTTGACTTATTCTGTCTGGATAATAAATTGATGAGAAAAGGGTTTAGCGGTTAGCGTTTAGGGTTTAGACAATCGCCCAGAATTTGCCTTCGGCAAATTTCGGGGATTTTCTAAACCCTAAACCTGCCCGAACGACTGGCGTCGTTCATTCGGGCGGGCGCTAAACCCTGTGAAAAAGTTGCGAAGCAACTTTCGCCCCGTCCGCCTAGGCGGACGGGGCGAATTTCACAGGGTAAACCCTCTACCCTAATTCCGTTATCAACACCCATCCATTCTCGTTCAGTTTTATTACTGTTATAATAATTGACAATTAACAGTTTTAACAATCATATAAATGATAACAACACTTTTTTTGGCGAAACTCATGGGAGCTTTTTCCATAATTGCCGGTCTTTCAATGATGCTTAGAAACAAGATGGTTATGAGCATTTTTGACGAAATGTCCGGAAATCGCGCTTTGGTTTATGTTTTGGGAGTGATTGAACTGGTCGGGGGCTTAATTATTGTTCTTAATCACAATATCTGGACCGGGAAAACTTTTACATTGGTAATTTCAGTGCTCGGATGGATGCTTTTGCTTGAAGGCGTTCTTTATGTCTTTGTTTCCCAAAAAACTTCTCACAAAATTTTTAAATGGCTCCATAGAAGCGATGTCTATTATGTTTTTGCTCTGGCATATGTCGTCTTAGGAGCATATCTCGCCTATTACGGGTTTCATCTATATTAAAATTGCCGGTGTAACTTTTGGTTTTGACGGTAGTTATACCTCAATAGAAAGAGAACACGATTTAAATTAACTTCATTTTTGAAGTGGCAAAAGCGCCCATAAGTACATTGAGGCGCTTTTTGCTAGAACTCATCCAAAAACCTAACACAAAATGAAATCAAAAGAAGTTTCGCATCGTCGCCCCGCCAAATTCGGTGAAAAATGGCTTATAATCGACGTAGAGCGAGCGAAATAACAAAATTCTGATTTTGGTATTTCCGAGCCGAGGAGATTATATAAGACGAAGTGCTTCTATCCTCGGTCAGAGTAGGCTGGCTCCGTCCTACAGACGCTGTCCACTCATTGGAATTTTTATTTCCCCCGCAATGCGGGGCCATAAAAATTCTCAATGAGTCTTGCGGAAGCTTCAGGTATTCGCTTCCTCACCTCCCTCGCCCCGTTAGAAAGTAAACTTTCTAACGGGGCTCGTCTGCGCCATTTTTCCTACGAATTTGGCGGGGCTTTGCCTGCCCGAATGACCGTATTCGGTCGGGCGGGGATCGCGATAGGTTTTGGAATGAGTTCTAGTTTTAAATTATTTGTTTATTGTGAAAATTAAGGACTAAAATAAAAAAAAGGTCGTTCCAAAGTTGGAACGACCTCATGGCAGAGGAAAGAGAAGAAAAACCAAACTTGGTATCCACCTCCCCCTGTTCTGCCAAAACGGTTATGGCTCTAGCGCCAAAACGATCAAAGAACAACAGCTATATGATATTCTGAATCAACATTTTGTCAATGTCTTATTGTTCTGTTATGCTGTCTATAAACGCCATTTTTATAAATGTATCTTATGCAAAAAGATAAAAAAACAAAATTAAATACTTCGTGGGGAGAAGTGGCTTCCTGGTACGACGATCTTTTGGAAAAAGGAGACGGCACCTATCAAAAAGATCTGATTTTGCCAAATCTGCAGAGATTGATGCAAATAAAAAAAGGACAAATGGTTCTTGATTTGGCCTGTGGGCAGGGATTTTTCTCGCGGGAGTTTGCGAAAGCCGGCGCAACAGTTTTTGGCGTTGACAGCGCAGAGGAGCTTGTAAAAATCGCCAAAGAAAATTCACCGAAGGAAATAAATTATTTCGTATCGGAAGCGGACAATCTTGGTTTTATTAAAAGCGATTCGGTTGATTCAATCGCCATAGTTTTGGCTATCCAAAATATGGAAAAAGCCGGCGACGTTTTTAAGGAATGTTCCAGGGTTTTGAAAAAAAACGGCAGAATGTTTTTAGTGATGAATCATCCGGCTTTTCGCATTCCAAAATATTCAAGCTGGCAGTTTGACGAGGAAAAGAAAACTCAATACAGAAGAATTGACGAATATCTTTCCGAATCTCGATCCGAAATAAAAATGAGTCCGAGCGACCCGAAAAGTCCGGTAACTTTTTCTTTTCACCGTCCGCTTCAATTTTATTTCAAAGCATTGGGCAAAAACGGCTTTGCCGTTACTCGTCTTGAAGAATGGAACGGAAACAAGCAAAGCCAAGAAGGACCGAGGAAACTTGCGGAGGATAAGGCGCGCAAGGAAATCCCCATGTTTTTGATGATTGAGAGTATAAAATAATCATTGACTTTCTTTGAGATAAAACATATCTTATGCAAAGAAACGAAAGGTTATTTTATGATTAAAAACTATGTTCTTTATGTTAGGATAAATGAAGGCGAAGAGATTCTAAAATGTACAGCTGATTTTTTGGGTGTGCCGGTGGCAGATTTCAGGAAAATGATTGCCATAAAAATTGCTGAATTGGAAAGACTCTTCGGGAAAAAACCGGAAGTAATTTGCATTAATATAAGACGCGACGATAAAGATTGGAAATTGTTTATGTCAAAACTTGGCAAATTAAGACCTGTAGCTCTTGAGTCAAATGATCCAGGTCTCAAGTCCATCTTCCCAGATGGACAAATGTCTCTCTGTGAGTAACTTTTAAACAAAAAGTCCGAGCATCTGCTCGGACTTTTCTTTATTCTTTGATTTTAACTAAACCCTGTGAAAAATTTTGTGCAACAAAATTAAAATTTCATAATTTTATTTCACAGGGTAAACTTACAAACTTAAAAACTTATAAACCCCGTTATCAATTTTACAGAAATACAGACTTACTTTTTTAAACCTTAATACGACTTTGTTTTGCATATTATTTACGGATATTCGGTGAAATTGATTACGGGGTGAACTTACAAACTATTTTCACTTTGTATCATGTATCGTCAGCGAAAATCTTAGTCCCAAAATCATAATTATTCCTAAAATAGGGAACAGTAATCTAAGGTCGGTCAAAGCCAAAGCGGCGGTGGCCAAAAGCGGTCCGATGACATAAGCGAGCGGTCTCATCGCTCGAAACAAGCTTATTACCGGCATATCTTTGCTGTCGGTAATTTTGAAAAAATAAGTTTCGCTCATAATTTCTACAATGCTCGCGCCGACTCTTGTCATAAATAAAACAATTGTCCAAAGTATGAAATTCGGCGTGTCCAAAAAATAAATCAAGCCGGTAGATATGGCGATTAAAACAAAACCCAAAGACATTATTTCTTTTTCGCCAAAATATTTGTCAGCTAGTTTGCCTAAAGGATATTCAATGAAAACAAAAGGCAAAAGCATTATGGAAAACATTATTCCGATTTCCGACCAAGAAAATCCAATTTTGCTGAATAAATAGACCGGAGTGTAAATAACCATCCATGAATAAAAGAACTGCAGCATAAAAGACAGAGCAAATGATTTTGTGATATCGCGTTCGGATAATACGCGCCCGACGGTTTTTAAAATAGGGATTGATTCATGGGTACAGTCTTTAAAATTTTCAAAGCCGTATTTTATCAGCAAAAAAACCGGAATTATAAAAATTCCTGACAAGACAAGAACGCTCCAATAATTATTTTCAATTAAAATGTAGCCGGCCACAAGAGGAGAAAGCACCCATGCGGTATTGGCAAATGTCAGATACGATCCTCTTATTCCGCCTGTAGATTCGTTTGAAGAAATGCCTTCCAGAAAAATATCAAAATTGAATGAAGCGATGGCTATGGCGGTAAAGTTAATTATGAAGAAAAAGACTATGAGGGCGGGCGAATTGAAATAGGCCATTCCGATGAGCGAAAGAAGCTCAATGGATAGAACCAGCATAATTGTTCTGTAATTTCCGATTTTTCTAAGAAAAGATGGCGCGGAAAAGTTGAAAATAATTGTCAGAAGGGAAGCGACGGCATAAATGGAACCGACTGCGGAGGCGCTTACAATTCCGCCTAAAAATGAAGAATAAATGTAAGTCGGAATGGCGATATGAAAGGCGAAAAGGAAACCAGATAAGTAAATCAAACTTCGCTTGGAAAAGAAGATTCTTGAAAGTTTTGCTGTAAAGGCTGATTCCATACTATTTAATTTAAAATTAAAAAATCAAAATGTAAAATGACATTGCAAAATTTAAAATTAAAGACATTTTCTAATTTTAAATTGTTCACCCTTTACACTTTTTCACAGATATAAATTTAGATAAAAATAAGTCGAATTTATATATAAATCATTACTTTTAGTTTTTAACTTCCGTTCGGTAAAAAAGTGTTTAGGGTAAATTTTGATTTTTGATATTTACATTTTCAATTTTTTACACTCCCAGCAACACCGGTATCACAATCGGCCTTTTTGCCGTTTGTTGGAAAAGGAATCTGCTGACATTGTCGGTCAGAATATCTTTGATGTATTCAAAGTTTATAGGGTTCATTCCTTTAGTCGTGTCTTCAATGGTTTTCTTAATTATAACACGAGCTTCCTGCAATAAATCTTGGGATTCTCGCAAATAAACAAATCCACGGGAAATGATATCCGGGGATTTTTTTAATTTTCCGGTTCCAGTATTGATGCTTCCGATAATCACAAACATTCCGTCTTGTGCCAGCATCTGCCTGTCCCGAATGACAACTTCTTGAACATCGCCGATTGAAAAACCGTCAACCATAACCAAACCTGAAGGCGCTTTTTCTTTTAGCCGAAACATTTTTTTGCCTCCGTCGCGAATTTCAATGACGGTGCCGTTATCCGGTACCGTGATATTTTCAATAGGCATTCCAAGAGATTTGGCCAATTCTTCATGAACTCTAAGCATGTAGTGAGAGCCGTGGATTGGAATGAAAAATTGCGGGCGGATTTTTTTGTGAATCCACTCAAGTTCGCCTCGGTTTCCGTGGCCGGTGGAGTGAATGTAAACTTCAGAAGTTCTGTAGTGAATTATTTTCGCTCCCTGTCTGGCCAAATTGTCTTTGAGTTTCTGAACGGCTCTTTCATTGCCGGGCACGATGGAAGCGGACAGGAGAATAGTGTCGCGGTTATTTATTTTTAAGTATTTGTGAGATTTTGTGGACATTCTCATAAGGGCGGCAAATTCGTCGCCTTGCGCGCCGGTGGCCAAAACCAAAATTCTGTCCGAAGGGTAGTTGTCAATTTGTTCAACGCCGATAATCGTTTCCGGTTTTGTTTTAATCATACCCATGGCTTTGACTATCTCCACGTTATTTTTCATGCTTCGTCCTTCAATTACAACTTTTTTGCCGTATTTTTCTGCCGAAGTTATAACGTTTATCATGCGTTCAATTTGGGAAGAGAACATGCCGATAATCAAGCGATTTTTTGTGTTCTTGATTATTTCATCCAAATTTTTGCAGACGACGCTTTCAGGAGTTGAAAAACCCGGATTATCAATATTTGTGGAGTCCATCATTAAAAGCAGAGTTTTTTCTTTTCCAAAACGCTCATATTCTTTTTCTTCGGCTTCGGTCGGCACGCCGTCAACATGGTCCAGCTTGATGTCGCCCGGATTTATGATTGAACCGAAAGGCGTTTCTATAATGATGCCCATTGAGTCCGGAATGGTGTGAGTTACCGAAAAGAATTTCACGTAAAGATTGCCGAGTTTGATTCGGTCTGCTTTTTCAACCACTTTTATATCAAGCGGTTTTAAATGAGAAAATTCTTCCTGCCTTTTTTTGATCATCATCGTGGTCAACGAGCGGGAGTAGATGGGCGGATTGCCTATGCGATCCATTATATAGGGAATTCCTCCTATATGGTCCAAGTGTCCGTGAGTGATCACCAAAGCGCGGATTTTTTGTTTTCTTTCTTCCAAATATTTCGTGTTTGGCAAAATATAATCAATGCCCGGCGTGTCTTCGTCTTTAAATTGGAAACCGGCGTCAATGACTATAATGTCATTGTTAATTTCAATGGCGGTCATATTTTGGCCGATTTGTTCCACTCCGCCCAAAGGAATGATTCTAATAACGTCTTTTTCTATTGGAGGAACATTGTCTTTTTCCGAACCGTTTTCTCCGCGTGGCGATCTTTCTCTCACTCTTGTCCCAATTTTTCTGTCCGAATGCTTGTCGCGTCTTTCGCCGGCTCCTCTTTGCGGTGATTGCCGTCTTCCGGAGGAAGGCGAGAGGTGAGAATGTTGGCTTGTCGCTTGGGACGGCCTTGATCTGTTTACGTTCCTTTGTTCGGAAATTCTCCGATTTGCGCCGGAGGCGATTCTCACCGTGTCGGCGCTGAATGGCGCGTGATGAGGCCTGTTTTCCACCGGCATCGAAAAGCCTGCGTTTTGAGGCGCGATATTATTCGGAGTTTTATTTTCCGGATTGACGTAAACGCGAATAGGGCGGGCATTATTGATTCCGCCTCTTCCAATCGGTCTTCTGCTGTTATTGTTATTTCTGTTGTACATTTTATATTTTATAAATAGTTTCTATTGATTAATTTTCTGTTAATGTTTTTAGAATTTCAGTAGCAACTGAAATCAAAGT
>Ga0172379_10010417_pt1 | contig 11254 bp, 14 predicted proteins | sample GrowelOW334metaG_FD_119756 | JGI IMG/M metagenome (GOLD analysis project Ga0172379, IMG submission 119756) | Groundwater microbial communities from an aquifer near a municipal landfill in Southern Ontario, Canada - Groundwater well OW334 metaG | ecosystem: Environmental > Aquatic > Deep... | reverse complement strand
TTCATCGTGAGCGGGCACGGCCATGATTGCACCAGTTCCGTATGAACCAAGTACATAATCTGCGATCCAAATAGGAATTTCTTTATTATTTGCTGGATTGATTGCTTTTACTCCTTTTATTTCGATTCCTGTTTTTTCTTTTCCTTCTGCTGTTCTATCAATATCAGATCTTTTTTTTGTATCATTTATATATTTCTTTATTTCAGATTTGTTTAGGACTTCGTTTTTTGAATTTAGGATTTCTTGGATTAGCGGATGTTCAGGAGCTAATACAAGATAAGTTGCCCCAAAAATAGTATCCGGACGAGTTGTAAATATTTCAATTTTTTCCGCGTCTGTCCGTGTCTTGTCCGTGATTGTCTGTGAGAGGGCGAAGCTAATTTGCGAGCCCTCTGACTTCCCTATCCAGTTTTCTTGTTGAAGTTTGATAGCCTCAGGCCACTCTGGCAAATGTTTTAATCCGTCTAAAAGTTTTTCTGCATAGTCTGTGATCCTTAAATACCACTGTCTTAGTTCTTTTTTTTCTACTGTTGCTCCACATCGTTCGCATTTACCATCAATTACTTCTTCATTAGCCAAGCCTGTTTTGTCGACTGGGCACCAATTAATCAATCCAGTTTTTTCATAGGCAAGGCCAGCCTTAAGAAATTCCAAAAATAATTTTTGGGTCCATTTGTAATATTTTGGATCAGTGGTGTTTATTTCTCGAGACCAATCAAAACCGATTCCCCAGTTTTGCAATTGTTTTTTTGCGTTAGCGACATTTTTTTTAGTTGAAGTTTCTGGATGAACTTTATTTTTTATTGCAAAGTTTTCTGCTGGTAATCCAAAAGCATCCCATCCAATTGGATACATAACATTTTTTCCATTCATCCTGTGGTATTTAGAAACAATGTCTCCTGCAGTATATGGACGGAGATGTCCCATGTGAAGACTTGATCCTGATGGAAACGGAAATTCCACCAAGATAAATTTCTTTACCCCGAGCTTTGTTGAGGGGTTTGTTTTTGAATTATCTTTCGCCTGCCCGCCATTGGCTGAGCCTGCAGGCGATGGCAGGCGGGCGACAAAAGTTTTTTTGGACGCCCAATGACGCTGCCATTTTTTTTCTATGCTGTTCGGATTATATTTTTTCATTGTTGGCAAAATAATACCATAACTAAAGGTTTTTTTGGAAGTTTTATGGAATTATCTTTTTACTGAATTGTTTTCGTATTATTTATTTGCGGATATCTTTGAGGATCAATTGTTCTGTTAAAACAGGTTCTTCCTATTCCGTGCTTCCAGTTCTCGAGTGTACTGTCTGGATACGCTGGGTAGATCTTTCCTGTTTGGTTTTGTGTGCTTTCGGAAGAAAATACAGAGCAAAGTTCAAATGATAACGCTCCAGTTGTCTTGTATTCGTAAGGGGTTTTGGTTTCTGGATCAAGAGGAATGACACTTCCTGAAATTGGATCCTTTGTTTCGTCTAATGTTTGAGGTAACTTCCCTTTTGCTTGATAGAAATTTACTACCTGCCATTGAATTGAACTTAGATCATTTACTCTTTGGGAATCAGTATTAATTTTTCTATTTTGAGTTGGACTGCCAATATAAATAAAACCAGTAACAATTGAAATAAGAATTACAGAAGAAACTGCATAAGTGAATATTTTTACTCCTTTTTCGTTTTGTTCCCATTTACCTTTGATATCTTTAAGATAAAAAATAAAAATAGAAGCACAGACCACGATGACTGAAAGCACTTTCAAAATAAATCGCAATGTTATGTCCATACCCGAGAGAAAACTATTTAAGAGAACAATAACATCAATAGCTAGAGCTACTCCCGTGATAAAAAGCGTAAAATACAAAAGCCATTTTCGAAGATTTTTTTCTTTGTCTGTTGCTTGTGCTGAATCTTTTCTATAAATATGTGAGAGAAAAATAAAAAGCGGAAAAACGACAATTAAAAAAGAAATTGCATATCTCATTGAATAAGAATATGAATCAGTCATATATAGTGCATTATCAGGAAATACTTTGTCCAAAAGATTAAAGACAAAGGTTAAAAAACTTAATGCCGATGCATAAAGTGTTGCGATAATTCCAATTTGAATAAAAAAAGATTTTGGCGAAAGATTTTGTTTTGGTGGCATGTAGTTAGTGATTAGTTATTAATGGTTAGTAAAAAATAGATTAATCCTAGTGTTTTAATTATATATTATTTTTTTCTTCTTTTAATTTAGCTAAATATTGACCAAGTTTTTTTCCATCCTTCATTCCAGATAATTCATCAGGATAAATACCAAATTCCTGTAAAAAATATCTATATTGAGTTTCTCTATATAAACTAAAGTGGTCTGGTCCACTATATTTAATTTCTTCACCCGAAATTAAAGCTTGCTTAGCTTTTTCTTCTAAACGCCCGACTATTTCATCAAATACCTGTGAAGCAATCAATCTAATTCTCATATAATCAAAATTACTCGTTTCTAGGCCGAATCCTTTAAGATAGTCTGCTAGTCGAGCTACGTCTCTGTTTACCCTAGATTCTTTTTCAGTTTTTAGTTCCTCTATAAATTTGTTGAGATCCTTCGCTACTTCAATGTTTTTTTGGTCTGGATTATTTAAATTTTGATTTTTTTCTATCATAAAAATTAGTGTTTTAATTATATAGAAAAATTGGATAAAAAAATACCCCGTAGCCTAAGCCTTTAGGGTTGGTTTTGAGCCAATGAGTTGGATTTTGTGCGTTGAGTACTCAGTAATCCGAGGATTAAACTTTGGATCATTGATGTTGATGAAAAATCCGCAGTCCGGACAAAAGAGGGTGTCTGTTTTGCCATTTGTTTGACGAATCTCTTCCGACAAAAATGCATCCATAACTGTCCGAAAGATTTTTGTCATCACATGTTCAGGAAGACCTTCTTCAATTGCGATCGATCGCAACATCTCGAGGTGTTCTGCTTCCCGAGCTGCATCATAAAGCAACATGCCGTTTTTCAATTTCTCCGGAACGACAATGTTCATGACGATTTGAAGTCTTCTTGCAACGAGCTGAATCATCTGTTTATCGATTGCGTTAATGCTCTCTCGAGCGCCTAAAAGGACATCGTTTGGTGTGCTCATACGAAAATTAGCCTACTATTTTAATATGCAAAGTCAATTAGACTCTGAATTCCATAACATCACCATCTTTAACAATGTATTCTTTTCCTTCAGTTCGAAGTAATCCTTTTTCGCGAGCAGCTGCAAATGAACCAGAATCAATAAGATCGCTCCAGAAAATTACTTCTGCACGAATAAATTTATCTTTAAAATCGTTGTGAATTGCCGTCCCTGCCATTGGTGCGGTCCATCCTTTTTTTATTGTCCAAGCTCTTGTCTCCACAACTCCTGTTGTAAAATATGTGATAAGACCAAGAAGATCATATGCTTTTCTGATCAGGTCATTGATACCATCCGACCCTGCGGTGAAGTCGAACCCGCAAGTTCTTTTCTAAACATTTCTTTTTCTTCTCCTTCCATTTCTTTCAGTTCATTTTCAAGACCTGCGTCCACTATTACGTAGTCAGATCCAGAATTTTTTATAAATTCAATAAGCTTGGTCCATCTTTCATCTTGCGTTTCGTCCAAATTTTTTGCTCCAGCTTTTTTATTCAAAACGTACATTACTGGTTTAAGGGTCAAAAGCATAAAACCTTTTACAACCTCCAATTCTTTTTCATCTAAATTTGCAAAACTAGCAAATTTTTCATCAAGCAAAACTTTTTCGATTTTTTGAAGAATTTCTTTTTCTTGAATAGCAAGTTTGTCGCCTTTTTTTACATCTTTTTCCACATTGCCGATTCTTTTTTGGACTGTCTGAAGATCGCTTAAAATAAGTTCAAGATTTATTACTCCAATATCGTTTAGTGGATTGATGTGCCCTGCCACATGTAAAATATCTCCGTCTTCAAAAATTCTTACAACTTCCGCAATAGAATTTACTTCCTTGATATTTGAAAGAAATTTATTTCCAAGACCTTCACCCTCGCTAGCTCCTTTTACTAAGCCTGCAATATCCACGAACTCTACAATTGCAGGAACTATTTTTTGAGTTTTTGAAAATTCTGACAATTTATATAGTCTTTCGTCTGGCACAGGAACAACCCCAACAGATGGGTCAATGGTACAAAAAGGATAATTTTCGGCAGGCACGCATTTTTTTGTAAGCGCATTAAATAGCGTCGATTTTCCAACGTTCGGCAGTCCTACGATTCCTATTGATAGATTCATCCCGTCACTAGAATTTTAATTTGTTAAATTTTTCGACAATTTTTAATCAGTTTGATATTTAGTGTGCTCTTTGTAAATCTAAATTTACTCGGCTAGTATATGCTATTTTCAAGAAAAATTTAACTTTTTGATTATGTCCTAACAATTTTTGAATTATTAATGACATAATTTTGAAAAACTTTCGATAATGAATTATTGAATATAAACTCCGGACATAATCGAATTAAAATTTCAGTGCGGGATTCATGCTTGCAATATAACAAATAACTGTTAATTAAGGAATTAAATAAATTAAAGAGTTAATAACTTTTTATCCGCACACTAAACTTACCTTTGCTTTTGTCTTTCCGTAATTTAACCACGAAATGAATTAAGTATGATAAAAGTTTGTTTTACTCAAATTTATTTAATTGAAAAAGCAAGACGAAGGTAAAATTAGTGTGCGAATTAATTATTCCCGAAAGCTTTTTTTACTTCTGCTTCTCGAGATTTTATAACCTCGGTAATTGCATCCATTTGAGATTTTCCTTGTTTGGTTTTTGCCATTGCTTCTTCGGCAATTGATTTTAGAAGATCAGGATTTTTTTCTATTATATCCATTATCTTATCGCGCTGCTCTTTCGGCATATCTTTTAGTTTTGCCTCTAACATTTTTTTCATTACAAAATTTCCAAACATATTATTTATAGATTTAGGATATAAGATTTTCGATTTAGGAATCAAGTATAAATTATTTTGAATTATGTAACAACCACTTGTTATTCCCGCGTAGGTTGAAATTTGGGATGGGGCCCAAATGAAAGATCTCTTGAGGTATTTTTAGAACAAAGTGAATAAAAATATCCAAAAGGTGTACGACTTTATTTTCGGGAACAAAGTGACCTGAAAATAAGAAGTACTCTTGTGGTGCAGCGCCTGTAAGGCGGGAATCTAGAATAATGTAACAAAACTTAGAGGAAAGGTCACAGATATTTTTCTGCTAAAAATTCTGCGACCCCGACTCATCCGCTTAAGCGGACTCCGTCTTTGAATTGCTCCATGTATTCGCAATTCAACTCCCTAGAGGAGGACTTACCTCCAAGTTCACTGGATTACCGTTTTCACGGGAATGACAAGTGGAGGATTTTTTATTTATATAAATTTCTAGTATAATCCTCAGCATGACAACACAAAAATACGAAGTAAAAGATATTTCATTAGCAGTTGAAGGAAAGAAGAAGATCGAATGGGCAGAAAAAGATATGCCTGTTTTAAGAACTATTAAAAAAGATTTTAAGGAGAAAAAACCATTAAAAGGTATTACTATTTCTGCCTGTCTTCATGTGACAGCGGAAACTGCGAACCTTGCTATTACTTTAAAAGAAGGCGGAGCAAATGTTTTTTTATGCGCCTCAAATCCCCTTTCAACTCAAGATGATGTAGCTTCTTCTCTTGCTAAAGATTTTGGAATAAATGTTTTTGCGATCAAAGGAGAAGATAATTCAACATATTTTAAACATATAAATGCTGTATTAGATCAAAATCCGCAAATTGTAATGGATGACGGAGCAGACCTGGTTTCTGAACTTCACAAAAATAGACTAAATCAAATTCCAAATATTATTGGAAGTACAGAAGAAACAACTACTGGTGTGATTCGTCTTGAATCTTTAGCAAAATCAGGAAAACTTTTGTTCCCTGTAATTGCTGTGAATGAATCAAAAACAAAGCACATGTTTGATAATCGTTATGGCACAGGACAATCAACTCTTGATGGAATTATTCGCGCAACTAACAGATTGCTTGCTGGACAAGTTTTTGTGGTTGCTGGATACGGATGGTGTGGAAAAGGATTGGCTTCACGGGCTCGCGGTATGGGAGCTCACGTTATTGTGACTGAAATTGATTCTGTAAAAGCACTAGAGGCAAACATGGACGGCTTTGAAGTAATGCCAATGAGTCAAGCTGTTAAAAAATCAGATTTTATTTGTACTGTAACTGGAAACAAACATGTTCTAAGAGAAGAACATTTCAAAACAATGAAAGACGGATGTATTGTTTCAAACTCAGGACACTTTGATATTGAAATTGATCTAGTTGCTCTAAAAAAACTTTCAAAGAAAGTAACAAATGTAAGACCGGCAAACGAAGAATATGAATTAAAAGATGGTAGAAAAATTTATGTTATTGCGGAAGGACGACTTGTTAACCTTGGTTCTGCTGAGGGTCATCCATCATCTGTTATGGATATGAGTTTTGCTAACCAATGTTTTGGAGCACTGCACCTTGTAAAAAATGCTAAGACATTAAAAAATGAGGTCCACACTCTTTCTGATGAAATTGACCAAAGAATTGCAGGCTTGAAACTAAAAGCTATTGGAATAGCACTTGATAAATTGACTGCAGACCAAAAAAAATATCTTGGAAGTTGGGAAGAAGGAACGAACTAAGTAAAAAGTTTATCCGCACACTAACTTAACTTTTATATTGTTGATAGATTATTACAAAATTAAATAAGTATACTAACAAATAAAAGTTAGTGTGCGGATGAATAAAGTTCATAAAGTGAAAAGTTCCAAAAAAACTAAAAATATTAAAAAGAGCAACAAGAAAGCCTTAGTGGTTGGTTCTGTTGTCATTGATACCCTTTTTGATTTGTCTTCCAACATCAAGGATCATATAAATTTAAAAGATGGAGTTCTTGATGTGCAAAATTTGATGTTCACTGCACATAGCAAAAAAGAATATTATGGCGGAACTGCTGCTAATATTTCTTACGGCTTGGGTCTTCTTAAGCAAAAACCAATTTTAGCCTCAGTTGTGGGAAAGGATTTTGCACTAAATTATAAAAAACATTTGAAAAATGTTGGAGTGGATCTGCGTGTTCATGAGGACAAAGAGGGTTTTTCTGCAAATTTTTATGGAATGTCTGATCTTAATAAAGAACAAATAGGAATATTTTTGCCAAATGTTTATGGAGAATATGTTGAGAATATTTCCCTATCAAAAATTCTTTCGAATAAGGACTTTGCTCAAATCGGCATAGCAATTTTTTCTGCCGGTACTGCAAAAAGTATTACCTCCCACATTGTAGAATTTAAAAAGAAAGTCCGCCTGTCGTCGCCTGCAGGCTCGGCCAATGGCGGACAGGCAAAAAAAGATGCTCTGACTATTTTTGATCCAGGACAAATTTTAATGTCATCTTTTGATAAAGTGATGCTAAAAAAATGTTTAGAGAACACAGATATTTTAATTGGAAATGAAGTTGAGATCTCTCAGATAAATAAACATTTTGGATTTTCTTTTGAAGAAATTTTTAAATTAGGAGTAACTAATATTATTGAAACTCAGGGAGATAAAGGAAGTATTGTATACACAAAGGAAGGGTCCAAAAAAATTCCTGCCGTAAAAGTAAAAAAATCAATTGACCCAACTGGTGCCGGAGACGCTTTCAGATCTGGACTTATTCACGGACTGCTTTCAGGACAAAAGATCGAAGATGCTATGGAAATTGGATCAGTAATGGGAGCACTTTGCGTTCAAAGCTCAGGAGGACAAGCCTATAAAATTTCTTCAAAAAACAAAAAAAGCTAGTATTTAGGCCTTTTCTTAGGCTTTTTGTATTTGACATGATGTGTCATCCGTGTTAGCATTTATCACTGGTGCTCTTTGACGTTGCTTAAACAAACGGACAAATTTTGTCCGGCAATCGCTCTTATTGCGCCTACAGAAAATACAAAAAAAATATGATAAAGAAAGCCTCGCTCCATATGCTGTTACTCAGCATTGCAAAAATGCAATTCCACTCACATCCCAGAAAATCTGAAGAGGAAAAAACCGTTTCGTGCGTCGTCACAAGTGAAAACGACGGCTCGGTCACAAAGATCAGTACGCTTCATTTTCTGGATGAACACAAAATCCAAAATGAAGCACCTCGAGTCTTCGAAGCGATGCAAGCCGGCGTCGACTCGATCCTTCGGATGACAGCATCGCAAAATCTTCGGACATTTGCCCGGGATAAAATGATACAGATCCTCGTTATGGTTTTGACAAATCATGACCACCGGAAAAGGGTGTGTGTCGAGATCAAGGATATTGATCCTCTTCTTGCTGCGGCGATGGTTTCCTGTCTTTGTCAGGAATGCGGTGCGCAAAGGGAGCGTGCCAAGATCGAAAATCTTCTTCATCCCTTCGGGTATGAAGTTGTGGTTGGGCATAATTTTGAGGTTCTTCAGCGTGAACCAGTTTATCCAAATTTGGTTACAGGGCGCAGTGATGCATCTGTGTCACCGATTCGGTATGAGTTCGTGCCCCTCTTGGAACCAAGATCCTTGGTCATGGCCAACTAAACCTCAAAAAAAAGCAACGAATAACTACCCCCGCACAGACATCAAATGTGCGGGGTATTTTTATAATTTTAAAGAAAGTATTTTTAATAACGCAATTGCAGCTTCTATTCCTTTGTTATTTTCCCCCTCTGAACGAAGTTTGGCTTGTTCTAAATTATTTACAGTAAGAATTGCATTCGATATTGGAATATTTGTCGAAAGCATCACATCCATAATTCCGCGAGTTGATTCACCTGCAATATATACATAATGATCGGTGTCTCCTTTTATAACGCATCCAATGGCAATTATTCCATCAAATTTTTTAGCCTGTCTGCCATTGGCCGAGCCTGCAGGCGATGACAGGCGGGCTATTTTTTTACAAATAATTGGAATTTCAAATGCGCCAGGTGCAAAAAAAACTTTTATATTTTTTTCTAAAATTCCTTTGACCTTCAGTTCCTCGATTGCTCCGTCTCTCATAGGGAATGTAATATCAGAATTATATTCCGAAACCACAATTGCGATTTTTTTATTTTTTGAAACTTTATATTTTGTTTTGTTTTGCTTTCTTTGCATAGTGTTTATTTGCGCCCCAAAAAGAATTTTTTTAATTATTAATATTTGCTGTTTAATTCGTGTTTTAAAAGATATTTCCTATCTTACTTGTGTTTGGTGCTAGTGAAAATTCTAACGGGGCAAGTACTTAGCTAGTAGATCGGTTTCAATATTTACCAAGTTTCCTTTTGAAAGATCTCCTAGGGTTGTATGTTCAATTGTATAAGGAATAAGGGAAACCTCAAAGCCAGTTTTTGTTACTTTAGAAACAGTTAAAGAAACTCCATCGATTGAAATCGAGCCTTTTAATGCAACATATTTCATAAATTTAGCAGGAATGCTAATTTTTAATACCCAACCTTTTTTCTTTTCTATTGAGACCACTTTCCCCACGCAATCAATATGTCCTGAAACAAAATGCCCTGAAACCTTGTCGTTCCACTTAAGGCTTTGTTCAAAATTTACCGGGTCGCCAACTTTTAAATTTTTAGCTTTTGTATTGTCTAAGGTTTCTTTCATATAGTGAATTTGAAAGTTATCTTTTGAATGTTTCGCTACTGTCGAACAAATTCCATTTAAAGAAACGCTTTCTCCCTCCTCAAGAAAAATTCCTTTTGGTAGGTCAAAAATAATTTCTAAAGAATTTTTTGTCTTTATTATGTCTCCAACTTTTATTTTTTTAGTTATGATTCCTGTGAACATTTTTTTGACCTGTCCGCCATTGGCTAAGCCTGCAGGTGACGACAGGTGGGCACTATTCCACTAAACATTTTTTGAAATTATTTTTAATATATCAGAATATATTAATTCCTTTATTTCTTCCTGAGAGATTCCTACTGCGTCTTCTCTAATTTTCTCCTGAATCTCAACTTCAATATTTTTTCTGTAAATATCTTCACCTGTAAAATCTATTAAATGAGTCTCTAAAATATCCGGTCTACGACTTCCTATGTATATTGCTGATAAAAATTCTCTACTATCTACTTTTGTGTAACCTTTATATATACCAGGTTCGATTTTTTTTGTAATTTTTATGTTAGCTGTTGGAAAACCTATTTCTCTTCCCTGTTTATTGCCTTCAATAATTGTTCCTGAAATTTTCATTTTACTTCATTTTTAATTTATCTATATCTTTCATAATGTTTTCTACAGCATTTTGAATTTTCTGAAGAGTCTCTGCGTATTCTCTTTCTTTTTTATCTTCGTCTAATTCATCTTGCTCGATTTCATCCACATCCTCCTGAATCTCATCAACGTCTTTTTGAATTTCATCCACATCCTCCTGAATCTCATCAACGTCTTTTTGAATTTCATCCACATCCTCTTGAATTTCTGTGATATCTTTTCCAACCTCGATAAGGTTTTCAATGTTTCTATTGACTGTCATTTGAATAAGAATAGCAAGGTAAATAGCCTCGAGTGATACCACTGTTGTAAGGAAAAGTAAGGTTTTTTCAATATTTCCTCCAAAAAAATATGGCACGAAACAAGCTATAAAAAAAAGAGAATGGAAGAAAATAGAGGAAGGTGAACCGATCCACCTTGTAAATTTAACAGCTATTTGATCCAGTTTTTTATTGACATCTTTTTGCATCATCCTCATTTAAATTAATTTTATTTTACAAAATTATATCAGAATAATCCTTTATAACCACATTTTGTGGAAATAGGTAGTATTATTTGGTACAATCCTTTAACTTAATGGAACAGGAAAAGGATAAGCAGAAAATTGAGTTAGATGACCAGTTTATGACAAAAGGCCAGCTTATCGCCTTTGCTTATGATGTAGGTTTCGCTATCATTATTCCATTAGTTATTTTGGCGCTTTTAGGAAGGTTTTTAGATCAAAAAATGGGAACATCGCCTCTTTTTTTGATAATTGGAATACTGCTTTCTCTAGTTTCCACAGGAGTGATGATTTATAAAAAAACAAAAAACTTTATTAAGTAGAATGAATCCCGCACTGAAATTTTAATTCGATTATGTTCGGATTGAAAAATATGTGATTTATTCCGACGAGTGAGAGACGGCGCGAAAGGTGAGCGAAGCGAAACTTTTCATGACGTCCGAGCGAAGTCGGAACAAAGGGTAAATACCCCGCCCCTTGGGGCGGATTAAGTACGAGCGAC
>Ga0172379_10010415_pt1 | contig 11254 bp, 11 predicted proteins | sample GrowelOW334metaG_FD_119756 | JGI IMG/M metagenome (GOLD analysis project Ga0172379, IMG submission 119756) | Groundwater microbial communities from an aquifer near a municipal landfill in Southern Ontario, Canada - Groundwater well OW334 metaG | ecosystem: Environmental > Aquatic > Deep... | reverse complement strand
TCAGCGGGGCAGGTTTCTTTAGGACAGACTGTTATAGCTGTCGGTTTAGATACAGGACTCAGTGTCGTTACTATCGGATATATTTCCGGATTAAAACTTGGAAGTGCATCTTCTTCACCTATAATAAAGACAAGTGTGAAGCCGACGGAAAATTGGAGCGGACGCCCGATCATAGATATAAACGGATTGCTTATCGGAATGTACGGAGAGGGTAATGAAGTTATCCCGTATTCATATATAAAAACTTTGATAGATTCTACTTTGGTTAAATCTGAAAGTACTTCATCTTCTAAAATTCAGGCGAAGCCTGCTTTGTAATTTAGTTATTAAAGATTAAAAAATAGTAAAGCCGAAAAAACGGTCACTTTTGTGTATTAGGGGATATTATAAAATTGCATGGAAATTATTTTTTTGATTGACATAAATCCTTTTGACTATTAGAATATCCAAAAATATAATAAAATTAACATATGATTCCATTTAATAATTTAACGACAAAAGCGAGGGAGGCGATAAGGAAATCGCACGAACTCGTTATAGAAAGAGGGCAAAATCAGGTAAACCCGACTCATCTTTTAGTATCGCTCCTTATTCAGGACGAAAGCCTTCCTTTGACCATTTTGGATAAAATGGAAATAGACACTACGCTTCTTTTAGATAATCTTTTAGAAAGCGTTGAAGGCTCAGAATCACCGAACGTTCTTTCTCCTTCATATCAGATTTATCTGACTGCTGAACTTGTGAAAGTATTGGATGATTCAGCAAAGGTGGCGTCTCAATTGAAAGATGATTTTATTTCTACCGAACATTTATTTATATCCGTTTTAAATATCCCAAGTCCTGCGAGAGATATTCTTTCCCGTTTCAAAATTAACCGCGAAGAAGTCCTTCGCATTTTGGAAGACATAAGAAAGGGAAAAATTTCCGATACGAGCGGAAGTAAAAAACCTAAGGTGCTTGAAAAATTCACGAGAAATCTCACAAAGATGGCAAAAGAAGATAAGCTTGATCCTGTCATCGGACGAGACGAGGAGATCAGGAGAATAATGCAAATTCTTTCCAGAAGAACAAAAAATAATCCGGTATTGGTGGGCGAGGCCGGTACAGGAAAGACCGCCGTTGTTGAAGGTTTGGCGAACAGGATTGCTAAAGGTGATGTTCCTGAGACATTAAAGAACAAAGAAATTATTTCTCTTGATATAGGCTCTCTTATTGCGGGGACGAAATTCAGAGGAGAATTCGAAGAGAGGTTAAAAGCGATTCTTAAGGATATCGAAAGAGCGGGAGGTAATATTATTCTTTTTATTGATGAAATCCATACTATTGTCGGTGCCGGCGCGGCTGAGGGTTCTCTGGATGTTTCAAATATGTTGAAACCGGCTCTCGCGAGAGGAGAGCTCCGTGCTATCGGTGCGACGACGTTAAATGAATACCAAAAGCATATAGAAAAAGATCCCGCATTAGCGCGTCGTTTCCAGCCTGTTCATATCGGCGAGCCGTCAGTAGAAGACGCTATCGCAATTCTTCGCGGGCTTAAAGACAGATACGCTTTGCATCACGGAATAAAAATTACTGATTCCGCTATCGTTGCTGCGGTAAATCTTTCAAGTAGATATATTGCCGACAGATTTTTACCTGATAAAGCGATCGATCTTGTTGATGAAGCTTCTTCTTCCCTCCGCCTTCTTCTTGAAGATAAGCCGATAATAATTCAAGATACCGACAAAAAAATAATGCGTCTTGAAGTTGAGAAGCAAGCTCTTAAAAAAGAAGAGAAAAATATTGAGGCGAAAACCCGTTTAAAAAAAATAGATAAAGAGATTGCCGATCTTCGCGAAAAAATTTCCGAAGTGGAGATGAGGTGGAACAACGAAAAGAAAATAATTGCTGATTTAAGAAGCGTTAAAAAAGATCTTGACACACTTCGCCTTGAAGCAGAATCGGCGGAAATGAATTCAGATCTTTCTCTCGCTGCAGAAATCCGTTACGGTAGAATTCCGATGAGAGAAAAAGAATTAAACTCTTTGGATAAAAAATTAGAAAAACTTCAGGGGAGAAGACTTCTTCGTGAAGAAGTAACCGATGAAGATATTGCCTATGTAGTTTCTAAATGGACAGGAATTCCGGTAATGAGAATGTTAGAGGAAGAAATGGAAAAATTAAAGAGAATGGAAGATGAACTCAGAAAGAGAGTTCTCGGTCAGGATGAAGCCATAAAAAAGATATCAGAGGCGATAAGACGCTCTAGGGCGGGTGTTTCTGATCCGGACAGGCCTATTGGTTCTTTTATGTTTCTGGGCCCCTCAGGTGTTGGAAAGACCGAACTTGCGAAAACTTTGTCGCAATTCCTCTTTAATGACGAGAAGGCGATAGTCAGAATAGATATGTCTGAATTTATGGAAAAACACTCTGTTTCAAAATTAATCGGTTCTCCTCCCGGATATGTCGGATATGATGAATCAGGTAAATTAACAGAGATGGTTAGACACAGACCTTATTCCATTGTTCTTTTTGATGAGATAGAAAAAGCGCATCCAGAAGTATTTAATATTCTTCTTCAGGTTTTAGATAATGGACGGCTTACTGATTCAAAAGGACGCGTGGTGAATTTCAAAAATACTGTAATCATTATGACATCAAATGTCGGCTCTGAATTCATAAATAAAATGGAAACTATTGGTTTCGGAAACGGTAGTGGTGAAAGAAGCGAATACAACACAATGAAAGATAGAATCATGGAACGTCTGAAAGATAGCTTTAGGCCGGAATTCTTAAACAGGCTAGACGAAATTCTTATTTTTGATACCTTAAGCAAGGAAACAATAAAAGGCATTGCTTCTGTTCAGATAGGATTAGTTACCAAGAGATTATCTGACAGGGGTATTAAATTGAGTGTGACTCCTGCTGTTTATGATTATCTTGTGAATCAGGGATATAACCCTCAGTATGGAGCAAGACCGATGAAGCGTTTTATTCAGACAAAAATTTTGAATAAAGTAGCAGAATTTGTTATATCAAAATCTCTCGGCGAAGCGTCTGTTATCCTTGTCGATGTGAAAAATGATGATATAATAGTCGGGATTAAAGAAAGTTCTCCTGTTAAGTCGGAAATTATGAAAGAAAGGAGAAGAGTCGTTAAAAAGTAAATAAATGACCGGCGGAGATTATCTCCGCCAAATTGCGCAGGTGGCGGAGTGGTCAATCGCAACAGACTGTAAATCTGTCGGCCAATGGCCTACGAAGGTTCGAATCCTTCCCTGCGCATAAAACAACCACGCTCGATGCGAAAGCATCGGCGTGGTTTTGTTTTAGTGTCAGGGAAGGATTCGAAAGCCGGAAGCGGGCCCCTTTCTGAAAGAAAGGGAGCTGAGGCGGGGTCGCGAAAATTTGCGTAGCAAATTATTTGTGACCGAAGCTTCTTCCCTGCGCATAAACATTTTGTCCTTATTTTAAGTCACCGATAGATGGGGGAGTTTTGGGATTCTAACTGGCTTTTTCAGGTCTTGACAAAAGATTAATTTAGTGTACAATGACAAATGAATTAGGTTTGTAAACATAAGAAGAAAGGGGGATTTGTATGATAAATATTGTTGAGTTTTTTCTGCGCTTATCAAGATGGTCATTTTTTTTGGCTTTCCCTTTCGGTTATTATGGGGGAGGGTTGGTATTTTTTGCTCTGTTGGCATTCGCCTTCGCGTCGTATGTAGCGGCTTTTGTTTAACATGAAGTGTGTGCATTGTTTAGACCTGTGGTAATTTTACCCAGGTCTATTTTTTTGGTCCAACCCGACAGATCTGGAACATATGGAATAATCTTATTTTTCATCAACTCAGTTTTGGTGTCAGGGAAGGATTCGAAAAGGTTGCTCATATTTTTAATTATGATAAGGTATTTCTGGATTTGATTTTTGAATTTTTATGAGAAGTGGAGGTGTTCCATGGCTCGTTTTCGTGTTGACCCAGTTCCTGATGTCGGCGGATTTCATAAATATCGTGGAATACGAAGACCGAAAACACTCAGAGAAAAACGACTCTCGCTTGTTGAACCAGAATTTGTTCGCGCTAAAAGAAATGCAAAAAATCTTCCTGATACATGGGACGACAAAAATGTTCAGCTTCAAAGAAGTTGGAAAAAACACAGAAAGACTCAGTATAAGACTGGTAAATCTTAAGTATTTAGACGCCCCTAATTTAAATTAGGGGTATTTTTATGGCACTAATCAGATATTTAATATATTGATTTGTAACGAATTATATTTATAAGTTATAATAAAAGGAATTATACGATAATTAATTAAATTTATGGATACAGAGATAGATAAAATTGAGTGTGAAAAAATAACAGATTCCGAAATTCGTTTCAGACGTTTTTTTGAATTTTCGCAAATTGGAATAATTCTTTTAAATGGAGAAAGCGGTCTCATTGATTATATAAATCCTTTTATGTTGAATATGATTGGATATACCGGAAAGGAAATGAAAGGTAAAAAACTTTGGGAGACGGATTCATTTAAGGAAGCATTTTCTGATAAGTTGAATTTCAAAGCTCTTCAGTCAGAAAAAAATATTTATAATGAAGAGATAAAACTTAAAACAAAAGACGGGCGGGAAATTGATGCAAATTTTCTCAGCAATATTTACCCGATGGATCATCAGAAAGTAATACAATGTGTTGTTCAGGGTACTGCCAAACAAAAAGAGTTGGAAGAGAAAATAAGGGCAAGCGAACAACGTTTTGTTCAGCTTATTAAACATTCATTTGACACTATTTCTGTTGTTGACGCAGACGGAATACAGCGATATGTAAGTGATTCTGCTTTTATTCATTTTGGGTATAAACCATCTGAGTTAACGAATATTCCCGTGATTCAAGAGATGATTCATCCGGAAGACCAGTCGTTATTAATGGAGGCTTTTTTGAAAACCGTTAAAGAAGGATACGCAGAAGCAAGATATAGACATCGACATAAAAATGGCGGATGGATTGATGTAGAAGCTATAGGTTCTAGTCAAATGGATAATCCGGATATTAAAGGCGTGGTTGTAAATGTTCGTGTTATTACCGAGAGAGTAGAGGCGGAGAAAAAATTACGAAAAGCTTATGAAGAGGTAAAGAAGATGAATGATTTTTTAATCAACAGGGAGATTAAAATGGTTGAATTAAAAAAAGAGGAACAACAACTGATAGAAGAGATTGATCAATTAAAAAAAGAGAATGAGATTTTGAAAACTAAAAAATAATTTATTTTTTAGTATATTTAATAACGTGTTTAGTCAAAATTTATTATTAGTTTTATAAAAATTTATGAATAAAAAAATATCTTTTTATTTAGTTTTAGCGACAGTAATTATGTTGTCCGGTTCAGTTGTTGTATTCGCAAAAGCCGGCGAAGTCGGAGAAAAGCACAGGAGCGATGTAGTTAAAGTCGTTCAGGAATTAGAAAAAGTTGCGGACAAAGACGAAGCGATTAAAGATGAAGTAAAAACAGTAGCTAAGGAAGAGGATGAAATGAGTAAGAGTGTTTCAGATAAAATAAAAAAAGTTGAAGACAGAAGCGGATTCAAAACTTTTCTTATCGGTTCTGATTATAAGAGTTTAGGTGAATTAAGAAGTGAGATAGTAACGACAGAGAATCGCATAAATAGACTCACAAATGCTTTAGAGAGGATGACCGGTACAACTACTAAAGCTGAATTAGAAACTCAAATAACAGAGCTTAAAACTATTCAGACGAAAGCCGAATCTTTCATAAAAGCTCAGGAAGGAAAGTTTAGTCTTTTTGGTTGGTTAGTTAAAATGTTTCAATAATTAAACATTTGTTTAAAAAACACCCGATTAAGAGTCGGGTGTTTTTTTTGAATAAAACAATGACAAAAGCCTATATTTCAGATAACATTCAATAGTATGGAAATAAAAAGCGTTGTATTTAGAAAAAGTATCAGAGGGACAAACGATATTTTATACGAGGAAAAACCGCAAATTGCTTTTGTGGGTCGTTCAAATGTCGGAAAATCAAGTCTGATGAATTGTCTTTTAAATAGAAAAGATCTCGTAAAATCAGGTAAGTTCCCCGGAAAAACAAGAGAGATTAATTTCTTCTTGGTAAATGAAAAATATTATTTTGTTGATTTACCAGGATACGGATATGCGAATCTTCCTCTTGATGTGAGAGAACAGCTTGTGAAGATGATTCAATGGTATTTTTTTGAAAAAGTTTTTAAGAGGAAAGCTGTGCTTGTTTTAGATATTAAAGTCGGCCCCAACGAAATGGATATTGAAATGTTTAGAATACTCCGAGACCAAAGAGAAGAAGTAATTATTGTTGCAAATAAAGCGGATACTCTTAATCAGAAAGAAAGGAGTGAACAGTTGAAAATGATTGCCGAAAAGATGCCGGGAGCGGAAATAATTCCCTGTTCTGCAAAAACAAAATTAGGAAGAGACACCATCCTTAAAAAAATATTTGAATTAGAATAAAAAAAGTCCCCGAAGAGGGGACTTTTTTGGTATTTTAAGAATTAATCCACGAAGGTCAAAGCTTTTCCTTTTTTGTCTCCGCGTCCTGTTCTGCCGATTCTGTGGACGTAGTCATCGTAAGTGGCTGGGTCATCCTAGTTTATTACATGGCTTACATCCGGTATATCAAGACCTCTTGCAGCTACATCTGTCGCTACGAGTATTTGTGCGCGATTTTCTTTGAAGGAACCGAGAGCTCTTTGTCTTTGGGAATGATTTTTGTTTCCATGTATTGACTCGGCTTTGAAACCGCGTTCCCTTAAGTCTTTTGAAAGCCTTTCTACTCCATGTTTTGTTTTTCCGAATATTAAAACTTTTTTGAATTCAATACCGATTAGAAGCTCATGGAGAGTTTCCATTTTTTTAGGGCCGGAAGCTCTTACAATATCCTGATCGATATTTTTTGAAGTATCTCCTGTTTTAACGGAAATATTTATCGGATTTTTAAGAAATTCTTTTATTAATGAAGTTATTTGTTCTGAGATGGTCGCCGAGAAAAATAGAGTGTGGCGTTTTATCGGCATCTTAGCCATCATAAATTTCATATCATTAATGAAACCCATATCAAGCATTCTGTCGGCTTCATCTAAAACAATAGTGGAGAAACCGGATAAAATTATGAGGTTTCTTTGGATAAGATCTTTTAATCTTCCCGGAGTGCCGATTACGAAGTTGTTGAAGCGCAGTTTAAGCTCCGCTATCTGTGCTCCTATCGATGCTCCACCCACGCAGGATGTTGAATAAATGTTCATACTCTTTACGAGAGTTCTGAGCTCCATGTTTATCTGGAGTGCTAATTCTCTTGTCGGTACAACGATAAGTATTTTTTCTTTTTGATTAAGAAGAACTTTTTGAATAAGAGGGATCAAAAAAGCTCCGGTTTTTCCGGTGCCTGTATTTGCAATACCTACAATATCGGAACCTTGTAAAATATGCGGTATAGCCTGATCTTGAATCGGAGTAGGGGAAAGGTAACCTTTGGTCACGACATTATCTTTAATTCTTTGGTCAATTTTGAAATCGTTAAAAGAGTTTTTAGGCACAAAAACCGGTTCGTTTTCTTTTGTAACGCTTTTATTTATAAATCTGGAAGTGTTTATTTTTTGGCTATATGCGCCCTTTTGTGAAGATCTAGGTCTTCCTCCAGTTTGAAAACCGCCAAATCTTTTTTTGTTCTCAGTTTTACCGCTATTGAAACTTTTTCTGTTGTTTTTAAACATAAAATAAAAAATCGCACATATTTCGTGCGATTAATCTCGCGCAACATAAGTGGACTTGTTGCTTATATAATATAAAATATTTTTGTATTTGTCAAGTTTATATCTCTGCACGAGTAAAAAGCCCTTATTCTAACCAATAGAAATAAAAAAGTCCCCATAAAGGGGACTTTTTGTTTTAAAATGTTTTTACCCAATCACGTAAACCGTCATAAATATTTTGGAAGCCCTCTATTAAATCATTTTTTATCCTGATTGTATTTGTAGTTAGATATTGGAAAAGTTTGCTGATATTTTCCGGGATATTATCTAAAGAGGTATTTTCTTTTGAATTTACTAAAGGTGAAACTGCAGGATGACAAGGAGATTCTTTTCCACTCGCATCAAAACAAATTGCGGTATCGGGGTTATAAACAGGATCAGGGACATCAGGAACGCCATATACCGCGAAGCATGTTTCAGCTGTCAAAATAAAGGCCGATAATAATATTATTATTTTTTTATTTTTCATAACAAATAAATTATAGCATTGTTTTTATCGGGCTTAAAATGATAAAATAAAACAATTATGATGAAAGGAAAATTATTATTTGCCGTTTTAGTTTTATTAATGGGTACGGGGTATGTGGCGGTGAAAGTTGCAGATAAATCAAAAGAAGAACCCAAGGTTATACCCGCTACGGTTGGATGCAAAAAAGAATTTGGAACTAAAGAAGGCATCGGTTGTCTCAAAAATTCTGATTGTGTGGATGTTTCTAGCATCACACCGCACCATGATTGTCTCGATAGTAGCAAAGGATTTTGTTATGCTTCCAAGACAGCAATGGGATCTGCGCAAAAGCTTATCAATTCATTTAATGAAATTTCTAATAAAAAATGCGAGTTGAAAGTTTCATCGGCACTTCAGGTAGATAAAATTTACAGTAGGTCCACATGCCATCATCCTGGTAATAAAATTAGCGGGACTTGTATGGATTTTAATGTTATTCCCGCGACAGATACTTGTTTCGGATATTTTTATAAAGCAGCGGAATCATCCGGCGTAGTAGAGTCATATACAAATGAATATAAAACTGCATGCCATGAAGCGACACAGACCGGAGGTAATATACATACTAATTTTGGTACAGTTCCAAAAAAAGAGGAAGAAAAAAAGATAATAGAGCCTTTTAAACCATGTGATGAGGATTGCACATTTAAGTGCGTGAAATCCGTCCCAGGGACGTTTGGTGTTAGCGTGAATGTTCCTGACAAAGAGTGCGTGGATACGTGCATTGCCAGAGTAAAAGCATGCAAAGGAGAAGAAAATTTTAAAATTCCCGTTCAGCAATAATTATTTGATAGAAAAAATGGACGGATTAAAAATAGAAACAATAAAAGGTTCTGACGGAAATGAAATTTCAGTTTGTCCTTCGCGCGGAGGTATTATTACCTCGCTTAAATTTAAAGGCACAGAAATTCTTTATTTAGATGAAAGCACTTTTTTAGATAAAAATGTAAATGTGAGAGGAGGAGTTCCGATACTTTTTCCAAACGCTGGTCCGATTGAAAGCGAAAAATTTCCCGGTTTGAAACAACACGGTTTTGCGAGAAATTCTTCGGTTTGGACTTTTGAGCGAGATGCGGATGGACGCGGGTTTAGAGAAACACTTGTTTCAAACGAAGAAATAAAGGCGGTTTATTCTTTTGATTTTAAACTGACAGTTCGCGGGGTTTTTGAAGACGATGGAAGCTTTTCTCTTTTTGAGGAAGTTTTGAATACAGAGACAGAGAAAGACATTCCGATTTCCATGGGACTGCATCCTTATTTTAAGATTCTTGATAATAAGAAAAAAGAAATAATTTTTGATTTTGACGGAGGAGAGATAATTAAAACATGGGAGGATAAATGGATGAACGGAACAATGGTGTCTGTAAATAACCCAGGCAACCCTATAAAGATTACGATTCCCGATCTGGGAATTATTTTAATGAATGTTTCTTCTGAATATAAAAAAATATGGGCATGGTCTTTGCCAGAAAAAGATTTTGTTTGTATAGAACCCATCATGCGCGACCCGGGCGGACTTGCGGAAAATCCTGAGATAATAAAACCGGGTAGTTTATTTTCTGCCCGCGTGAATTTTAAATTAGAAAAATTATCTTAATCAAAAGATAAACTAAGACAAAAGTAGAAAAAATTATCTGGGCGGTGAGCATCACAAGAGAACCGATGACTGTTCCAAAGCCGGCGCTTATAGCTTTTTTCATGTCATTAAAAGCATAAAGTTCCCCGATTATCGCTCCTAATATAACACCGGGAAATGCTCCAAAGGGAGGGAAAATAAAAATTCCGATAATTGTTCCGATTATTGAACCGATGATTCCGTATTTTGAGGCGCCTGTTATTTTTGCGGTAGCGATAGGAACGATATTTCCGAGTATTAAAATAGCCAACATTGTTATTCCTATATAAACCAAAGAACTTTCAGATATCAGATTTTCTCCTTTTGCTATATAAAGGAAAATTATTCCTAGATAAGAAAGGATCGGTCCAGGGAGTGATGGAGCGATACTGCCTATTATTCCGGCTATTGCTGAAAAAATACTCAATAAAATTAAAATTGTTTCCATATCTTTATTTTAATAACAATTATTAAAGCAAGCAAATTTTTCTCCCCGTGTTATAATTATTTTATGAATTTTCTGAAGAAGAAAAACAAATTATATTGTTTTACTCCGGAAGTAGCTCTCGTCACATTTATCTTTGAAGCGCTCTTCGCCCTTTATGTTTTTTTGAGGTACAGAATGAGCAAATCAGGGAAAGCCGCTTTGTCTTCGCTTGTTTTTCTATTTTTGTTCCAGCTTTCAGAATTTTTAATATGCTATGGCTTCAATGATAAATTTTGGTATCTTGTCGGTTTTATATCTATCACGATATTACCTCCGCTTGGTTTGTATATGGTATCTTTAATTACAAAAAAAGATTTATTTGTAAAATTTTACACATTTTTAGCTTTTATATGTGTGTCCATTTTATTTTTTATTAATGGGGCCATCGAAGGAGCATCTTGTCCCGGCAATTACGTTATTTTCAGAGGTTTTTCCGATGAGCTGATATATTTTTACGAGATATTTTATTATTCAGGATTAATATTTGTTATTTTAGAAATTATGCGTGCGAAAAGAATATTCGCAGGAGAACCTCTGAAGATAAAATTTCTGAATTGGTTTCTTTTAGGATATTTATCTTTTATGATACCGACTTCCATACTAATACTTATTCCGCCGTTTAATTTAAGTGCGATACCTTCAGTACTTTGTGGTTTTGCGGTAATTTTCGCATTCATACTGACTATTAAAATAGTTCCGATAGCTAAGAAATTAAATATATAGATAAAGGCTAAGAAGGATTAGAAATAAGAAATAGATTAGACAATTAAATCAGGTAATTACGGAATTCACATTTTACTTGCTTTTTTGTCAATAATAATGCACAATCATTCGGTTAGAAGAATATTAATTAAATAAAGAAAAACATG
>Ga0172379_10010414_pt1 | contig 11255 bp, 8 predicted proteins | sample GrowelOW334metaG_FD_119756 | JGI IMG/M metagenome (GOLD analysis project Ga0172379, IMG submission 119756) | Groundwater microbial communities from an aquifer near a municipal landfill in Southern Ontario, Canada - Groundwater well OW334 metaG | ecosystem: Environmental > Aquatic > Deep... | reverse complement strand
TATCCACTCCTGCGCCCATATTGCTTGCATCTTTAAATCCTGCTCTTTTTAGCATCCAAGTGAATCTTCGTAGTTCACTTAGTTTTTCAGCCCTATTTCTTGCTCTTGCTTTTGAACTTGCTTCAAGTACTTGTCCTAAGGCTTTAGTAAAAGGTATTTTTGTGTGTCTTGATTTAGCTTGGGAAGCTGCGCTTCTTTGTGAAGAAGTATATTTCATTTAATCAACAAACCTTAGTTTTCCAATAGTTTTTTTTGCTTCCTCAAACTTTTTATTAAAATCTTCATAGAACTTTTTAGCATAAGGTACTGGGTATTTTGCTTTACATTCTCCGCAAAGATTTTTTCCAGTAGTGCATTCTTCAAACATTGTTTGAAGTATTTTGTCGTCTTTAATAAAATGGTTTTTGCAGTACTCGTAAACAATGCATTTTGCAATGTCTCCACCTTTTGCTTTTTGTTCTTCGCGTGTTGCTCTTCCCCCTGTTAGAGTTTTGTTTATTTTCTTTTCAAGTACTCCCAAGTCTTTTTCAGGGATTTCTATTTTTCCTAGTTCGCTAGCACTTTTACTCATCTTAAATGATCCATCAAGTGCTGAAGTATATTTATTGTACAATGCACTTGGCAAAAAGAATCCGTATTCTGCTTTTAGTCTTCTTGCAACATCTCTGACCATTCTAATGTGTGGGGCTTGATCAATTCCAACAGGGATTATTCCTGGCATTTTTTCAGCTAACTGTGGGTAGAGTATATCTCCCATTTGTGTAAATGCACTCATTACTTTTGCTGGATGAACTGAACCATAGATTGCTCTAAATTCATTCTCTGTTACTTTTTGTGAGGCTATTGCCGCAAGGTTTGAAACTTTCTTGTTTTCGCTTTGCAAATAAAAATTTGTTTTTGCTGGGTCGAGGCCTAGTGCAATATATGCGGGAATGTGAAATTCAAGAGCTCTTTTTTTCCCTTCTTCAAGAGTTATTCCTCTTGTTGCTTGGGATTCAACATCCGCAATTACAACGTAGGTTTTTGCTCCATGGTCTTGGAAGTATCTAATATTTTGAATTACTGTTTCTGTTCCTAAGTGTATTTTTTCGCTTGAAGGCATTATTCCGCTTAGTACGTAAAATGGTTTTTTGTTCTTGATAGCGGTAGCTATAGCTTCAGCGTCTTGTATGCCGAAGTTTACTCCTCTTCGCATTTGTAAATTTGGTTCAGGGAACATTGTTTTATCAAATTCGCTCATTCCAAATTCTTTTTGGAGTCTTGTGTAATCCTCCACAAGGTCGCTTCCCCATGGATCCACCACTACTTTTTCTTTTTCAGTCATTTTTTCACTTTGATTAAACATTACTTGTTTTCTTGTCTTTTTTAAACTTAGCCTTGTGTTGTTTTGGATTTAACTTTGAGAAGTTTTCTTGAGTTCTTCAAATGTATTTAGTGCGTTGCCTGAATCAATTGACTCTTGAGCTAATTTTATTCCCTCTTTGAAATCCTTTGCTTTTCCTGCAACAATAAGTGCTGCTGCAGCATTTAGCACAACTATGTCTCTTTTTGCTCCTTTCTTTCCGTTTAAGATGTCAAGTATTATTTGTGCGCTTTCTTCTTTTGTTTTTGCCTCAAGTTCAGAAAATTTTGCATAGTTGAATCCAAATTCTTTTGGATCAAAATATGTTGTTGTGATTTTGCTTTTTTCAAGTTGAGTTATTTTTGTTTTTCCAGTAATTGTTATTTCGTCAAGTCCTTCTCCATTAACGACCATTGCTCTTTCTATTCCTCTTTTCTTCATTACTTCTGCAATTGTTTCTGTGAGTTCTGGATTAAATACTCCCATTAATTGTTTTTTAGTTTTTGCAGGATTAAGTAGAGGTCCCATTAAATTGAATACTGTTTTAACTCCCAGTTCTTTTCGAAGTGGCCCAACATTTTTGAATAAAGGGTGGTGTTTTTGTGCGAATAAAAATGCAATTCCAGTTTTATTCATTGTTTCTTTTGGATTAATCGTTATGTTGGCAGTATTAATTCCTAGGGCTTCAAGAGCATCAAAGCTCCCGCTGCTTGAGGATACCGCTTTGTTTCCGTGTTTTGCAACTTTAACTCCTGCTCCCGCTATAACAAACATCGTTGCTGTGGAAATATTAAATGTATTTTTTCCATCCCCTCCAGTTCCGCAAACATCAATGCAATCCTTTCCGAGGTCAACAGTTTGTGCTTTCTGAATTAATTTTTCAACAAGTAGTGAAAGTTCATTTGCAGTTATTTTTTTTGTTTCAAGTGCACAAAGTAATCCTGCGAGTTGAGTTGGGATAAATGTGTTTTGTTCAATCAAAGTAACAATTTCCTCCACGTCTTTTTCGTTTAGTTCTTCCTTTTGAATTACTTTTTTTATTATTTCTTTAAGATTATTTGATGTTTGATTGATTGGAAGAGTTTCTTTTCCAAAACTTATGTTGCTTGTAGTGTTATCGCGCACTTTTCCACATTGGTTTATTATATTTTCAATAAGTTTTTCCCCGCCTTCGTTGTGCATTGAGAGAATTGATTCGGGGTGGAATTGTACTCCTTCCACTTGGTATGTTTTGTGTCTTGCAGACATCACTACATTTCCTGCTTTTGCAGATAACTCAAAACATTCAGGAACTTTTAGTACTCCTAATGAATGATACCTTGCGAATTTTTGTTTTGGTGCAATTCCTCGGAAAATTGTTTTTCCATCATGTTCTACTTCACTTGCTTGTCCATGCATTACTTCCGCTAATGGTTTTACGCTTTCTCCAAAGTATTCCATTATTGCTTGAAATCCTAAACATATTCCAAAAATTGGGGTAGTTTTATGGAATTTATCAATTACTTCTAAATAATTTCCTGCTTCTCTTGGTCCGTTAGGTCCTGGCCCAAGTAAAATAAGGTCAGGTTTTTGTTTTTTTATTGTTTCAATTGAACAGTTTGAGTTGTACATTACTACTTCTGCGCCGGCATTAGCAAAGTATGCTGCAATTGTATTTGCAAAGGAATCATAATTGTCAATAAAAACTATTTTCATTTTTTCTCCTCCAGTACACTCATTGCTTTTGATATTTTTAGTTTAATTTCTTGTAATTCTCCTTCGGGGGTGGATAAAGCAACTACTCCTGCTCCTCCGCGGATTTCTGATTTATTGTTTCTTACGTGCACAGATCTGATTGTGATTCCTGTGTTGCATGCTCCGTTAAATGAAACTACCCCGCTTGCTCCTCCATAAAATCCTCGCTTTGATCCTTCATATTGTTCAATCATGTTCATTGATTCTTGTTTTGGTGCTCCGCTTAATGTGCCTGCAGGAAGAGTTACAAGTAGTGCATCAATTGCATTGTTATTTTTCTTTAATATTCCTTTAACCCCTGAAACTAAATGGTAAAGGTTAGGATAGTGTTCGAGCGTGTAAAGATCTGTTACTTCTACACTTTGAGAATTACATAATTTGTATAGTTCGTGTCTTGCAAGATCCACTAGCATTGTGTGCTCTCTTATTTCTTTTTCATCATTAAGTAATTGTTTTCTATTCTCCGCATCCTCTAAAGGATTTGCCGATCGCATTATTGTTCCTGCGATTGGTCGAATTTGTATTTCTTTTCCTCTTGGGGTAATGTCAATTTTAATGTGCATTTCTGGTGAAGCTCCGTAAAGGATTTCATTTTCTCCAAGGTTATAATAAAATGAATAAGGGGAGGGATTTGTTTCTCTTAGTTCACGGTATGATTCAAATGGGTGCTTTTGCAAAGGCACGGTTGTTTTTCTTGATAAGACACATTGCATCACTCGCCCATTTTTGATATCGGTAATTGCTTTTCCAACGATTTTTTTGTATTCTTCGTCGCTAAGATCATATTCTATTTTATTTGTTTCTTTTTTGAATTCAAATCCTTTAATTGGGTTTTCGCTAGAAAACTTTTTTCCATTAAAATAAAAGTTCAGTTCCTCTGCTCGTTTTTCATCGTCATACATCACATAAACTTTTGTTGGTAAAAAGAGTTCGAAGTCTTTTTCTCCAAGATCTATTTGTTTCTCTTTTACCTTGTAAAAGTTTTTGGCAAAATCATAAGCAAATACTCCATAAAGTCCAGCATACGAGTTCTCGGACTCGAATTTTGCAAGGATTGTTTTTATTACAAATGAAATGTTTGCCAGTTTCTCATTTTCCTCTTCGCTTAATTCATTATTTTCTTTCTTTTCTACTTTGCCTGAAATATTTCTTTTATCCTGTGTGAAATTTGTTGAATAAGTAAAATCTTTTTTGGAAAAGTTAGAAAGTAATTTCTCTCCCGCTTTGTTTAATGCAATTACGCTAAAGTTTTCATTTTTTCCAACAATCTTTAAAGCTAGGTCTGCCACAATCATGCTTTTTCTTTCATATTTTTGATTTGGTGATTTTGATTCAAATAATAAACTCAGTAAGTTTCCTTTATTGCTTAGCTTGGAGTACAAATCGAAAGGATTAGTGTATTTTATTGGGGTGATTTTTGTAGTAATTTTAATTGTCATTTTCTCTCACCTTTTGAATAAAATTAATCATTTTTGTTTTATCTTTCTTTCCAAGGGTGCTTTCTACTCCCGAGCAAGTGTCTAGTGCGTAGGGGTGAATTGACTGAATGGATTCATTTACATTATCTATTTTTAGCCCGCCAGCTACAATTATTTTGCCTTTTGCCTGTTTTAATAGTTTCTTATCGAATGTTTTTCCAGTTCCTCCAAATGCGTTAGGGTCGAAGGTGTCATATAGTCTTGCGTAAATCAATTCTTTCTCCGTGGGTAGTTTTTCTTTTACTCTTTGGGCTTTTATTGTGTTTGCTCCAATTTGTTTGCAAAATTTTTCTGTTTCATCTCCGTGTAATTGAATGAAATCAATTCCGGTTTGTTTTTGGATTTCTTTAACTTCTTTTGCAGGAGAGTTTACAAATACTCCTACAGTTTGTACGGTGTTTGGCAAGTTCTTAATTATTTCAGTTGCTTTTGCAGTCGGTATATATCGCGGGCTTTTTGTATAAAAATTAAATCCCAAAATGTCTGCTCCTGCGTCTATTGCATTTTTTGCATCTTCTAAATTTGTGATTCCGCAGATTTTTACTTTTACTTTGTGAAGGGAAGAGAGTTTTTCACTAATATCTTTTGCTTCAATTAAAGAAGTTCCAATTAGTGCTGCATTTGTGTCAAGGTCCAAAATGTCTGCTTTTGTGTAAATCCCTGATTCACTAACAACAATTCGCTCGGCAGGGATTAGTTTTTTTAGTTCCTTTGTAGTATTAAGCGTAATTTTGAAATCCGCTAAATTTCTATTATTAATTCCAATTATTCTTGCACTTGTACGAAGTACTTTTTCTATTTCTTCTTTTGTTTTTGTTTCAACTAAAGCTTCCATTCCAAGTTTTCGTGCAATGAATAAATATTTCTCAATTTCTTCAGCAGAAAGTATTGATGCAATTAGTAATATGGCATCTGCCCCAAAATATCTTGCTTCGTATATTTGGTATTCATCAATAATGAAATCTTTTCTAAGTATTGGTAACTGGGTGTATTTTTTTGTTTCTTTAATGTACTTCAAATCTCCTGCAAAGAATTTTTTATCAGTGAGTACAGAGATTGCACTTGCGTATTTGTTGTAAGCAGTTGCAATTTCTTTAATTGATCTCTTTTTTCCAATCTTCCCTGCTGAAGGGGATTTGTATTTTATTTCTGCAATAATGTTGTTTTTTCCTTTTAGTGCGGAAAAGAAGTTTTTCTCGCTAGGAAGCAGTCCTTTTTGGAGTTTTGCAAGAGGGAGTTTTTTCTTAGAAATTAAAACTTCCTTTCTTTTGTTCTCCACTATCTGATCTAAAATATCAGGCATTCTTTACGGCCTCACTCATTTCTTTGCAAAATTTGTTGATCTTTGCTTGCATTTCTTTGGGATTAGTTAAGTTTTCTTCAACTATTTTACAAATAGCTGATCCGCTTATTGCTCCGTCAGCGCCTAGTTTTATTACGTTAGCTGCGTGTTCTGGCTTACTTATTCCAAATCCTACGTAGAGTGGGAGTTTCATTTCTTTTTTACAAAGTTTTATCATTGCTGGGAGTTGTGTGTTTAGTTCTGTTTTTACTCCTGTTGTTCCAAGTAGAGAAACCATGTAGGTGTATCCGCTTGCGTATTTGTTGAGTAGTCCCATTCTTTCTTTTGTTGTAGTTGGGGATACAATGAATATTTGTGCGAGTTTGTATTTTTTTGAAAGTTCAATTAATTCTTCCGCTTCCTCAAGGGGTACATCCGGGCAAAGGACTCCATCTACTTTTAGTTCTGCGCATTTTTTGTAAAAGTTTTCTACTCCATAGTTGTAAACAATGTTGTAACTTAACATTACGCTAATTGGAATACTTGTGTCTTTTCTCACTTTTTCAATTATTTCAAATGCTTTCTTTGTAGTGATTCCATTTTCTAGTGCCCGATTATTTGCTTTTTGTATTATTGGTCCATCTGCGATTGGGTCACTAAATGCAAATCCAAGTTCTAGTGCTCCTGCTCCATTTTTTACAAATCCTTGAATTATTTTTAGTGATTCTTCATAGTTGGGGTCTCCAAGTACTGCGAATGGCATGAAAACTTTGCTCTTAAACATTATTCCACCTCTAATAATTGATTAACATCTTTGTCTCCTCTTCCTGAGAGGTTAATTACAACAATGTCCTCTTTTTTGAATTTTCCTTTGTTTCGTAAAACATATGCAATTGCGTGTGAGGATTCTAGTGCTGGTAAAATTCCTTCCATTTTGCACAAGTATCTAAGTGCTTTTACTGCTTCATCATCTGTTGCGCTTTCGTAAGTTCCTCTTTTGCTATCTTTTAGGAAACTGTGTACTGGGCCGACTCCCGGATAATCAAGTCCAGCTGAAATACTGTGCGCTTCGCATACTTGTCCGTCTTTTGTTTGAAGTAAATATGATTTGCTTCCTTGGAAAATTCCGATTGTTCCTTCTCCAAGTGTTTTTCCATGTTTTACTCCGTTTCCCCCGGCTTCAATTCCAACAAGTTTAACGCTTTTATCATTTAGGAAATTATCAAATGCTCCTATTGCGTTTGATCCTCCTCCAATGCATGCAACAATAACACTGGGAAGTTTTTTTTCTTTTGCAAGTATTTGTTCTTTAATTTCTTTTCCAATTACTTTTTGGAAGTGTTGAACTATTTTTGGATAAGGGTGTGGTCCTACTGCGCTTCCTATTAAATAATAACAAGTTTCTACGTTTGCTAAATAATATCTCATTGCTTCGTTTCCAGCATCTTTTAGAGTTTTGCTTCCGCTTGTTACTGAAATTACTTCTGCTCCAAATAGTTTCATTCGGTAAACATTTAGTGCTTGTCTTTTTACATCAATTTCTCCCATGAATACTTTTACAGGGATTTTGAATAGTGCTCCAACAATTGCTGTTGCTACTCCGTGTTGTCCTGCTCCTGTTTCTGCAATGATTTCTTTTTTACCCATTTTTTTTGCAAGTAGGGCTTGTCCGAGTGCGTTATTTATTTTGTGTGCTCCACTGTGTAAGAGATCTTCTCTTTTTAGGTAAACTTTGCATCCAATATCTTTTGACATATTTTCTGCAAAATAGAGGGGGGTTTCTCTTCCTGCGAATTCTTTTAGTAAATAATCTAGTTCTTTTTGAAACTCTGAAGTGAATGCGTATTTGTTGAATGCTTCCTCAAGAGCTTTTTGTGCAGGCATCATCATTTCGGGGATGAATTGTCCGCCAAATTCTCCAAAGCGTGTGTTCTTTGTATCAAAAATATTTTTTTCCATATCTTCATTCACTTCCGTTTTTCATTAATTATTTCTTTCCACTTTACTTTTGATTATTTATTCTTTTTTTACAATTCCAATACTTTTTCATATGCACTTAAATCCAATATCCCATTTCCGGATAAATTGAATACAATTGTTTTTCCATTATTTTTCTTTGCTTGTTCAATTGCTTCTTTTAGTGCATGGCTTGATTCTGGTGCTGCAATTATTCCTTCTGTTTCTGCAAATAATTTTGCTGCTTCAAAGCATTCTTTTTGAGTATGGGAAACTGCTTTGATTAATTTGTGGTCAAATAGCAGGGAAACAATTGGAGACATTCCGTGGTATCTTAATCCTCCAGCGTATATTGCTTCGGGAACATAATCCGCTCCAAGAGTGTACATTTTTAGTAATGGAGTTTGTTTTCCTGTGTCTCCATAATCAAATTTGTATTCTCCTTTTGTCATACTTGGCACTTCACTTGGTTCAACTGCAATAATTTCAATTTTTTCTCCTTTGAGTACATCCGGGATGAAAGGGAATGCGATTCCTCCGAAGTTACTTCCTCCTCCAACGCATGCAATAATAACATCTGCTTTTTCTCCGATTTTTTCAAGTTGCTTTTTTACTTCTTGTCCAATTATTGTTTGGTGTAATAGTACGTGGTTTAGTACGCTTCCTAAACTGTATACTGTGTCTTCTCTTTCTTTTGCAACTTCAACAGCTTCTGCAATAGCCATTCCTAATGATCCAGAAGTGTTTGGGAATTTTTTTTGCATTTCTCTTCCAATTTTTGTAGTGTCACTTGGACTTGCAATTACTTTTGCTCCAAATAATTTCATTATTGTTCTTCTTGCAGGTTTTTGTTCATAACTGCATTTTACTTGGTAAACCGTACAGTTTAATCCAAAGAATTTTGATGCAAGTGAAAGTGCGCATCCCCATTGTCCTGCTCCTGTTTCTGTTGTAACATTTTTGTAACCTGCTTTTTTGATATAATAGGCTTGTGCCAGTGCAGTATTAATTTTGTGACTTCCTTGTAATGTAGTGTCTTCTCTTTTGAAAAATATTTTACAATTTGTTCCAAGTGCTTTTTCAAGTCTATCTGCTCTTTGTAATGGAGTTGGTCGTCCTATTTTTGCATAAATCTCTCTTACTTCATCAGGGATTGGAATAAATTTTTCTTGACTCATTTCTTGTCCGAGTATTTCTTGAGGAAATATTTTGCCCAGTATTTCTAAATCTCCTTGTGGCATTGGTAATGGAAAAGGTAAATCCGCTAGCACATTATAATAGTGTGTTGGAATCTCTTCCTTGGTAAGCATTATCACTTTTTTACTTAATTCACTTTCTTTCTTATTCTCTGTTTTCATTTAATCCATCCCCTTAATTTTATCCTTTTTTAAAATTAATTTTTCCTAATAAAACCTTATTTTTAGAGGCTTATTACTGCCACCAGACAAATATATTTGGATGAGAATTAGACTTAAAAACGCCTGTTTGGAGGTAAGTTGAAATAAAAATGTTATAATTTGCCTGGAGTACTCGCTTGGTGAGCCTAATTAAATTAGATGAAAGGACTCCAGACAAATAAATGTTTCATAATAACACTAGTGCTTGTGACCTTTATAAAGCCTATTTTGATTTAGGTGTAATAATTTGTATAGCTTAAATTGGTGTTTGTGATTTGATTTTGGCAATTTATTGGATGTGATGTTTTTCCTTAAATGTTGTAAGGTCTTCTCGTGCTTTATTAAGTTCGGCATCTACTTCACGGAGTATTCCTTTTCTATGTTCTAGTTCTTTCATGTGTGCTAGTTGTCTTCTTTCTTCTTCTCTTTGTTGTATTTGGGTTTGTATTCTTTTTGCGAAAGCGTGTGCAGAGTCTTTTGTGAATCGATGATCTCCAAGTTCTAATTCAAGTTGGGTAATAAGCCCGCCAATTCTGGATCCAATGTTAATGAATGAATCACTTTTTGTGTTAGAATACACTTCTTTTGATTGCGCTAATTTCTGAATCTTAATTGCTCGATTGGAAATTGCCTCTACTAGTTCTCTAGCTCTTGCAGAACTTGAGTTGTTTAGTAGTCGCATAAGTAATATGTCCGCTTTCATTTTTGGGGCAATTGAGGTTCCTGGGAATTTTCTATGCGGGTGAGAGAGGATTAATTCTTCCAAGATGTGTTTTTCAATAAGGGATGGTTTTAAGTGAATTGTATTTGCAATTAAATCTTTTAAAGCAAATCTAATGGCTACTTCTTGAGACTGGATCCTTCGTGGTTGCATTTTTCCTTTTTTCTTATACAACAGATAATCTGCGCCAATCACTGGGGCGCCTGCTCTTTTTTCCCATCGAGCATGAACACGTTTCATTGTATCTGAATCAATTTTGCTATTTTCAGGGTTTAGAAAAATTCCTTTTTGAGCGCCCCTATTGATTCTTGCAACTCTAACGAATTGCTGGTTGAGTGCGCGTACTTCATCAGGAGTGAGTCGACTTTTGAGTGTCTCAAATAAAGACCTGTTTGAATTGGCTGCTACGTTTACTCTTCTTTTTGAGGGGCTCATAAAATACTATTCTTTCAAGTTCCTTAATAATGTTTCTGGAGGGCTTTTGCCAACCTTTTTTAATTAAACGTTAGGGAAGTTGTTTATGGAAAACGATCTTGTAAAGGCAAAGAAAGATAATTTGCAAAAATTGGTAGATAAAGGAATTAATCCCTATCCTTACAAGTTTGAAACTACTTCTTATTCAGCGGATTTACAAAAAGATTTTGTTTCACTAAAAAATGAAGAAAAAGGGCCTGAGTTTAATATTGCAGGAAGAGTAATGGCAAAGAGGAGTTTTGGTGCAATTGCATTCCTAAAAGTTGCTGATGCAAAAGGAATGATTCAATTTTTCTTAAAAAAAGGAGATACTCCTGATGAAGTTTTTACTTTACTTGACATGATTGATTTAGGGGATATTGTTGGAACTAAAGGAAAAGTTTATAGAACTCAAAGAGGAGAGTTATCTATTTTAGTTGATTCTTTAGAAGTTTTATGTAAATCTATTCTTCCCTTGCCAGAAAAGTTCCATGGACTACAGGATATTGAAATTAGACAAAGAAAAAGATATTTGGATTTAATAATGAATCCAGAAACTAGGGATATTTTTGTAAAAAGATCAAAAATTATTTCTGCTTGGAGAGAATATTTAGATTCTAAAGGATTTTTAGAAGTAGAAATTCCAACCCTTCAACCAAATTATGGGGGGGCTAGTGCAAGACCATTTACTACTATGTCTTATGCTTGGAAATCAAATTTTTATTTAACAATTTCTCCAGAACTTTATTTGAAAAGATTATTAGTTGGCGGATATGAAAAAGTTTATACTATTTGTAAAAACTTTAGAAATGAAGATGTAGATAAAACTCACAACCCTGAATTTACTGAGTGTGAATATTATTGGTCTTATGCTGATTTAAATGATATAATG